>JACKQG010000268.1_pt1 | contig 76000 bp, 71 predicted proteins | sample 8237621 | NCBI WGS metagenome assembly JACKQG01 (sample SAMN15677084, study PRJNA649215) | marine metagenome | biome: marine; feature: Black Sea; material: saline water; isolation source: suspended particulate matter (SPM) from the Black Sea western gyre | collected 2013-06-09/2013-06-10 | depth...
ACACTCGCCTAGCCGATAATTGAGAAATGTCAAAATATTTTCAGCGAATGGACAGCTATTATTCTTCATTAACCTTATTTTATGGATGGAAAAAGGGCCTAAGCGCGATTTATCCCTTTGGATTACAGGAAGTATTTTACTTTCCTCGTTGGTAAGCATTTCAGTGATGGCGCTGGCTCCCGGCAATGTTTTACGTATAGGGGAAGTACCAACAATTTTTATTTTCATTCAACGGATATTGACTTATCCTATTGATTTTATTGTTGATTCTATAAAAACTTTTCCGCTTCCAAGCACACTGACTGTTTTGGTTCCTTTCTTGATTGTCTTTCTATTGAATGATGCTGATAGACAAAACTATTTAGTAGTCACCAGTAAGAAATTACTGACTTCATTTTTAGCGGCTCCGATAATTCTATATATATTATTAATGACCAATTTTTCGCCTAGCGCATATGCATTAGCGTATCCTGCCGACAGGGCATTATTTGAAGCACGCTATTTAATGACATTAATTCTCATCTTTGAGGGGGCTCTACTTGGATTTTATCTTTCACAGATGAAATCACCATTTTTGCGTTCAATGTATACGAAATACTTCGCGTTAGTAATCTTAACTATATTTTCTTTTTATCCATTGCGGTCTGCTCTGCAAACAGCAGCCACCTTTGATTTTTACCGTCAACGGGCAGCATCCTGGGACTTACGTGACGCAAAGATCCGTGCTGCTCAGAAAAATGGGGAAATGATTATCATCGTCCAGGAATTTGATAGCTTGCACGGCATTAAGGAGTTGGATAAGGATCCAAAGCATTGGGTAAACCGTTGTGCTGCTCGTTATTATGAAGTAGATTCAATTAGCGCCTATCCTTTGGATTCGGAATAAGATGAGTAATAAATCCTCCGACACGAACGCGACCTCGGGCTTGCCTCTGGTCTCAATCATCACCCCATCTTTTAATCAGGCCCCATTTATCGAGGCGACGATCAACTCGGTGCTGGAGCAGGATTATCCAAATATCGAATATATGATTGTGGATGGTGGCTCCACAGATGGGAGCGTGGATATCATTAACGGCTTCGAAGATCAATTGGCGTGGTGGATTTCTGAAAAAGACAAGGGCCAAACCGAAGCGATCAATAAAGGTTTTGCGAGGGCAAAAGGTGAAATTTTAGCCTGGCTCAATTCAGATGATACTTATCAGCCTGGTGCAGTGCGTGAGGCAGTCGAATTTTTAATGGATAACCCTGAGGTAGGGTTAGTTTACGGGGACTGTAATTTTATTGACGATCATGGTCAGAAATTCGGCAAATTTAATGCCGCGCAAACCAATTATGAGAAGCTCCGACGAGGGTATGTCCACATCCCACAGCAGGCTGCTTTTTGGCGGGCTGATCTTTGGCGGGAGGTCGGTCCCTTGGATGAGAGTTTTTATTTTGCGATGGATTATGATCTCTGGGTGCGTCTTGCAAAAACCACCCAGATCAAATACTTGCCTGGCAGGAATTGGGCGAACTTTCGTCTGCATAATGATGCAAAATCCATTGCCGCAGATGATCGCTGCTGGCCCGAGATGATGCGTGTCCATTATCGTGATGGCGGCTCTTTCTTCTCGGCAATTAATGCCAAATATCTGATCCGCAAAGTAGTCGCACCCTGGTGGATTTGGCGTCGACGTCGTCAGATTGAGAAAGCTCTCCAGGAGAAATAGAATGAAATTATTGCTTGCCTCTCCTTCTTTGGAAGATTTTCTCAGATTATTGCGTGCCTGGCGCTTTTGGATATTGGCTTCATTCCTGGGTGCAGCGCTGGGGGCTGCGGCATTCTACATCTTTCCTCCAGATTACCGTGCACAGGCGACCGTGGTTGTAGACTTCAATCTCGAAGAATCCTTAACTGAAGGAAATGATCGCGACCTTTTCTATTACCTTGAACGGGAAACACGTAAATTGGAAGAAGTTGCCTGGGCAGATAAAACGGTGGATGCTGTTTCTCAAGCTATCGGCGATATAACGGTGGCAGAATTACGCAATGAGCGGCTCCAACTCTCCCAGCCTCAGGATGGCGGTTGGCATTTTTATGCGGATGATCCTGATCCCGCACGGGCTGAGAAGATCGTCTCATTATGGACGGAGAGTTTCAATCAGCAGGCTCAAGAGGGAGCAGCAAATGCCCTGGCATTAAACGCGTTGAAGACTGCCTTAGAAAAAAATGCGATTGATCTTGCTGAAGTTGAGCAAGATATCGAAAGACTCGAATCTGAATCTTTGGGGATCAGCGCCTATTTGCAGACATCTTTGAGCCAAAAAGAATCCTTACCGATTTCCCGCAAAACATCGTTGGGGGAATATGTTTTTTTAGGCGCGTCGGGAATACTTTTCTTTGCAGCATTGGCAATTCTCTTTACAGGGAAGGTGCATGAAGAATAAGTCTTTGGAAGCAACTCATCACGAAAGTATGCAGGGCGCAAAGAAAAGTTTTTTTATCTCTTTGGAGAGAGTCTCGCGTCTCTTTTGGGGGCTTGTTTTGCTTTCTCTGCCCGTAACAAGTTTTCGCTTTTTCCCCTTCTTGGGACAACATACCTACGTTCGGCCCTTGGCATTTTATCCTCTGGTATTGCTTTATTTGATTTTAATGCTGCGTGTGTGGAGAAAAGAGATCAGGCTTCCATGGAGCAACGCTATCCTGCCTCTTTTCCTTTTCCTGATTATTACGCTATTTACCACTGCCACAGGCGGCTTGCTTGCCCCGATCCCCATGCGTGGACAGGAATATTGGGGACGTGCCTTGCGTGCTTTCATCACCTTTGGGATTGGGTTATCTTTTTTCATAGCTGCGCTGTGGATGCACAGCGATCGGGACGATTTACGCCATTCGCTAAAATGGCTTTATGCGGGGCTTGCCCTGACCCTTCTCTGGGTCGGTATTCAGGCGATTGCCTTGCATACACCCTTGTTGACAAAGGGACAAGTTTCAGATTGGCAAACACTTTTTTCGGTGCGAGGTTTGCCAAAATTAAACCGTGTTTCTGGCTTTGCTTTTGAACCCTCCTGGCTGGCGGGGCAAATCGCAACCTTATATCTCCCCTGGCTGGTCGCCTCCTTGCTGATGCGTTTTCGCGTGACAAAATATCGTTGGCTGGAAATTTTGTTGTTGATCGGCGCTATCGCAGCTTTATTACTAACCTATTCACGTGGTGGGTTGATCGTTGCCATCGCTGCGACGGGGCTGACCCTCCTCATCAGTGGGAGAAACGCGATCTCTCGTGGATTGCGGTGGTTTATTCGCCCTTCTGAAATTGATCGCATCTATGCCTTTGGGGTGCGGGCGATTCTACTTATACTCATTGTAAGCATGGCCTGGGGCGGGATCTCCTTTTTAGCCCAGCAAAACTACGTCAACCGCCTCTGGACAGTCGAAGCAGATAGTCTTGCCGATTATTTTGTCAAAACCAATGCAGGTGGACGGATCACCTATCTTTGGGCGACAGCCCAAATATTTTTAGACCACCCCTGGCTGGGTACGGGACTTGGTAGCTCCGGGCTCTATCTTTACCAATACTTTCCTGATTGGGCCCTATTCAATAACCCGGAAATAGCCAGACATCTCAGTCCCACCAGTAATCTTTTTCCAAACTCAAAAAATCTATATCTTCGTCTTTTGGCGGAAACGGGTATCTTTGGTTTCGCTATTTTTGGCAGCTTTCTGCTTGCGATCCTGTCCCAAATTGGAGAAGCCTTTCGCCGCTCAGAGAAACTTATTGGCATGGCTGGCCTTTCCTCTTTCTTTGCCATTTTGATTTATTATCTGATGCAGGATTCATTTGCAATGGCAGAATTATGGATCAACTTCGGAATTGTTTTGGGAATTGCCTCTGCTTCCCTCACCCCCAGTCTCTTTCCCGCCAGCGAGAGAGGGGAGTTACAGGAGAATTTATGATCGTTTTATCTGTTGGGATGCCCCGCGCCGGGTCAGGATGGCACTATAACCTGATCCACGATCTGATGGAAACAGCAGGATATGATGAAGCCCGCGACATCCGCGAGAATTATAAATTGCAAAATATACTTACGGAAGTCAATTGCAATATAGGTGTTTTATCATTGCGACGTTTGTTGATGGTGACAGTTCCCACGCTCCTGGGGAAGAATTTTGTGCTCAAAGCGCATGCTGGCCCAACGATTTGGTCGCGGACGCTCGCAGCCCTGGGCTTGCTTCAAATCGTTTACATTTACCGTGACCCCCGCGACGCGATGCTCTCTGCCTATGAATATGGGCAACGCTCCATCGAAAAAGGGCGCCCAAACTTCTTTTCACACCTGACAAACTTCGAGGAAACCCTCGACTTTATGACCGACTACGTCCACATTTGGGAAGGGTGGATGGCGGAAAAGAAAGCGCTTATCGCTCGCTACGAAGACTTGCTCACCGACTATGATACCGAGACCGTGCGTCTGATAGCATATTTGGGATTGGATGCAGATGACGATGCCGTGAAAGCCGTTGTTGAAGAATATCGTCCTGGGCAGGCAGAATCAGGGCAACAGGGCTTGCACTTTTTTAAGGGCAAAATGGGCCGGTTTCGTGATGCGTATACAAGCGATCAGCAAGTTGTAATGTCTGAGCGTTTCGGTGCTGCTCTTAAAAAAATGAATTACAAGCTTTAGAGTTTTCCAAAAATGTATCTCATCATTTTATTCTTTTTTAATTTACAGTTTCAATCATTTTAGAGTATTATAAGGCTATGCGGAAATTTGACTCTCCCTATATCGCAGACTGGATTGCCATTTCATTGCGATGGCTGATCCTTTTTGCTTTAACAATGATCCTGGCAGAAAATAATAAGCTGCTCGCACTTTGGCCGCTCTTTGTAATGGTGCTTTGGAATTTAACCATGAGTGTGATGGCAGGATTAAATATTCGCCTTCGCTATCATCGCCGATTGGCAGTTATTGTCGATCTTCTCTTTGCCAGTCTGTTATTTTGGACAAAACAAGGTTTTACAGGCCCTGTTTTGTGGGTGGGTATTTTACCAATTGTCAGCGGGGCGATTTATTTTGAGATTTGGGGGGGGCTTCTAACTGCGAGTGTGATTGCGGTAGTTGAATTAGCGTATGCCTATGATAAGATGCCACCAAGTTTTTTGGTAAAAGGGGGCATCGTCGCTGCAGTAACTTTGGCGCTGGGACTTTTATTTGGTTTTCTGGGCTATAAGTTAAGTCGAAACCTGCGAAGAAATCGAGAATCTCAACAGGGAAAACAACGAAAAAAGTTGGGGATGGAAAATGAACGACTAAACGCTATTTATGAACTGGCATCTACGCTAACAGCCACACTTAATTACCGTCGTGTTTTAGAATCGGCTCTTGACCTGAGTGTGAGAGCTTTGCACCCTGATGAGGATGAAGATTTTAGCGATCAAGTAGTGAGTGCAGTTTTACTTTTTGTGGGGAATGAGTTAATCGTAAAATCGGCACGACGATTTACAATTGCTGATCAGCGGATCGCGTTTTCCGGTTCCGAGGGAATTTTAGGAACCGCCATCTCGGGAGGGGAATCTGTTTTGACCCAAAACGTGGGTTATGACCCCGAACTGGGACGCTCTATTGCGTTGCGCACATGCACATCGAGCTATTGCATTCCCCTGCGAACAGGTTTCACGATTTATGGCGTATTGCTTTTTGCGCACCCTGACCTTGATTTTTTTACCCAGGAGCGTCGCGAAATGCTCGAATTGATCGGGAGACAATCGATTATCGCGATTCAAAATGCGCGCCTTTATCAAGATCTTGTTGAAGAAAAAGAACGCATGATTGAAGTGCAAGAAGAAGCAAGGAAAAAACTTGCCCGCGATTTGCACGATGGTCCGACTCAAACCATCTCGGCAATTGCGATGCGGATGAACCTGATTCGGATGATGCTCACGCGCGCCCCTGAAAAAGTTGAAGATGAGCTGTTTCGTGTAGAAGAAATGGCTCGCCGCACCACAAAAGAAATCCGTCATATGCTTTTTACGCTTCGTCCGCTTGTGCTTGAATCACAAGGGTTGCGCGCTGCTCTGGAATCAATGGCGGAAAAGATGAACGAAACCTACGGTCAAAACGTTCAAGTTGATGTGGATGAAAATCTGGCTGAAAAACTTGAAATTGGGAAACAAGGTGTCATCTTTTTCATCGCAGAAGAGGCGGTTAATAATGCCCGTAAACATGCCAAAGCAAGCCTGATTAAAATTCGCTTGCGAAATTTGGAGCCCGGTCTTTCTCTCCTTGAAATTCAGGACAATGGTGTTGGTTTTGATCTTGGCCTTATCAGCAAAGATTATGAAAAACGGGGTAGTTTGGGTATGGTCAATCTCAACGAACGCACTGAAATGATAGGAGGGCTGCTTCATATTGATTCTGTACTTGGCAAGGGAACAAATGTACAAATCTTTATCCCTCTCACCGAAGAAGCTGCCGAACGTCTTCACCATCGAAAATAACGAGACATCTCATGCCTACCGCTGCCGGTTTATATTATTTTTCTCATCAGGCAGATGATCCCTCCAGCCTGCCATTAATACTGATTCACGGCGCCGGGGGCTCTCACCTCCATTGGCCCCCTGATCTCCGTCGCTTAGATGGTTTTCAAATTGCCTCCCTTGATCTGCCCGGGCATGGAAAATCTGAGGGCATTGGGCGTCAAACCATCACTGAGTATGTCCAGGTAATGGAGGAGTTTATGGATGCGCTCACCTTGCCTGCCGCAATCATCGTGGGACATTCGATGGGCAGTGCCATTGCCCTACAGATGGCGTTAGACCTTCCCGAGCGTGTGCTTGCTCTCGTTTTGGTGGGCAGTGGCAGCCGTTTGCGCGTGGCTCCGTCAATATTGGAGAATTCAGCCAGTGAAGCAACTTTTCCACTTGCTGTCAAAACCATCAATGATTGGGCTTTTGGACCAGATACTCCCGAACGCCTGAAAGAACTTGCTGCCAAACGGATGGGAGAGACCCGCCCCTCCGTGCTATATGGCGACTTCATCGCCTGTAATGAGTTTGATGTAGATGAGCGGCTTGCTGAGATCAAAACCCCCACATTGATCATCTGTGGTTCAGAAGATAAATTGACCCCGCCAAAATATTCAAAACTTCTCCATGAGCATATTTTACATTCTGACCTCGTTAATATTGAGAGAGCAGGGCATATGGTTATGCTCGAAAAATCCCGAACTGTGGCGGACGCGATGATGGAGTTTTTTTCCAATATTAATACCGATCTTTCACTGAAAACCAAAAATGGCATCTGAGCAGATGCCATTTTTTATTAGTTGGAAATTATTTCTTTTTAGAAATCGTCATTGCCATACTCGCTACTTTCATCGTAATCGTCATAGGCATAAGCCCAATCTAGTTCGATAGGGGTGAGACCAACCACTTCCAGATCATCACGACATTCAGGGCAAACCTTTTTTTGCCCCAGGTAAGGTGTTTTATTGAAGATGATATCTGCATCACACTCCGGACAAGCACCCATGACAATATTTTTCCTAGTAGTCTTCATCTGAATAATCGTCGTCATCATCATATTCATCGGTAGGCCAATCCAGTTCAAGGGGTTCTAACCAGACTACCTCCAGACGGGCATCACACTTTGGGCAAGTAATTATCTTACCTAACAATGGATTGTTTCCCGCGTTGACCATTTCCTGACAAGAAATACAATTGGCTTTCATATTAAACAACCTCCAAAACAGCATATACGAATTGGGATCAAAGCTGTGATACGCTTTGAAGTAATTTATATTTTACGGATAGGCTGTATAAAACTTGTAAGATTATTTGGGTAAAAGGTGTGTCAAAAGACTTAATTTGTATAAAAAAATACGTTTTCTTTATGGTTTTAGTGTATACCCTGCCCCAGTAACAGTCAAAATATAACGTGGGTTTTGTGAATCCGTTTCAATTTTTGCTCTTAAACGTTTAATTAATCCGCGCACAAGGTCGCGATTCCCTTTGCCGCTATAACCCCAAACATACTCAACTAATCTATCGGAAGAGATCGTCTGTCCAGTGTTGATGATCAATATATACAGTAAGCGAAATTCGAGCTGGGTTAGTCGCTGTGGTGGGCGCTCCTTGATCCTCACTGATCGCTCGGACGGATCCAGCAAAATATCTCCTTTGGTCAGCACTGGCAGGCTAAAAAAGGGAACCCCTGAAGCGCGTCGCAACAAGGCACGCACCTGAGCGATAAAAACACGTGTACTATAAGGGCGCAAAAGGACCAAATCTACGCCCGCGTCGAGAAGGGTAACATAGGCATCTTCGTTTTTATACTCGGCAATGACGATAAAAGGAGCGGGAGTAAAGGCGCGCAATTGCTTGATCCCACTAATAGGTAAATTGTGGTCAGGGAAGGTCAGCACGATTAAGTCAACAACAATTTCCCGCCAGTCTGTAAGGATTTTTTCGAAATCCATGCTGATCTTTACAAAAAAACCTGCTCGCTGAAGTGCCAGTCGCAGCATAGCACTTTCGTCAGAATTATGCGAGAGCAATAACGCTTCCATTGTAGCCTCCGATTTAGAGCAGTTTTAGTAGAACAGGACGGGCCTTTGCCAACGCCCTTGCTCTATGACTAAGATGATTTTTCTTTTCTTCTGGCAACTCAGCCATCGTGCATGCTGTGTCGGATAGACAGAAAATTGGATCGTAGCCAAAGCCTCCATCGCCACGCTCCTCGGGAATGATTTCACCTTCGCAGACACCCTCGCTAAAATGGATTTCTCCGTTTGGCTGGGCAATCGCAACGGTGGCGCGAAAACGCGCTGTCCAAGGGCGGGGGTGCGGAAGCAAGTTTTTTAGCAGAAAATTGCGTCGGTCGCCATCATCCGCATTTGGGCCGGGGGCGTACCGTGCAGAGAAAAGACCCGGTGCGCCATCCAGCGCATCAACTTCCAATCCTGAATCATCCCCCAGTGCGATCAGTCCGCTCGCTTGCATGAAGGCTTTCGCTTTTAGGGCTGCGTTTGAGGCGTAAGTCTGTCCATTTTCTTCTACGTGAAGATCCAGCCCTAGATCGGCGGGAGTGATAATCTCGATGGGCAGATCCTGAAGGATGAATTTCATCTCGATTAACTTGCCCGGATTTTGGCTTGCGAGCAATAACTTTAGCATTATATTCTCTTTGATTTGATTCTATCCAACGCCCAGCGAGCATGGTCTCGAACAAGCGGTTCGATGTCATTCAGTGCCTTTTCCAGTGCAGGAATCGCGGCTGGATCGCCTACATTGCCCAGGGCAACAGCCACATTTCTCAGGTAGCCTCGCCGTTTGGCACGCTTGACAGGATTGTTTTTGAATTTCTTATTGAACTCTTGCGGCGTGAGATCTAACTCGGTGATCAGATTGGGATGAGGGTCAATTTTAGCTTCGGTGACAGGCGAGGCAAATCGATTCCAGGGGCAGATCATTTGACAAATATCGCATCCAAAAATCCAAGCGCCAATTTTGGGACGCAGTTCTTCTGCAATTTCGCCCTTATTTTCAATGGTGAGATAAGAGATGCAGCGGTTTGCGTCCAGTGTGCGATTGGGGAGGATAGCCTGCGTGGGGCAAGCTTCGATGCAGCGGGTACAGGTTCCACAATGGTCGGCATTAATCGCTTCGTCTGAAGGGAGTTCAATCCCTAAAAGGATTTCGGCGAGGAAAAAGTAAGAGCCATGTTGTGGGTTGATAAGGCAGGTGTTTTTACCGATCCAGCCAAGACCAGCACGTTGCGCCAAATCCCGCTCAAGAATGGGGCCAGTATCGGTATACCAGCGGTTGGGGATGCTGTGACCCTCCTCACCTTCAATGAATGTAACAATGGCCTTCATCTTTTCAGGAAGCAGGAGATGATAATCTTCGTTCCAGGCGTAGGACGCGACTTTCCCCGTACCCTGCTCCGGTTTAGCGGTCGCAGTTTTTGGGTCCGGGTAGGGGACAGCAAGGAGTAAGATGGATTGGCATTCGGGGAGAATTAATCGGGGGTTATTGCGACGGGAGCGGGCGCGCTCGTTTTCCAGATAGGTCATGGACCCATGACGCCCCGCATCCAACCAGTTTTGGTAAGTTGAGATGTGGGGCGGTGTTTCGGGTGTGGTGATTCCCGCAAGGGTGAATCCCAACCGCAGGGCTTCGGCTTTTATTTTCTTTGCCAGTTCTTTTGACACAGTTTAACGGACGACGATATCAACGTAGAAAAATTCGCCAAAATTGGCACCAGCTGAGTTGCGCATCCGCCAGTAACTTTGATATGAACCCGTTGTGAGCGGAGCGGTGAAGACAACGGTAACTTCCACAGTTTCTTCGGGGTTGATAATGGAGTTAAGGTTGCGGGCCTGGCCGCTCATTTCTTCGCCATAGCCATAGACTAATTGGTAGCCTACGTCCCAGATGCAGGAGCCGGTATTTTTAATGCGCCAGATCTTCTCAAACCCTTGCCCAGGCGACATCTCGGTGCCATCCTGGACGCTGACATCAGCAACCCAAATGGCATTATCACAGATTTGGGAAGTGGGCGAGGATTCAACAAGGATCGTGACAGGTGTTTCTGTGACAGAAATTGATGTAGGTACTGATGTTGCGATTTCTGCGGCTTGGGTTGCTGTAGTCGTTGCTTTGGGTGTAGATGTATTCACTATTCCTGTTTGGGTCATTTCGGCTACCACTGTTTCTGCCGCAATGGTGTAAATCGCGTTAATATCAGGTGTAGGGGAGACAGGTACAGTTTCTCCGCAGGCGCTCAACAAAAATATCGTGAGGAAAGAAACAATGATAAATTTTGCTTTCATAGCACCTCCTTTAGGCGTTAATTACCCTTAACGACAATATATACAGAGAGAATGCCGCCAAAATAAACGCCCCGGTCGTTTTGCAACCTAAAGTGAGTTTCATATTCTCCTACATCAAGAGGGGCGGTCAATTTAACGCCAATATCAATCACGCCACCTGGTTCGACGATTTTACTTTTTTTACTAGATCCCCATGCCGGATTGGCAGCATCAAGGGGATTATTGTCATCAGATCTAGAGCTTTTGCTGCCAACAGGAACGAGCATATAACCTTCATCCCAGGTACAAACGCCAGTATTGTAAACACGCCAAATTTTTTCGAAATTGTGACCAGCTTTTACAGTTGAGCCATCAGGATAGTTGACATCTACCGGATTGCCATAGGTCATTTCGTCGCAGATGGGGCCAGTCGGGGTGGTTAAAAGTGTCCCCGGGGTAAGCGTTGGAATAAGGGTTGGGGCGCCAGGGATGAGGGTTGGTGCGGTACCGATGGGAGTTGCTTCAAGATTGACCAAGGGAGTGACATTTAAATTAATTAACGTAGCTGTAGGGAGTGCTGTTGGGATTTCTGTTGCCGGCTCTGGTGTGGGAGAGAAGGAGATTGCGGTTTCTGTGAGTTGGGCAGCAACGGTTGCTGCGGCAGAAGTGAAGATGGCAACAGGATCAATTTCTGTGGGGGGCGGTTCTGCTGCTCCTCCACAGGCTGTTAAAGTGAGGATAAGTGTTATTAGCAGGACAATACGCCATTTTGTGTGTGTGTGTTTCATTTTAATTCTCCGTGAGCGATGTAAAATAATACGCTCTTATCTTTATTTAGCATAATTTCATTATAATCTACCCGCTCAAGCAGGCAAAGGGGTGCGGAGGTACTTTTGGTTCAAAAAAGACCGCCAGATTTATTCCAGCAGTCTTTGTTTGCCCAAAACTCGTGTTTAGGGGTTGACCCCTGTCAGAATATACCCTGCCTGCAATTGAGCCAACACATCCTGGGCCTGCTGTTCTTTTCCAGGTGGAAGATGCTCAGAGCTTATATCCACCAAAATCAGCGGTGAGGCGATGCTCATTCCGCCAGCGCCGGCAACCAGGTTGGGCCAGGCAAATTCAATTGCGTGGATCACATCTGGTTGAATGGTAGCGACCCAGTTACCTAATTTCTGTTGGGGGGAAAGATCACTGATTACCAATATTCCATTACTGGAGAGATAGGTAAGTAACTCAGGGGTCGCGAACTGGGGAGCGATATACATTGTTTCGATTTGTCTTTGGAGAATCAGAAAATCGGCATAAGCATTATAAGCAGCTGGATCTTCCTCTGCTGGAATTTCTACAAACTGGGGAAAGCAAGGTAGAAAGGTACACCAAGGGGGAAGGATATAGGGGCTGCAAGTACCACAATAATATTCGATTCCCTTCCGAAAAGCTGCTAAGGTTGTTTGCCCAAGGGCATTATCTTTTGGGATGATTAATCCTGCCCGATAATCTTCAGTAATCATTGCGGCGATATAACCTGATATAAAAGCCGCGATATCTGGGCGATCGGTGTTGGCAAGAACGCTAAGATTTCCTCCAGCGACCATGTCTGGGATATTAACGGAGAGAAATTGTGTTTGCGGTGCAGCAGGGGCCAGATCCATTAGACCGGGATCGGGTGGCAAAGCGATAACGACTCGCAACGAAGGTTCAAGATCAGCAGCGGTAAGCGTATTGCGCACCTGAAAACGCATTCCCGCGCTTTGGGCGAGGGTATAAACAAGGGCCTGGTAGGTGTCCGAGACTTCCTGATCCATATCAGCAGGGAGAACCAGCAAGGCCAGGGGAATTTCGGGTGTGGGTGTCAGTGTGGGTTCAGAAGCAGGCGTGGAGCTGGGAGCAAGCGTAGGGATCGCGCTCGGTTCCGCGGTAGAGCCACATCCCATTAACAAAGAGACAAGGATTATTATCAAGACAAATTGTTTTTTCATAAAGTTTTCTCCATTTGAACTGTCCTGAATTTTACCCGAAAGCCACACTTAAAAGAATAACCCGTTCCTTCAAAAGGAACGGGTTATTTTCTTGATTATTTAAAAAGATTATTTTGCCAGTACCTTGATCTGTTTCGGGCGAGCGGACTCGACCTTGGGCAGGCTGAGGGAGAGAATCCCGTTTTTGATCTTGGCTTCAACTTTGTCGGGGTCGACCTCGCTGGGCAGGCGCAATGTGCGAATAAACTTGCCCTCAGGCAATTCGCGCAACAGATGCTCACCATCAGATGTTTGGTACTCACCTTCGATGCGGATGACGTTTTCAAGAATTTGAATATTTAAATCGTCGGCGCTCAGGCCGGGAACGGCAGTGGTCAGGACGAAATTATCATCTTCTTCGCGGACATCAACACGCAGGGTATAAGCTTCATTTTGGCCAGCCAAACGGCCCCTCATCATTCTGTGGTTGTAAGGGCGGGTATAGTAACTCATTTTGATCTCCTTTTAGATTATCAATAAAATTTGAACTGTAGTAGATATAATATCCTGTGAGTGTTAGAAGAATGGCAACAAAAGATTTAAATTCTATAAGAACGGGATGACCAAATTCTTAATTGTTAGCTGAAGGAAAATAGAATGATAAAGTTTTATAGTTGGGGACCTATTTACATGCTTCAGTCGTCTACCTCTCAGTATTCCTTTTTCTACTCACGAAAGGAGATCTTATGAAACTGATCCATACTAATGCCCACGGGACTTTGCTTCTCATCTTGGTTCTTACGGCTTCCTCTGCCTCGGCTTCCAGCGCCTCGATTTCCTCGGGGGTAATGGCTGCCAAACCACCCTCAATGCGGGCCTGCGTGGTTTCCCAAGTGCGCAGTTCGGGGCCTACATCTACAGGCTTATAGTCGGGCAGATCTGATGCGACTGAAACTGCCATAGGGACTAATGTCAATAGCAGGGCTAGAATACCAAATAAAGCAAATAACTTGCGGTTCATTTGTTCCTCCTAAAAAGTTGGCAGTTCTTTTTGTTATATGCAATGATACTGAAAATCTATGACAATTAATAATCCTGAACGATCACCTCCTTCGTGAAGGTACGGCAAAAAAGCCTGCCAAGGGTGCAGGATTTATAAAACAAATTGAAGAGAGCTTAGAAAGGGAATATTCAATAAAAAAACCGAAGGGCTATAACGTTCTGGCCTTCGGCGGTCTGGCGGTCTGCATGCTTTTCAATTGCGGATCCCATGACTTTGCGCCCCCATCTCGCGATGGGTTTACCTTTTCGTGGTTGAATTAAAATAGAGTTCTATTAAATAGATCACACATCTGGACCCATCATATCGTAAGAAAGGCTGTAAAAGTGGCTTCAAAAAAGCGTTAGTGTCTAGCCCTTGAGATATAAAAATTCAACGAGATGATCAGATTTACAATTCATAAATTTATATTAGCATTTTTGCAGAGTGATTCCAAGTGTTTTGCACGAGGTATAATCCTGACTCATGTCAAGGCGTTTAGTCCTCTCCACACTTTTTGTCGTCGCAATAGTTGGCGGCTATCTGACCTATCGGAGTATGCGCTCATCAGGTGCGCGTTCGGTGCAAGTCATGCGATGGTTCCGTGATTCTGATTCCCATGCTGACTGGGAAATCTTGCAAGGCACACGCTGTGGTGATGCCCCTTTTATCCTCCCCACAGATGGGATCATCGGCTATCTCTGGGATGATTCCTTTCGTCCCGGCCATCGGCATCAGGGGCTTGATATTTTCGGCGGAAAAGAACTCGGCGAAACGCCCGTGATTGCGGCTTACGAGGGTTATCTGAGACGTCTACCCGATTGGACATCTTCCGTTATCATGCGTGTACCCAGTGATCCCCTTGAACCAGGGCGTCAAATTTGGCTCTATTACACTCATATGGCAGATGCGGATGGAAATTCTTTTATTGATGATGCCTTTCCGCGCGGGACAAGTGAAGTTCTCATTCCCGCTGGGACACTGCTCGGTTATCAGGGAAATTATTCGGGCGACCCCTTCAACCCGACGGGAATTCATCTGCATTTCTCCATTGTTCTGGATGACGGAAATGGCACCTTCCTGAATGAGCTGGAGATCAAGAATACCCTTGACCCAACCCCTTATCTTGGGATGGCATTGAATGCAAAAGTTAATCAGGATGGGATTCCGACTTGCAATGAGTAAAGAGTTGGTAGAAGTAAAATATTAAACACGAAGGCCACGAAGAGGCACAAAGATAAAAACATGAGCTTGAGTTTTCCTTCGTGCAACTTAGGGATCTTGGTGTTTAATAAACGAGAGATAAACTATGAAATTCAAGGATAAAGTCGTTCTAATCACCGGAGCAGGGCGTGGCCATGGCCGCGAGATCGCCAAAGCCTTTGCTGCTGAAGGTGCGCGCATGGCCCTTAATGATATTTCCCCAGTAAATCTCAACTTGCTTATTGAAGAGATTCAGGCTGAAGGCGGCGAAGCCAAAATCTATGTACAGGATATTGCCAAGAAAGTTCCTGTGCAAGGATTGGTGATGCACGTTGAAGACGATTTCGGAAAGATTGATATTCTGATCAACCACTCTGCTGTAGAGCCCAAGAAATCCCTGCTCGAAATTGACGAATGGGATTGGCAACGTACAATCATGGTTAATTTATCCGCAGCGTTTTTAATGACCCAATCTGTGGGGCGGATCATGAAGAAGAATGGGGGCGGGGTGATCGTCAATCTGATCCCTTTGGCGGGGCGCGATGGTTTGAAAGACAGAACTGCGTACGTTGCCAGTATGATGGGATTAATCGGATTCACGCGTCAGGCCGCGGGCGAACTCGCCTCAGATAATATTCGGGTTCACGCAGTTTGCTCGGGGATACCAGAAATGCACCAGGCGCAACGGGATTTCCCATCATCTTTTAATAAAGCTGTGTTATACCTGTGCGGGGATGAAGCCATTGATTTACATGGCGAGATTTTGAATGTCGAGGAGAAAATATGAAGGGTTCACCTGGAAAAATGATGGCTGCTGCTGAAAGATATCGTGCAGCCTGCCACGCTGTGTCCGATGATAAGGCTCCGCTTGAAGAGGGTGGCTGGAATCTGCACCAGTTGACATCTCATACGCGAGATGTGGAAATCTATGTCTATGGAGCGCGAATGCGCCGCACCGTCGAGGAGGAGAATCCTGAATTTCAGGATTTCGATGCTGAGGCGTGGATGGCCGAAAACTACGATCCCAATGAACCGTTCGCTGATCTGCTGGACAATTTCATGTCGAGCGTGCAAAAGGCGGTAGATTGGCTGGATGCTTTACCCTCCGGATCCTGGGATCGTGAAAGCCGTCATGAGATGGCCAAGGGGAGTGTTTTTACCTTGCGAGACTGGGTTGAGCGAGATATTGCCCATATTGAAGAGCATCTTGAAACGATAGAAAAAGCGAACAATTAATATTGTCTAGGGTTCTCCCCCCGTAAACGGGGGGAGCCAGAGGGGGGCGTAAAAACCCCCACCTAACCTCCCCCGCGTGCAGGGGAGGAGTTACTGATAAGGAAAAAAAAATGGAATATCGTCGTTTAGGATCAGCAGGATTACAGGTTTCAGCACTATCATTTGGTTCGTGGGTTACCTTTGGTGATCAAATTGGAGAAGACGCTGCACATGATATGATGCAGGCTGCAATTGACGCAGGTGTAAATTTCTTTGATAACGCCGAGGCTTACGCAGGTGGAAAATCCGAAACCATGATGGGCAAGGTTGTCAAAAAGGCAGGCTGGAAACGCTCTGATCTGGTTATTTCGACCAAGATCTTCTGGGGTGGTGATGGCCCAAATGATACCGGGCTTTCACGCAAGCATATCGTCGAAGGCGTGGATGCTGCCTTGGCACGCCTGCAAATGGACTACGTCGATCTGGTCTTTGCCCACCGCGCCGATCTGCGCACTCCCATCGAGGAAACGGTTCGGGCCTTTACCCATGTTATCAATCAGGGCAAGGCGTTTTATTGGGGGACAAGTGAGTGGAGTGCAGCCCAGATCATGGAGGCGTACGCCGTCGCCCGCCGTGAGAATTTGATCCCGCCCCAGATGGAACAACCACAATATCATATGTTCCACCGGGAACGCTTCGAGGCTGAGTATGCCCGTCTTTATCAGGAGATCGGCTATGGGACGACGATCTGGAGCCCTCTCGCGAGCGGCTTGCTGACCGGTAAATATAACGCCGGGATGCCCGAAGGGACGCGCGCCACACTCAAAGGATACGAGTGGTTGAAGAAACGTTTCACGGATGAGACAGCCGTTGAGAATATTGCCAAAGTTGGAGAGTTGATCCCGATTGCCGAGAAGATCGGCTGCACGATGGCGCAGCTTGCCCTGGCGTGGACCTTGAAGAATCCCAATGTGAGTACAACCATCACAGGTGCCTCACGTCCAGAACAGGTCGTCGAGAATATGAAGGCGATCGATTATGTTGAAGAACTCACCCCTGATGTAATGGAACGGATTGAAAAGATTTTGAATAATAAACCTGCGCAAGAAACAGATTGGCGCGCATAGCCCTCACCCCAACCCCTCTCCCACGAGTAGGAGAAGGGCCCTGTATATAAAATAAGTACCCGTTCCCTGCCAGGGAACGGGTACTTGGTTTTTATAGAATAAACCTAGTTCTTTTGGAGATACTCGTCGATAGCGGTTGCGGTTTTGCGGCCCGCCACCATGGCGGTGACCACCAGATCGGGGCCAGTGGCTGCATCACCACCGGCATAGACACCAGGAATGGATGTGGCGCCTGTATCATAATCGACGGTGATCAACCCCCAGTCGTGGGTTTCCAAATCTGGCGTGGATTTGCTAATGGTTTCATCAGGCCAATACCCTAAGGCCAGCACGGCTGTATCTGCTTCGACGATAAAGTTGGAGCCTTCTATCTTTGCGGGGCGGCGGCGACCAGAATCATCGGGTTCTCCCAACTCCATCCGTAGGCATTCGACACCGGCCAGGTTGCCATCTTCATCAGGAATAAACTTTATAGGTTGGGTGAGGAACTGATAATTGGCACCCTCCTCTTTGGTCATCTTTCGATCTTTGGCACCACCAGGCATTTCTCTCAAAGTTCGTCGATAGAGACAAGTCACTTCTTCAGCGCCCAGACGCAGAGAGGAACGCAACGCATCGGAGGCGGTATCGCCACCACCGATCACGACCACCTTTTTCCCCACATTTGTAATTGGTTCCACGCCTTCAGGGAGATAGGCCAAATTGACGTTTGTGCGGATCAGAAAATCGGTCGCGAGATGTACGCCTGGCAGGTCAACACCTTCAGCTTTTAGTGGCGCATCGATTTGAGTGCCTACGCCAATGAATACGGCTTCAAAACCTTCCTTGAATAAATCATCGATGGTTTTATCTTTGCCGATGATGGTGTTATATACAAATTTTACGCCTGCATTTTCCAAATCTTGAATGGATTGAAAGACAACTTCTTTTGGAAGCTTGAAATTGGGGATCCCGTATGTAAGCAATCCGCCAGCAGCAGGTTTGGATTCGAAAATGGTAACCTGATACCCTTTTTGAACAAGTTGTTCTGCACAACCGTGTCCAGAAGGTCCTGCTCCGATAATTGCCACCTTTTTTCCATTCAACCCAGGGACTGGAATGGCGTAGCCTTTTACCATGCGTTCATAATCCATCACAAAGGTTTCGAGCATTCCTGTCAGGACAGGTGCATCCCCTTCATTTTTGGCAAGCACGCATGACCCCTGGCATAGCTGTTCATGCGGGCAGACACGGCTGCAAACTTCGGGAAGGGAGCTGGTTTGTCGGTAAAGTTCGGCTGCCTTCAGAAATTCGCCCTGCTCAATTAGCCACATGGCCGAGGGAATATCATTATGGCAAGGGCAGGCAACCATGCATCCGGCCGGATCTGGACAATGGATACATCGGGAGGCAGCCATTTGAGCGCAGTCTTCCGAAAAGGGGATCACCACGTCATTAAAATCGCCAATCCGCTCGGTGGGTGGCCGGAGCTGTATGCCATCACAGACAGTTAAGGCACGTGATTTTCGATCAATAGCCAGAAATTCGCCAGGGATGGATTGAGACATTTTGGATACCTCCGGAGGGCTCAATTCAATACAACTTTGCCAGACCAAATAATAATAAAGATAGCTTCTCCATATTAGTTCCATTTGTCACAAGCATTAGTTCTGTTTGTCACAAATATTATCCATTCTATGGATTTGGCTAAAAAGGAGATTGTATTTTTGGGTTTTTTCTCGTGAGACAGCTATTTTCCTGTGTACATATATGAAAAAGCCCTCTTTTCCACCAAGGAAAGGAGGGCTTCCGCTTCATAATTAGGTCTATGGCTTTGTTTCGATAAATGCTTTCAATATTTCCAACTGACCGAGGTGGAAGCTTTCATGCCAGTGAAAACTTCCAATATGTTCATAACGCGTCTTTTCGCCCCGATAATTGGTGAAGTTTTCATCCAGCCATTCCGCGCTGACATTTTCCAGCGCGGCCTCAAGGAGCTCCACGCTTTCATCGAGATATGCGATCAACTTCTCAAATTTGATGGAAGGGCTTTCCTGCGTTACAGGCTGGGTATCCTGATGATAAAGCGCGCGGACCTCTTCCTGCCACCCGTGCGCTGCATCGACCGTTTCGAGGACATGACTGCGGTTGGTGACGATATGACCGAGGATCCAGTTCATGCAATTGTGTTTGAAGGGGAGTTGTAAAACGCTCTCTTCGTGGCTTATGCCCTTCATGAAAACATGCATAATGCGGTTGTGGAATTGATATTTCTCGTAAAGTGATTGTGCTTTTTTGGTGGGCATGAGTTATTCCTAATCTACTGATAAATAATACTTCCTTACCAAAGTACCAAGCCAGACCAGCCAAGAAACCATTCATAGATCGCAGGGTAAATCGCGAAGCCGATCCAGCCGCCGAGGACGCCGAGCAGCCCACCGACGACGATATCCGAAAGATAATGAACGCCCATCGCGACGCGGGCCAGCGCAACCAGCGGCCCCCAGATGACAAGGATGATCGTCAACCAGAGCGGGCCGAGGAAGACCGCCATCATGGCGATCAAAAAGGAGCGAGCCGCATGCCCGGAGGGAAAGGAGTGTGGGTCGGTGCTGCGATACATGAGTCCCCATTCCCCTTCGGGCCGTTTGCGTTTGACGGAAAATTTAACGGTCAGGACGATGGCGGCCATGATGATGATCGCCCCCAATTGGATGGCGGCCCACTGTTTCCAGGAGGGATTGCCGAGAAACCACAGGATGAGTAATCCTGCCGCCCAGAACCATGAATCCCCAGAGTGGGCGAAGAAGGCGGCGGCAGAGCGCAATGCCCCCGGGTTTTCTGCGATGCGCATTTTTTTTGAGAGTTCAGCGTCGAGTTCGAGGATGTTTTTGATGGTCATAAATTATTAGGTGTCATTGCGAGAAGCCGCTTTGCGGCGACGTGGCAATCTCCCATTTATGGAGGAGATTGCTTCGTCACTGTACGACAGTTTCTCGCAATGACAATAGATTAAACTGTCTTTTCCAAATCCGCCCGCAGCATTTCAAGCTGATGCGGCTTATCCACGTCCATGGCGCCTTCAGCATAGGGCCAAATGAGGGCGCGGCCAGTGAAATTAAGTTTTTTGGTGGCGCGCTTAACCGCGTCTGCCAGAGAGAGGCGTCCAAGCAGTAGCAAGACCAATGTCAGGATGCCGATCGAAGCAGCCTGTTTGAGGGGATTTTTTCGTTGACCGATCAGCACTTCCCATGTGGCGAGGTGCTCGGGATCAGTCGTCATCGAGTGGTGGGCTATGTGGATATCCGCGCCGCAGAGTTCCATATCCTTTAATTTGGTGAAGGTGCGGTTTGAGTTCGGGTAGCGGGCATCCATTGTTTCTCTTTTGACCACGCCGTAGTAGAGATCATGTTTGGTTTCCATGGCGGCATCGATCAGCCAATCGATCATTTCCCCAGTGATGGCGGGAATATCAGCAGACGAGGAGAGGACATACTCTGCCTCGGGGTTGAGTTCGCGCATTTTGTCGATGCCTGCCTCGATATTGGCGAGCATCCGCCCCTGGTTGGGGATGTGATAAGTCGGTTTTTTGCAGGTGACGCTCATCTCTTCGGGTAATCCAATGATGATGACATTCCCCACCTTTTTGGCGTCGCCGAGGGCATCCAATACCCATTGCACCATCGGCTTACCAGCGATATCAAGCATGGCTTTTGCTTTGCCTTGCGTATATTCGTAGAGTGGCTGATCTGGTTTGGGGATGCCACCAGCGATAACAATTGCGTCCATATTTACCTCCACGTCATTGCGAGTATCTTTTTGCGACACGTGCGCCGCACTGCGTGCTCCCAGCGCTGCTCCGCTTTGCGGGGCAGGTGTTGCAGTGCAGGTGAGTAATGACAGGCTAATTTAATTCCTGCATTTGGGGTTCGAAACCCAATTGGTCCAGAAGTTCGCCATACTCATCCCAACTGAGGGGGCGTCCCTTGCCAGAGATGGCGACAAGGGCAGCTTCCATCATATTGGTACCAAAGGAGCGACCATCCAGAACGGGGGTCGTGGTGATCAAATATTTTACGCCAAGCTTTTTGAAAAGCTGCACATCTTCAGGTGTGGTGGTATTGGTGACGATAACTTTGCCTTCCATATTGTCAGGCATATAGCGCTTTATATAGTGGCAATCGCCAGCGATGACAGTTGCCCAATCGTAGTATTTTCCCCATTTAGGCGTTCGCTTTTCCTGTTTTTCGCCAGTTGGGTAGATCCATTCAAAGGGTAATCGTCCAGCGATGGGCATCAGAAGGCTCCCAACTACTTTAAGATGGCTAAGTTTATGGATTGCAATTGGAATGTCCAGACCGAACATCAAATCGCCAAAGACTGTCTCGTACCCGGCCTCGGCAAAAGATTTCGAGAGTCCCCAACGGTCTACTCCAAGAGCTACCAAGACTTTACGTCCCTTTTGGTTAATATAATCACCGATTTTTTCATCAAGAAAAGCGGCAGATTTATTTTCTAGGGTATTTTTCAATCCGCCCCCATCTACCACAGGCGTTTTTTCAATATAGCGTACCATCGGTTTCACTGAATAAAGAGGGAACCATTTTCCATCTATCAGCGCACCCAGGTCTGCACCACCGACGCCAAAAGCATCTACTGTGCCATCCAGTTCCTTATATTTCAGGGCAGCGGCTTCCATATCTCCATCTGTCCCAATGCGTTCTATGCTGATCTCTTGTCCAAGCAAAGTCACTGTTACGGCTTTGTCTCGTTTTGATGAGCCAATACTCACACTCACTGCTCTTTTCATTTCATTCTCCTTCGGGTGAAAATAAATTCATCGCATAAATGATTGGATCATTTCAAACACTTTGATTATACCCATATTAAGAAAAAAACTCAGCCAGAGTTTGTTGCTGACTGAGATTTGGAGGTGAGGGTCACTTTCAATATAACAGACACCTGATATTTTTCATATTTTTCGTGTTTGGAATTTCAGGAATTCTTTATCAATCCATCCAGAACTTTTTGCGATTTTTCTTCCACAACGGCATGTTGGCTTCCACCATGACTGTCCATCGTCACCACGACCAGGAAATCTTTTACATCGATCACCCAGATCGCTTCGGGAACGCCAAAATCCAGTTTGTGGACGGCGAGAACCTTTTGTACACATTGGGCGATCAGCGACGCTGCGCCGCCGATGGCGTGGAAGTAGACTGCAGGCGTATCCTGACAGCCTTTGAGCGTCTTTGCGCCCATGCCGCCTTTGCCGATGACGCCTTTTATGTTGAAATGCTCCATGACCAGAGCCTGATAGGGTTCCTCGCGAATGGAAGTAGTTGGTCCCGCCGCGACAAATTTATAATCACCTGTTTCCACACCGGAGACAACCGGTCCACAATGATAGATGATCCCACCATCTAGAATTGGTTTAATTGCCTCGAAGACTTCAAGGTCATCGCCTACGGGCTGACGTTTTTTGGTGATGAAGGTATCGTTCATCCACTTGTGGACGGCATCGCGCCCGGTCAGCATCACACCTGAGAGCAAAACCGAATCGCCGACTTTCAATTCGCGGATGGCTTCATCACTGATTGGGATGGTTATTTTTTTCATTTTCTTCTCCGATTGCACCACAAAGGCACAGAGTACACAAAGTTTTTCCTAATCGTCACAAAGAATCCTTTGTGTCTTCGTGCCTTCGTGGTGAAAAAAATTAATCGTAAATTACTTCGCTACCCTTCACCGTCATTTTGCGGCGTCTATAAGCCCAGCACATATACGAGACAGAAACAAAATAGCTTGCAGGCAGACGATGTAGCCCTTTGATTTTTGTATCCAGCACAGTGGTTTTGCCGCCAAAACCCATCGGGCCGACACCCATCTGATTGGCTTCTTCGGTGATCTGTTTTTCCATCGCATTGAGTTCGGGATTGGGGTTTTCCTCGCCAATCTCGCCTAGCAATGTTTCTTTGGAGGCAAGGTAAGATGAACTCCGATCCCCGCCGATGGCAACACCGAGAATGCCCGGAGCGCAGCCCCTGCCCTGGGCTTGATGCACGGCATCGAGTACCACCTTGCGGACACCCGCGAGGTCACGACCGGCACCCATTTCGGTGTTGGGCAATGTATACTGCGCCCCAACATTTTCGCATCCGCCGCCTTTGAGCATCAATTCAATGGTCAGAGGCTGATCCTGATCGACTTCCTCAAAGTGGATCGTGGGATAATGATCGTCGCCTGTATTATCGCCGGTATTTTTGCCAGTGATGGCATTGACCGAGTTGGGACGCAGATAGTTTAGCCTGGTCGCTTCGACGACGGCATCCTGGATCATTTTCTTGATTTTGCGGGTACTATTCCCTTCAGGGTAGTGGACGTAGAAGAGGGGTGTCCCCGTATCCTGGCAGATCGGAGTGGAGTTTTTCCTCGCCAATTCCACATTCTTTAGTATGGTATCAAGCGCACCCTGCGCAGCGGACCCGTCTTCCTCATCCGCATAGGAGGCGCGCAGCTTGGCTTCCACATCCGGGGGCAGATCGGTGGATGTGCGCCGCACGAGTTCGAGTATTTCTTGAGTCAGATCTTGCATAGTGATCTCCAAATTAGAAATGAAAAGATACTTCAATCATACTCTAAAATAATGAGAATTTGAGTAGTGAAGAACATAATATTGCATATGAAAAGGTTATCGGCTATCAATTATTTCTGCCTTTCGTGTACAATAGACATAATAATTGGCCTATTTATTGGTATGTCATAAGGAAGCCTTGAAATGCAAGAGATACGAGAAACATTTTTTGATTTACTGAAATCTTCTCCAAAACCCATTCTCGCAGATGGAGCAATGGGGACGGTATTGCACTCCCACGGGGTGGGATTTAATCAATGTTTTGATGAACTCAATCTGACAAACCCTGCCCTGGTGGGAGAAACACATCGTGCTTATATTGAAGCTGGCTCGCAGATCATTTATGCCAACACTTTTAGTGCCAACCGATATAAGTTGGCTGACCATGGCCTGGAAGATAAAGTAGCCGAGATCAATAAGGCAGGGGTTGAGCTGGCCCGGCGAGTGGTGGCTGCATCCTTTAGGTCTGTGCTTGTGGCCGGAGATGTCGGTCCACTTGGGGTACGATTGGCACCCTATGGACGTGTGCAAATTGAAGATGCTAAAGCCGCATTTACGGAGCAAATTGCTGCCCTGTGTGAAGCGGGCGTTGATCTATTGGTGATCGAGACCTTTGGCGATCTGTATGAGATTCGTGAAGCGGTAATTGCTGCCCGTGAATTTTGTGATATGCCTATTGTGGCTTCAGCGACATTCACGCAAGATGATCGCACAGTATTAGGTGATACTCCTGCAAAGGTGGCACAGGCGCTTCATAAGGCTGGAGCCGATATTATCGGGGCAAATTGCTCAGGAGGTCCGGCCCAGTTATTCCGTATTTTGGGGCAAATGAAGCAGGCAGTTCCGGATACAAGGTTTGTCGTCAAACCGAATGCAGGCTGGCCTGAGCAAATTGGCGGGCGGGTGATGTACTCGGCTGGGCCGGATTATTTTGGTGAATATACTCAATCGTTTGTGAATTTGGGTGTCAGTATCCTTGGTGGATGTTGTGGTACAACCCCAGAGCATATTGCCCAAATGCGGATTGCGCTTGATAGGGAGGTTTCTCCGGTAAGTCAGGAAAATCTTCAGATCCAAATACCTTCTCTTGATATCGATCAAATTGTCCCGGAACAACCAACCCAATTGGCCCAAAAATTTGCTGCGGGAGAATTCGTTATCTCCGTTGAAATGGATCCGCCACGGGGCCTTGCTCCGCATAAAATCATTGCCGGGGCATCAACATTGAAAGAAGCGGGTGCAGATGTGATCAATGTAGCCGATAGTCCGAGGGCAAGCATGCGCATGTCGCCGTGGGCGGTCTGCGAGTTGATCCAGCGAGATGTTGGGATTGAGACTACACTGCATTTTCCCACTCGTGGACGTAATCTCCTGCGGGTGCAGGGTGATCTGCTGGCATCTCATGCCCTTGGTATTCGAAATGTTTTTGTCGTGATGGGTGACCCAACTTCGATTGGCGATTACCCCGAAGCGATGGACGATTATGATCTGGTCCCTTCAGGATTGATGAAATTAATCGCTCAGCGATTTAACCAGGGTGTTGATCATGCTGGTTCCGACATCGGACAACCGACCAGCTTTTTTGTAGGTTGTGCACTCAATTTGATGCCGAAAAATCAAGAACGGGAAATTAAAGTGCTAAGACGCAAAATTGCTAACGGGGCAAATTTTGCACTTACGCAACCGGTTTATAAGCCTGAAAAAGCACTTAAATTTCTCAAGCACTATGAAGACCAGTTTGGAAAATTAGAGATACCACTTTTGGTGGGCATCCTGCCTCTATATGGCACGAGGCATGCGGCCTTTTTGCATAATGAAGTTCCGGGTATCGTCATTCCTGGTGAGATCCGTCAGCGGATCGAACGCGCCGGAGACAATGCTCCCAAAGAAGGTGTCAGGATTGCATCGGAACTGGCTGAAGAAATCAAGGAGTGGGGACAGGGAATATATATCATGCCCGCTTTTGGTCGCTATGACCTGGCAGTGGAAATTGTGGATGCGGTGAAAAAATAAATAGTGTGATAGCTGCCCTCCTATTTTACCCACCAGAGGACTGATATAATACGATTTATGAAGAAACTGAATACGATTCGAGGGCGGATTGCAGTTCTCCTCGGATCATTTTTTTTACTGGTCATTATTTCGGTGGGGGTCATGTTATGGAGTGTGGCAACCCAGAAAAAAGATGCGCTAATTATCAATATGGCGGGGCGGCAACGCATGCTTACCCAGAAAATGACCTGGCTGGCGCTAGCACAACCTGAAGATCCCGAATTATCAGCTTCGATAAAACTTTTTGACCAAACATTGCAAGCCCTTCGGTATGGGGGAATAACGATTGATTCCGCGGGCAATAATGTAATCCTGCCTATGGCACCGGACTCTGGTCTGAACGCCCAATTGGACGAAGTAATGAAAACCTGGGAGAAATTCCGTGCAACCTTGGAACCGCCGGATGCTTCAGCTATTCCTGTCATTGCACCCCAAATACTGGACCAGATGGATGCTGTGGTGACAGGGTTTGAAACTCGCGCAGAGGCAAAACATCTTCGCCTGGAGTTGATTCAAACCATATTTTTGCTAGTGGCGATGGGTCTTTTGGTCTGGGGATTTTTCAGCACCCGCCAAATGATCATCAGCCCTTTATCAGAGTTGGGTACAGCCGTGCAGAAAATGGGTGAAGGAAATCTTGACTGGCCTCTACCTCCAATGGAAAAAAACGAGTTGGGTGAGTTAGCTCAGTCATTTGAGACAATGCGTACCGAGTTGGCTCAATCTCGGAAGGTCCTGGAAAATCAGGTAGCTCAACGGACGCAAGAATTAACCACGGCCTTTGAATTCAGTCAGGAAATTGTAGCCCAGCGTGAATTGAATGTATTGATGAATTCTGTAGTCGAACGAGCGCGGGTATTGATGCATGCACAATCTGCAGCTCTTTGTGTATTATCCTCGGATGGAAAAACCCTGGAACTAGTTGCAAATAGCGGTGAGAATAAAGTTGATCTGGGTATGATTCAAACCATTGAAGGTGGTGTTGCTCTGCCTGTTATTTGTTCTGGGCGGACAGTGGTGAGTCATACGAGTTGTTCGAACTGCGATTTTCTTCATGCTCACTCCCCTGGCCGATGTGTTGCCACTCCTCTTCGGGCTGGCAATCATACCCTTGGCGCATTATGTGTGGTGCGTTCAAATCAGGAAAATAATGGTGATTTTGCATCCTTTGATGCGGAGGGCCAGCGTGCTCTCAGTCTTCTGGCAAATTCAGCTGCAATCGCCATTGCCAACGCTCACCTTGTGAGTGCGGAACGGGAGAAGGCAGAACAGGCTGCTGCTCTCGCCGAGAGAGAAGAGTTGGCTGCAGATCTACATGATAATTTAGCGCAAACATTAAGTTATACAAAAATTAAATTAGAGTATTTGGACGAAATTCTGGTTGATGATCAAGATGCTGAAAAGCGAACTACGCTAAAACAAATAGAAAGAGCTACCGAAACAGCCTATCAGCAGGTTCGGGCATCCTTAGTGGGTCTCATCAAGCCGCATTCAGCAGGTGAAAATTTTGCCAGGAAATTTTTTGCCGGCGTGGATGAGTTTCGCACGGCTTATGAATTCCCCATTGAGTTGGAGATACTTGATTCTTCTGTTTTGGATCTGCCTACTACCACGCAAAGCCAAATCCTCCACATCCTTAGTGAGGCACTCTCCAACATTCAACGACATTCTCAAGCCAAGCATGTATGGGTACGGGTCGAACGCGTAAACGGTCATGCCCGCTTTACAGTTGAAGATAATGGCCTCGGATTTGATCCTGAAACATCGACCGGAGGAGATCACTTCGGGTTGCGGATCATGCAGACGCGGGTTGAAAGAGCAGGAGGAGAATTTTCGCTGGTATCCAATCTTGGAAAAGGCACCAGAATTTCTGCGGTCTTCCCGTTACAGAAATCCAACGAGTCTGAGAGTCAAAAATCAGGAGTAAAAGCGTGACAGTTTTTCGTATTTTGCTCGTGGACGACCATGATTTATTTCGTGCCGGGTTAGCAGGGTTGATTAATGCCCAGCCGGATCTTGAAGTTGTTGGAGAAGCCGGAGATGGCCTGGAAGCGCTCAAAATGGCTCGTGATTTGAAACCCGATTTGATCGTGATGGATATCAATATGCCTATTTGTGATGGACTGGAGGCAACCCGTCTGATTTGTACAGAGTTGCCAGGCTCACGGATCCTTACCCTTACTGTTCATGATGAAGATGAGAAGCTCTTCGCAGCAATAAAAGCGGGGGCTGTTGGCTATCTGCTCAAAAGCACGGATAAAGCGAATTTTCTGGAGGGCTTGCGCAATGTTCTTGCTGGTGAATCAGCGTTACCGCCAAAGTTGGCGACGCGCGTACTGGATGAATTCGCCCGAATGATGAACCAAGCTATCGCGATAACGTCAGACGAAGATGCTCCTGATCTCACTCACCGGGAGCGTGATGTTTTGCAATATATCGGAGCTGGCTCATCAGATAAAGAGATCGCAGCGCAATTATCAATCAGTATCTACACCGTTAAAAGCCATGTACGCAATATTCTTGGAAAATTACACGCGGTAAATCGGCGGGAGGCTGCAAGACTCGCATCTCAGCATGGACTATTGAAAAAATAGGATTTGCGGACTTTCGTATTTTTAAAGCGCTTGCCCCAATGCTCTGCGTTGGGGTCTTGGAGACAAGCCGCACCGCAGAGCATTGCTGCGAGAAAAGGTGTTTGTAAGTCCTTTATTTTTTTAAGCGGATAAACGGGGAACTAATCCTTTTTTAGAAGAGCGGTCATTTAGATCGCTCTTTTTTCATCCTTTGTACCATTGACGACGGATAGACACGCATTCTCTAGTTCGTTATTCTTGATAGATGGAATTGCGCAATGTTTTTGTCGTTGGAGATTCATTATTTGCTGAAACTTTAATCCAATTATTGGGGGATAGTCAGACCGTTTCGGTAATTGGTACAGCGCCCACGCCTGAAGATGCAATCCCAAAACTGAAAAGCCAGACGCCTGATGCTGTGATTGTGGCTGTGGCTGACGAATCCATTGTCGCTGCTTTTACTCCCATTTTGATTGCCAATCCAAATCTTCCGATCATTCACGCGGATCTGAATACCAACCAAATGCAGGTCATCACCAACCAATCCATCGATGCCAGGGTGTCAGATCTGCTTGCTGCCATTGCAGCCTTGCCCAAACAGGACGCATCAAAAGATGAAAATATAAAAGCATAATGCTAATAAATACGTAGAGGAGTGTCTTATGGAAGTCAAGCATAATATCTGGAGATCACTGGCAGAAAGATCTTTTGTAATTATCTTGTTAAGTGGGGTTTTGCTGACTGGATCTTTTTATCAGGCAACAGCATCCCCGAAACACCAATCCTCTGATGAGGGCCAGGGTATTTTTGAACAGAAATGCATATCCTGCCATTCAATCGGCGGAGGAATAGTTGTTGGCCCTGATCTGGAAGGAGTATTGGATCGGCGCGATCGGGATTGGGTAGCCAGTTTTATCAGTGCCCCGGATCAAATCCTGGCAGATGGAGATCCAATCGCCACGGGTTTACTGGCTGAATTTAACGGCATCCCGATGCCAAACCTAGGGCTACCAGACGCAGAAGTGGAATCGCTGCTGACTTTTTTTGAAGGTGGTGAAAGTGTCGCTCCCGTTACCAGTGACCCTCTACCATCAGGAAAGATTAGCCGGGGTGAAGGGCTTTTTACCGGCGGAGAAGCATTTGACAATGGCGGTACACCTTGTATTGCCTGCCACACTGTTGGCGGTGTTGGTTTATTTGGTGGCGGCAGTCTGGGTCCTGATCTGACCCATGTTTTCCAGCGATATGGAGAAGTGGGTTTAGCCAGTTCAATTCAGAATATTGCATTTCCCACCATGCAGGGTGTTTATGCTGAGAAAGCTTTATCAAACCAGGAAATCGCGGATTTATTGGCCTTTTTTGCAGCTGCTGATTCAGAGGGGAAAGAGGGCGTTGCTACCGGAGCCACCTCGTTATTCTGGGGTGCAGGTCTTTTGGGTGCCGGAGTACTTTTTGGAGTCATGGCATTTTTCTGGCCAAAACAACGAGAGAATCTATCAGATCGCTTGAGAAGAGATGCAGGGATCACTTCAAGGAGACACTCATGAAAGAATGGACTAAGGAAAAAGTTTCACCCACTGAGCGAAAATGGGAAGAGTTCTACCGCAATCGACACCAGCATGATAAGCGGGTGCGAACCACCCATGGTGTAAATTGTACGGGTAGCTGTTCGTGGGAAGTATTCGTAAAAGATGGCATTGTCACCTGGGAAATGCAAGCCACGGATTACCCTCAGTTGGAAGAGGGACTCCCACCCTATGAGCCGCGTGGCTGCCAGAGGGGGATCAGTTACTCCTGGTATCTCTACAGCCCCATTCGCGTCAAATACCCTTATGGGCGCGGAGCATTGATCGATCTCTGGCGGGAGGCTAAAGCCCTTCATGGAGATCCCGTCAAAGCCTGGGCAGCCCTGATGGAGGACGAAGATTCCCGGAAACGTTATCAGCAAGCCCGGGGCAAGGGCGGTTTTCGACGTATTTCCTGGGGTGAATCTCTCGAATTGATCGCAGCCTCCATGATCCACACCACCAAGAAATATGGTCCCGATAGAGTGGCTGGCTTTTCCCCGATTCCGGCTATGTCGCAGATCAGTTATGCTGCCGGGAGCCGATTTATGAGCTTGCTGGGTGGCGTGATCATGAGCTTCTACGACTGGTATTGTGATCTCCCACCTGCCAGCCCTGAAATTTGGGGTGAACAAACCGATGTTCATGAGTCAGCCGACTGGTTCAACTCCCGTTTTATCGCCGTGGTGGGATCCAATCTCAATATGACCCGCACACCTGACACCCATTTCATCTCAGAAGTGCGTCACGCCGGTGGTAAGCTGACGGTCTTTGCCCCAGATTTCTCACAGGTTGCCAAATACGCCGATTACTGGATTCCTGTCCATGCCGGACAGGATACTGCTTTCTGGATGGCGGTCAATCATGTGATTTTGACTGAATTCTATGTTCAGCGGCAGGTGCCATATTTTATGGATTACCTCAAGCAATACTCCGATATGCCCTTCCTGGTTCAGATCGATGAGAAGAGACCGGGCAAATATATGCGTGCCAACAGAGTAGGCGAATACAAGGATGTTGAAAACGGTGATTGGAAACTGCTCATTTGGGATGAAAAGAGTGGGCGCCCCCGCATGCCAAAAGGCACGGTCGGCTTCCGCTGGGCAGAGAAGGAAAAGGGGAAATGGAATCTCGAACTAAAAGATGGTCTGACCGATGAAGAGATTAACCCGCAATTGAGCTTTGCCGAATCCCACGACGAAGTTGTCGATCTTGAATTTGATGATTTCTCAACCAATACATCCAACGCACGCGGTGTGCCAGTACGTTATATTGAAACTGAGCAGGGCCGGATCGCTGTAACCACCGTTTTTGATCTTGTGATGGCTCAATTTGGTGTCAATCGTGGTCTGTCTGGTGAATATCCGGAAAGCTACGAAGATGAGGATGGTGTCTACACACCGGCCTGGCAGGAGAAATATACTGGCATCCACCAGGATACATGCATCCGTTTTGCTCGAGAGTGGGCCACCAATGGTGAAAAGACCAAAGGCAAGAATATGGTCATCATCGGTGCTGGGGCGAATCACTGGTATCACAACAATTTGCTCTATCGCTCATCCATTGTCGCATTGATGCTGACTGGTAGTGTGGGCGTCAATGGCGGTGGTCTGGCTCATTATGTAGGACAGGAAAAACTTGTCAATATCGGCTCCTGGGCCACCATCGCATTTGCTACTGATTGGGGGATGGCTCCACGCCAACAGAATACACCCTCTTTCCATTATGTGCACAGTGACCAATGGCGTTATGAGCGTGGTTATACCGCTTATGACGAATTGCCAAATAAGCCTGCAAGAGACCATACCATCGATCATCAAGTTCGTGCAGTGCGCCGAGGTTGGCTGCCCTTCTTCCCGCAATTTAAACGGAATTCAGTTGATGTGGTGCAAGATGCCCTTGACGGTGGTGCTAAAGATGATGCTGAGATTGTGAAATATGTTGTAGATCAATTCAAAGAAAAGAAACTCGATTTGGCGGTTGAAGACCCGGATGCTCCTGAAAATTGGCCCAGAGTATGGGTGATTTGGCGCGGTAATGCGATCGGCACCAGTGCCAAAGGACATGAGTTCTTCATGAAGCATTACCTGGGTACACATAGTACTGCCATCGCTAAAGAGCAAGCCTTGGGACATACCAGCGAAGTTGTTTATCACAAGCATGCACCAGAAGGAAAAATGGATTTGGTGGTGGATCTCAACTTCCGCATGGATACTTCGGCTTTATATTCCGATATCGTCCTGCCGGCTGCATCCTGGTATGAGAAAGATGATCTCAACACCACAGATATGCATACTTATATTAACCCCATGCAGGCAGCGGTGCCACCGGCTTGGGAATCCAAGAGTGATTGGGATATCTTCAAAACCCTGGCTCAAAAAGTAAGTGAGTTATCTGAAACACATCTTTCTGAACCGTTCAAAGATGTGGTTATGTTGCCGCTCCAGCATGATACGCCTGATGAGATTGCTCAACCCAGCGTGCAAGATTGGCAAAAAGGTGATGTCGAGCCAATCCCTGGTAAAACCATGCCTCATTTCAAGGTGGTTGAACGCGATTATGTGAAATTGAGTGAGCGTTTTGTCAGCTTGGGCAAAGGCGTTGAGAAAAACGGGATCGCTGCCCACGGGTTGCGCATCCCTGTGGCAGATGAATATCAATATCTTAAGCGTCAACAGCCCAGGACATTCGGCAAAAACCTGCCTGAACCTGGAGATGTTTACCCCTCCCTGGAGTTTGGACGGGAGGTTTGCGACACAATTTTACGCCTGGATCCGGCATCCAATGGTGAGTTGGCCTATCGTGCTTTTGAAGCGGAAGAAAAGAAAACAGGACTATCCCTCACCGATTTGGCCGAAGGGACACGCTCAGCCCGTATCTCCTTTGCTGACATTATTAGTCAGCCCCGTCGAGTGTTGACAACCCCAACCTGGTCTGGATTAATCAATGAAGGCCGCGCGTATTCGCCTTTCACCCTGAATGTTGAACGCATGGTTCCCTGGCGGACGCTGACGGGACGACAACATTTCTATCTCGACCATGAAGGTTATCTGGATTGGGGTGAGCACCTGCCAGTCTACAAGCCGCGCCCTGATCACACCATGCTCGATGATACCGAGCGAAGTATGGCCGAAGCACAAGGCAAGATGCTCAACTACATTACTCCGCATGGCAAGTGGAGTATCCACTCAACCTATTCTGATAACCATCGTATGATGACTCTCTCCCGGGGTAACTATCCGGTATGGCTCAATCACAAGGATGCCGCAGAGATGGAGATCAAGGATAATGATTGGGTTGAACTCTATAATGATAACGGGGTCTTCGTACAGCGAGCCATCGTTTCTTCTCGCATCCCCAGCGGCACGGTATTTGTCTATCACGCTACCGAGCGAACGATAGGCATTCCGAAATCTCCGCTCCGAGGGAATAAACGAGCGGGTATGAACAACTCGTTGACCCGTGCTCGCCTCAAACCAGTGCTGATGTCTGGCGGTTATGCCCAGTTCACCTATGCCTTCAATTACTGGGGCCCTACAGGCGTCAATCGAGACACATTCGTCTTCGTACGAAGGATCGAAAAGCCAGACTTCTAAATCATCCCTCAACCTCTCAACCCCGCCCCTTTCTCAGAAGGGGGCGGGGAGAGATTAAGGTAAGGAGAATTTTATGAACGTACGTACCCATATGAGTATGATCTTCCACCTCGATAAATGCATCGGTTGCCATACCTGCTCAGTGGCATGCAAAAATATTTGGACAGACCGTAAAGGCGCCGAGTATATGTGGTGGAATAATGTTGAAACCCGCCCAGGGACAGGATACCCCACCCAATGGGAGAATCAGGAAGAATTTAGAGGGGGGTGGGAGAGAAAAAAGAATGGGCTCAACCTGAAGTTGCATACCCGTTTTCAGGGTTTACTCAAACTATTTTACAATCCGAGTCTCCCTGATCTGAGAGATTACTACGAACCCTTCACCTTTGACTATCAGAATCTGTTCAACTCTCCTCAAAAAGATGTGCAGCCTATAGCCGAACCAGTCTCTATGATCACAGGGGATCCCATCGATATTGAGACGGGACCCAACTGGGATGATGATCTTGGTGGCTCGAATGTCTACGCAAAAAATGATCCCAATCTGGAATCGCTTCCCGAGGAAGTTCGCGAGCAGATGAATGAACTGGAGCGCCTGGTATTCAATTACCTGCCCAGAATCTGCAATCACTGCCTGAACCCTGCTTGTGTGGCGGCCTGTCCCTCTGGCGCGATTTACAAGCGCGGAGAAGATGGCGTGGTTCTGGTCAACGAAAATAGCTGCCGCGCCTGGCGGATGTGTGTCGCAGCCTGCCCGTATAAAAAAGTTTATTACAACTGGTCAACGGGTAAATCCGAGAAGTGCATCCTGTGCTTCCCCCGCATGGAAACAGGGCAGGCTCCGGCGTGTGCACATTCCTGCGTTGGACGTATTCGTTATATGGGCGTGCTGCTTTATGATGCAGATCGAATTCCTGATGCAGCCGATGTTCCTGATGAGGAACTTATCGCGGCCCATCGAGAGATTATCCTCGATCCCCATGATCCGGAAGTGATCGCTGCGGCCAAGGCTAACGGAATCGATGATGGTTGGATTGAATCCGCTCAAAACTCCCCGGCCTATAAGTTTGTCAAGGAATGGGAATTGGCCCTGCCTCTTCACCCTGAGTTTCGCACCATGGTGATGATGTACTACATCCCGCCGCTATCCCCGATTGTCAGCATAATAGAAAAGAATCTCTTCCGACTTGATTTGATGAATGAAGATTATGACTTCGAGTTATTCGACCGCCTCGACGCTGCTCGCCTTCCGGTCAAGTACCTGGCAAATTTATTCACCGCGGGAAATGAGGGCATCATGCGTACTGTCTTGCGCAAACTATTGTCGGTGCGAATTTATATGCGCCGTAAGACAGTTGATGGTGTAGTTGACGATGTCGCCCTTAAAACGCTCGCAGATGCAGGCCTCACTGAAGAAGAAGCCATTGCAATCTATAAGATGACTGCTTTGCCAACTATGGAAGAACGTTTTGTTTTCCCGCCTTATCATCGCGAGATGAGTATTGAAGCTGGAATGGACCCATTGGCCCATAAAGGCGAAGCCGGTTTGGGATATATTCAACAGCCGAAGAGAGGTTCATAATGGATAACTTTTCATTGTTTGCTCAAGCCTTGCGTTATCCCTTCCCTGGCCATATTGATACATTATCTACGCAGATTGCCCCCTTGGACGGTCAGCCTGGCAGCAAGGAGTTTGTAAAATTTCTGACGAAATTTCAACGGCTTTTACTCAGCGAGCAGGAAGAGCTCCATACCCGTACTTTAGACCTGACCCCCTTGGTGGCCCCTTATGTTGGGTATCAGATTTGGGGCGAGAGTTATAAGCGCGGTGAGTTTATGGCTGACCTTAGCCGCGAAATGAAAGCATATCAAATCGATCTGGAAGGCGAATTACCCGACCATCTGCGCCCGATCCTGCAATATCTCACAGCCTCATCGGCACCATTGCCAGAATTGATCGAAGTCCTCGATCAGGCTGTGAACACGATGCGTAAATCCCTGAAAAAAACTGAGGATAATAACCCCTATTTGCACTTGTTTGATGCGATCGCTAAGGCCTGCAAATCATTGCAGGTTGCAGCCTGAGGCCTGGAGCAAATCGAGAATTCTGGAGAGTAAATTATGGACTGGAACCAACTATTCTTTGTTCTAATCCCCTACATTTCGGTGACCCTGTTTATCGCGGTAACAATTTACCGTTCGATCTTCAGGCCCTTTACCGTCTCAAGTCTGTCATCCCAACTGCTGGAACGGAAAAAACTGTATTGGGGATCGGTCCCTTTTCACTATGGGATTGTATTGATTTTATTAACCCACCTCCTGGCTTTGATTTTCCCCAAAGCGTTGTTGCTCTGGAATGCAGTTCCTATTCGCCTCTATTTGCTGGAAATCAGTGGCCTTGCACTTGGCTTATGGGCTTTGGCTGGCGTGGTTTTATTGATTTATCGACGCATATCTGTCGCTTATATTCGGAAAGTGACTACGCCAATGGATATCGTTGTTCTCCTGTTGACATTGGTATCGATCATCACAGGAGTTCTAACCGCAGTTGGCTACCGTTTTGGTTCGACCTGGTTTACGGGTGTGTTTACGCCCTACCTCTGGTCGATCCTGACCCTGCAACCCCGCCCCGAGCTGGTTGCACCGCTGCCCTGGCTGATCCAATTGCACGTGCTCAATAATTTCATCTTGTTGGCGGTTTTCCCCTTTTCACGACTGGTCCATATCCTAACATGGCCATTGCATTACCTCTTTCGTCCCTGGCAAATTGTGATTTGGGTAAGAGAACGTCGTCAATTGGCGGAATAACAATATTTATTGAGGAGCATCATGCAAGAAAAGAACACAGCCTACAGAGTTCTGGCTCTTAATACAATCGCATTTACCGTCTGTTTTGCAGCCTGGATGTTGAATGGCGTTTTGGTCACCTTCCTGGTGGATAACCGGATTTTTGACTGGAATGCGGCTCAAATGGGCATGATGATCGGCATCCCGGTGCTGACGGGTTCGATCATGCGCCTGCCCTTGGGCGTGCTGACCGATAAATATGGCGGTCGGCCGGTTTACACTCTGCTGATGTTGCTCAGCGCCATTCCCATGTATATGCTGGGGCAGGCAAACTCTTATAACGAATATATGCTCTATAGCCTGGGTTTCGGCATGACGGGTACCTCCTTTGCTGTTGGGATTGCCTTCAGTTCAGTCTGGTTTTCGAAGGAACGACAGGGAACTGCGTTGGGAATTTTTGGGGCAGGCAATGCCGGTGCCGCGCTGACCACTTTGGGTGCGCCCAGTTTATTGCGCTGGCTGACCAATAACGGAGAAAACCTTGATAACTGGCGTAAACTCCCGGCTTATTATGCTGCTGCATTGGTTGTGATGGCTGTGGTCTTTTATATGTTTACAACTAATCGCAAACCGGCTAACGGTCAACGTTCAATCATCCAGATGTTGGCACCGCTTAAGCAGGTGCGCGTCTGGCGCTTTGGGTTGTACTATTTCCTGGTCTTTGGCGGTTTTGTGGCTCTGGCGCAATGGTTGGTGCCCTATTATGTCAACGTTTATGCGATGACAATCGTGACAGCCGGGCTGCTTACCTCGATCTTCTCGCTGCCTTCAGGGATTATCCGGGCACTTGGCGGCGTTTTGTCGGATAAATTTGGCGCTCGGTCCGTAATGTATTGGGTCTTCGGAATTATTGCCTTATGCTGCTTCCTGTTGTTCTTCCCCAAAATGGAAATTGAATCCCCGGGTAGTGGTGTGATGGCTCAGCGTTCAGGAACAGTTACTGCCCTTTCTGCAAGCGAAATCCAGGTGGATGAATTGACCTATCCCCTGATCCCCAAAGTGGAAGTTAACTACGAGGATGATGCTGTCATCTTGCTGCCCAAACTAAACACCTGGCAGGAATCTAACGTAGAGGTTGGAGATCAGGTTGCCAAGAAAGAATTATTGGCTAGCGGTGTCACGCATATCTACTTCCAGGCCAATGTTTGGGTATTCACTTTTTTTGTATTCGTGATTGGAATCGCGATGGGGATTGGCAAGGCCGGTGTTTATAAATTTATTCCCCAATATTTTCCAACCGAGGTCGGTGTCGTGGGCGGGATTGTCGGTGTGGTCGGCGGCCTAGGCGGATTCGTCAGCCCATTGATTTTTGGACGCTTGCTACAGTCGATTGGGTTGTGGACCACGACCTGGATATTTTTCTTCGTCTTCACAATGGTCTGCCTGATCTGGATGACCCTGGTTGTGCGGAAAATTTCAAAAAAGGATACTCGTATTGAAGTAGCGGGATCCTGATCGGGAAGCCTGCTTAACGGGATGGGTTGTCATTTGGAAAATCGCTCACTAATTAATGGTGGCAAGCCTAAATTTAGTACGCCCCATATTTATTCATATCCAAAGTAGAAGATTATTACCTGGTCCATCGTTTTGCAATGAAAAGTGAATCAATATTTCTTTGCAAAAGGTAAGGAGAAAATATGTCAAGCTATATTGAAAAATGGGATGTTGAAGATGAAAGTTTTTGGGAATCAACAGGAAAAAAGATTGCCGCGCGCAATCTCTGGATTTCCATCCCCAGTTTATTATGCGCTTTTGCGGTTTGGTTGGCATGGAGCGTAATTACTGTCCAGATGAAAAATATGGGTTTCCCCTTTGACACGGTACAGCTTTTTACCTTATCAGCAATTGCTGGCTTGTCGGGGGCAACGCTACGTATTCCAAACTCCTTCCTGATTGCGATTGCCGGTGGAAGGAACGTGATTGCACTAACAACTGCCTTGTTGATGGCCCCAACTTTGGGTTTGGGATTTGCCTTGCAAGACATCAACACCCCCTTTACAACTTTTGCCATTCTCGCTGCTCTCTCTGGCTTGGGTGGTGGAAATTTTTCTTCGTCGATGTCTAATATTAATTTCTTCTTCCCGAAACGGATGCAAGGAACTTCTTTGGGATTGAATGCTGGGCTTGGCAATATTGGCGTGAGCATTATGCAAATACTGATCCCCTTTGTTGTAACCTTCAGCCTTTTCGGGGCAATGGGTGGTGAAGGATTATCTGTTAATGGCGGGATGTCTTATATCCAAAACGCTGGTTTTGTGTGGGTTCCCATTTTGCTTGTACTTGTTTTGGTTGCCTGGTTTGGGATGAATAATCTTTCAACAGCTACGCCAAATCTTGGCTCAACCTCATCGGCATTATTTAAAATCCTGGGTTTGGTTGGAGTCGGGGGCGTAGGTGCTGCGATTGGTCTCTATCTTTTGCTTGGCTTGGAACTCAATATGTGGCTTGTTTTACCCGTGACCATTCTCGTTACAGTCTTGATGATGAAGGTGATCCCTGGTGAAATTAAATCAAATTTGGATACCCAATTTGCGATTTTCAAGAATAAACATAATTGGATTATGACCTATCTATACACAATGACTTTCGGCTCTTTTATCGGATATTCAGCCGCTTTCCCATTGCTTATTCGCGTGGTCTTTGGCGAACTGCCTGATGGCAGCATTAATCCCAATGCCCCCAATCCCTTTGCTTATGCCTGGCTTGGACCTCTGGTTGGTTCCCTGGCCCGACCGATTGGTGGTTGGATTTCAGACAAAGTGGGCGGTGCAAAAATCACTCAATGGGATACGGTTGTGATGATCTTGTCTACGCTGGGCGTTGCTTATTACGTCAAGCAAGCCAGCGCATCCAGCCAGCCAGAACAGTTCTTCATCCCCTTCCTGCTTCTCTTCCTGGTCTTGTTTATCACCACAGGAATTGGTAACGGCTCTACCTTTAGAATGGTTCCCATCATCTTCAAGCCCTCAGAAGCAGGTCCCGTTTTAGGCTGGACTGCGGCAGTTGCCGCTTATGGTGCTTTTATTATCCCAAGAGTATTTGGTCAGCAAGTGAATGCCGGAACACCAGAATTTGCTTTATATGGTTTTGCGGTCTATTACTTTACTTGTTTAATTCTGAACTGGTATTATTACGCCCGAAAAGGGGCAGAAATTGAGTGCTAAAAAAATGAAAATAACAAATACTTTTTTAGGTGAACATTGGGCCGCGCATCGTTCTGTAAACTTGAAATAATAGTTGACAAATGACATTGAAATTTGCTAACATCGTGAAGAGGATCCTATGAACGAACTCGAATATTTTTTGGCAGAATCTGTATCCCGTCACAACTCTCTTTGCCCGCGGCAGGTGCTAGGGGTTCGGATCGGGTTGGCAGGTGCAGGTGCCCTGGGAATTGATGTGCCCCGCGAAGATAAAAAGTTGCTTGTAATTGTTGAAACTGATGGGTGCTTTGTCTCTGGGGTGGAAGTTGTTACTGGCTGCGCTGTCAGACACAGAACCCTCCGCGTGGAAGATTATGGCAAGGTGGCGGCCACTTTCGTAGATGTGGAAAGCGGTCACGCAGTGCGTGTTGCTCCTCGCCTGGATATTCGCCAGCGTGCAAAGGACTATGCCCCTGATGAAAAGCAACGATATTCCGCTATGCTAAAGGGCTATCAACGCATGCCAACGGAATCTTTACTTTCAGTTGAGAAGGTCAGCTTATCAGAGCCCGTCGAATCGATTGTGAGCCGTGCAGGTATTCGCGTAAATTGCAGTACCTGTGGGGAGGAAATTATTAACGAACGTGATATTATTATGGCAGGTCGTACCTTATGCCGACCTTGTGCAGGTTCGATCTATTACAAATCCCCTAAATCCTATAATTTTGGTTATAATTTGCTGCCTTCAAATTTATTGGTAGACGACACAGCAAATGAATAGAGGAGTACTATATGACTTTTAAATATCAAGTTACCGTCCCTGGAATTGACGATTGGCGAGACATGATTTCTTGTCAGGCTGCATGCCCGGTTAATACAGATGCACGAGGTTATGTTACAGCAATGGCTCGCGGTGAAATGGAATTGGCTTTTGAAATCTCGCATGATCCAAATCCACTCTCAACGATCTGCGGTCGTATTTGCGGTGCACCCTGCGAAGTTGCCTGCCGTCGCGGAGCTGTTGTCAGCCCTGATGCAGAACCGGTGGCTATTCGCCCAATCAAACGCGTATTGACAGAGCGCTATGGACCAGAAGCCGGAAAAATAGTACCCAGTCGGGAAAAGCTAAAGGATCTGATTCCAATTAATTCTATTATCCCGGAAGAGGGCTTACCGACATTCTCATCCCACATGGGTAAATTTGGTGAACAAGCCACTGTTCCTGGTACTGGAACGTCCCTGGATTATTCATCCTCACGCTGGTCTCGTAGAGAGTTGAAGCGATTAGCTTCCCACCCCGGGCGTAAAAAAGGAAATATTGCGATCATCGGTGCTGGCCCGGCCAGTCTGACAGTTGCCCATGATCTGGCCTTACTACGATATAAAGTTACGATCTATGAAGGTGGCCCAAAAACCGGTGGTATGTTGCGCTATGGTGTCCCAATTTATCGTATTGATCAGGAAGCGATGGATCTGGAAATCCAGGAGATACTCGACCTTGGTGTTGAGATCCATTTTAATACACCGATTGGTAAAAAGATCACCCTCGATGATTTGCGTCGGGACTACGATGCCGTCTTTTTGGGTATCGGGTTGATGAAAGGTCACGCCCTGGATATTGAAGGTTCTGACCTTGATGGTGTCATCATCGCCGTAGATATGTTGCTCAACTATAATCTTGGATACAAGGTTGATCTTGGCAAGCGAGTGTTGGTGATAGGCGGCGGCGATGTGGCTATGGATGCTGCCCGTACAGCCTTGCGCATGGGTCAGATGACGGATGAGCAAAGAGCTGCTTTGGATGATGCGGATGCCCGTGCGGAAGACGAATCCGAATCTGTCAGCACTGCATTGGATGTGGCCCGCGTGGCCCTCCGCTTGGGTGTCGCCGATGTCAAGATGATTGCCCTCGAAGATTGGGATGAATTACCCGCAACCCCCTTCGAAATCGAAGAAGCCTTGGAAGAGGGTATTCAAATGTCCCCACGTGTGGGCCCAAATCGGATTATTGGAAAAGATGGAAAAGTCACCGGTCTGGAAGTGATCGATGTTGAATCCGTCTTCGACGAAGATAAGCGTTTTAATCCAAAATTCAAGGCCGGTACCGAACGTGTCTGGGATTGTGATACCGTTATTTTGGCTATCGGTCAGAAAGCCGATCTGGATGTACTCGGTGGCGCAGACGATGTCAAGTTGACACCGCGAGGTCTGGTGGAGATCAACTTTGAGAACGGTCAGACTACTGCTCCGGATGTTTTTGCAGGTGGGGATGTGGCCTATGGCCCTAAACTGATCATTGATGCTGTGCTCCACGGCCATTTAGCTGCCCTTGGCATTGAAGAATACGTCCAAAACAAGAAACTTAAAACTGAGGTCAAAACTGAGTGGACAGTACTCTCAAACCATGTCATGTTTGAAAACTGGACCAAACTCGAACACCGCAAACCTCCTACACTCCCTGTAGATCGACGTACTGGAATTTCGGTAGTTGAAGTTGGTTACTCAGAAGCGGAAGCCGCAGCAGAGGGCAGTCGCTGTTTGGAATGTAGTGTCAACACGATCTTCGATGGATCAGAGTGTATATTATGCAATGCTTGTGTTGATGTGTGCCCCTGGGATTGTCTAAAAATTGTCAGCCTTGACCAGCTTGCCGGTGATGAAACCCTGCATCAGGTAGTGGAAGAGCATACCGGAGTTCCGCTAATTGAGATTACAGAAGGTCATGATGTAACCACTCAAATGGCTGCAATGCTCAAAGATGACGAAGCCTGCACCCGCTGTGCTTTATGCGCTGTACGCTGCCCAACCGATGCCATCACCATGGAGGCATTTCGGTTTGAAGAAGAATTAACCCTTATAGATTAAGAACTAACGGAGCAACTATGAAGAAACTCAAAGATTTCATTGTCAATTCCCGTGTTTGGAGATCTTTCTTCCGCCACGGATGGCCTGACAATCCATTGGATCGTTCCCTGATAATGACGACCAATGTCTTTTTCCATTTGCATCCAGTACGGGTAAATAAAAGGAGTATCAAAGCCCTATATTCTTTTGGCCTGGGTGTGATCACAACGATCATGTTTGTAGTACTTTCAATCACAGGTATACTGGAAATGTTTTATTATGTGCCATCTGTCGATACGGCCTATTTTGATATCATCACATTGCAAACACAGGTACCTTTTGGACAGCTATTGCGTAATATGCACCGCTGGTCTGCCCACTTAATGGTCCTCACGGCAGTCTTGCATATGGTGCGCGTATTTTATACCGGCGCATATAAACGCCCCCGTGAGTTTAACTGGGTTGTTGGTGTTGTTTTGCTTATCCTGACGCTAGGCGCCAGCTTTACCGGATATTTGCTCCCCTGGGATCAACTTGCATTCTGGGCCATTACAGTGGGGACAAGCGTGGCTGGTTACGAACCCATGTTTGGAAAATTGATCCAAAAATTATTACTTGGTGGCGCTGAAGTTGGGCAAGCCTCGCTAACACGTTTTTATGGCCTGCATGTCATGGTTATTCCAGGCCTCTTGTTATTAATTATCTCCCTCCATCTCTGGCGTGTCCGCAAAGATGGCGGGCTGGCTGCCAATGAAGTAAAAGACGAGATTGAAACGGAGGTGGAAAATGCCTGATAATAATATTCCTGAAGAAAATAAAAGTTTTTCGCGATCATCCAAAAAAACCTATAGCCTTGTTGAAATCGTAAAAGCCCCCACCACGATGGTGGACAAAGGCCCGGAAGATACGATCTTTGCCTTTCCAATTGTTGCAATCCTGGAATTAATGCTGGCCATTGGCTCTACCCTGGTTTTGGTCATATTCTCGCTACTGAAAGATGCCCCTCTTGAGGAGTTGGCAAACCCCCTGATTACAACTGACCCGGCAAAAGCACCCTGGTATTTTATGGGTTTGCAGGAAATGCTGGAACATATGCACCCCACCCTGGCAGGTATCATTTTGCCTGCGCTGGCAGTAGGTTTCCTGATCTCTATCCCTTATATTGACTACAGTCGTGAGGGAGCAGGGGTTTGGTTTACCTCAAAGCGCGGCAAAAGCATTGTTGGCTGGACTGCATTGTATACCTTGGTTGCCATGACAGGCTTCGTTTTGGTGGATAACGCCTTTCCACCCCGTGAGCTGCTCCGGGACATGCTGCCAAACCTCGTTACCCAATCGCTAATTCCAGGGGCTGTGATGACCTTCCTGGTTGTCTTGCCCTTGTTGGTACTCTGGCGCTCAAAGGAAGGCATCAAAAACGCTAGAGAAGTGATGCTGGTTTTATTCACAGTTCTTTTCATTACGGCTGTCGTGCTGACATTAACGGGCTTCTTATTCCGTGGCCCCGGATTTGAACTCTACTGGCCCTGGGCAATGCCCAATGGATACAATCCCATGGATGGTTTGTAGAATTTTCTATAACCCATAATTGAGGAGAATAAATGACTAATCAAACTGATACACAAGAAAAAAGCAAAGTAAGCCGCAGACAATTTCTGGGATTTGCCTGGCTGACCGCAATTGTTGCCTTTACAGGCGAAACTCTGGCTGCCCTGTTTAAATTTGTTCAACCTGTCACTGCCGGGGGCTTTGGCGGTATTATAAAAGCTGGAAAAGTGGATAAATTTGCACCCGGGAGCGTGACCTATTTCCAACAAGGACGTTTCTACCTGCACCGTCTTGAAGATGGCAGTTTCCTTGCCCTTTGGCAGCGTTGTACACATCTCGGATGCAGCGTACCCTGGGAAGAATCTGAAGATCAATTTCACTGCCCTTGTCATGGATCGTTATTCAGCAAAGTTGGAGTGGTAGCGGGTGGGCCAGCGCCTCGTCCAATGGATTATTTTCCCGTCATCATTGAAGAGGGCGAAGTTCTTGTAAATACTGAGAGCCCAATCGAGCGGAAAGCGTTCGATTCAACACAAACAACACCCGCGTGAGGAGAAATCATGCTACGAAACGAAAATTACGATAAACAAATTCTCATCGGGTTGGTCATTACTGTTATTCTAATTGCCAGCTTTTCATTCCTGATGTTTGGGGAAGATGGTCGTATTGTTAGCGATACAGAGCTTCAAAAAGAAGAAAGTATTGAACATGGGCAGGCAATCTATGCAGAGAATTGCGTTGCTTGCCATGGGGCAAATGGTGAGGGAGTTTCTGGCCCTGCACTAAACGATTTGAACCTTCTTGAGAAAGCAAGCGATGGTGTTTTATTTGCCACGATTCAAACCGGACGCCCCAACACTGCCATGCCAGCCTGGGGGCAGGTTTATGGTGGTGCATTGACAGATGAGAATATACATGCTGTCGTCAGTTTCATCCGATCTTATGAGGAGAATGCTTCAGAAACTGGGAGTAGTCAGCTAGATTTATATGGCGATGAGCTGGCTGCACAAGCCTTTAAAAAAGGTGGCTGTGGTGCCTGCCATACAATCCCAGGTATAGCTGGTGCTGTTGGTACGCTTGGCCCCGATCTTTCTGAAATCGGAAAAATGGTTGAAGGCCGCATTCAGGATGGTGAGTACACTGGAAATGCAACGACAGTAGAAGGATACATGGCCGAAGCGCTTGAGGATCCGAATGCCTTTGTCGCCCCAGAATGCCCGACAGGGCCGTGTCAAAAAGATTTGATGCCATCCTTCTCTGGGACGTTTAGCACTCAAGAAATCGAGTCAGTGATAAGCTATTTGGCAGATCTTCCTGATGGCGCTGCTGCTCTAGAAACTGAAGAGGGTACTATAACCGTAGGTCCAGGTCCGGAACTCACGGATGAAGAATTTACCTGGGCAAAACAGGAATTCTTTGAGCGCTGTGCCGGTTGCCATGGTACTTTACGCAAAGGAGCTACGGGGCCTGCGCTGACACCTGATTTGACACAGCCACAAGGAACGATTGCACTTTCTGCCATCATTTTCAATGGCACACCGCGTGGTATGCCAGATTGGGGTAAACAAGGTGCCTTAACGCAAGAAGAAACTGAAGTTATGGCGAAATATCTGCAAAATGAGCCCCCCATACCACCAGAGTTATCTCTGGAGCAGATGCTTGAGACCTGGAAGGTACTTGTTGAGCCGGATGATCGGCCGACATCTCCGCAAACGACACGCGATTGGGAAAATTATTTCGTCGTTACCTTACGTGACGCCGGACAGGTGGCTGTGATCGATGGGGATACATACGAAATCGTGAATACTGTCGACACTGGCTATGCTGTTCACATTACCCGAATGTCGGCTACCGGACGTTACGCCTATGTGATTGGGCGCGATGGCAGGCTGGCCCTGGTTGATCTGTGGATGGAAGTACCGGATAAAGTTGCCGAAGTACAACTCTGCTATGATGCCCGCTCAGTGGAAGTTAGTAAATACGAGGGTGAAGAAGGTGATTTCACCGATAAATACGCTGTTGTAGGTTGCTATTGGCCGCCGCACTTCGCCATTTTGGATGGAGAAACACTGGAACCATTCAAGATCATCAGCACACGTAGTTATACCTACGATACAGAAGAGTATCATCCCGAACCGCGCGTGGCGAGTATTCTGGCCTCTCACTTTAAACCGGAATGGGTCATCAATATTAAAGAGACCGGGCAAGTCTGGATTGTAAACTATGCTGATCCCATTAACCCAACCATCAAAATGATCGAAGCTGAACGCTTCCTCCACGATGGTGGCTTGACTATGTCTAAACGCTATTTCATGGTGGCTGCCAACCAGGCCAATAAAGTCGCAGTGATTGACTTGTTGGAAGGAAAACTTGAAGCCTTGGTTGAGACTCCGGCAATCCCACACCCCGGCCGGGGTTCAAACTGGATGGATCCTGATTATGGCCCAGTCTGGAGTTCTTCTCATCTTGGTGAAGCCGCAGTGAGCTCCATAGGTACTGATCCAGAAGGACACCCGGATTCAGCCTGGAAAGTAGTGCGCACAACACCCTTGCCTAGTGCGGGTAGCTTATTTATCAAGACGCATCCTAACAGCCAATGGGTTTGGGTGGATATGGCTCTGAATTCTGATCCGGCTTTATCTCGGACGGTCTGTGTTTTTGCCAAAGCCAAGCCAGAAGAAACACATAAATGTTGGGAGATCGCCGACTATGGTCGCGCTGTCCACATGGAATACAACAGACAAGGAACCGAAATTTGGATCAGTGTTTGGGGTAGCGCAGATAAGCCAGGTGAGACAGGTGAGATTGTGGTTTATGATGATGCAACGCTGGAAGAAAAAGCACGCATCCCGGATTTGATTACACCAACCGGAAAATTTAATGTATATAATACTGTACATGACGTTTACTAAAAGAAAAGAACTATTATAAGAAAAGAGAACCGAAGGCAATAGCCTTCGGTTCTCTTTTTAACCCAATCTAATTTGAAAAATTAGCAGCTAATGGGTGAGGTAGTCCAGAAAATTTTGGGAGATAGTGGGTAAAAAAATACATATGGAATTAACAGAATATAATATTTGTCGCTCAAAATCAGACAATTCTGATATAATTTTCCGAGACTGACCGGTCTGTCCCTGCCATATGGAAAAGACCCTTCTTACGGGGATATAAAACTGCATCGATGATGTTGGCTTTAGCTCAGGCTTATGCGGTCAAAACAAAAATCACCCAATAACAGATTGGCTAAAAGCCTATAAAAAGTAGGAGTATTTATAATGAGTAATGCTACAGCAATTGGATCTTTACCGGCTATCGGTAAATTGCCGGAAAAAATGTTTGCGCAAGTGGTCCGTCAGGATCGCTTTGGGGACCCCAGGACCGCCTTCCGGGTCGAGGAAGTGGAAATCCCGCGAATCAAGCCACATGAAGTGTTGATCGGAGTCATGGCAGCTGGAATCAATTTCAATAACGTCTGGGCCGCACGAGGTATTCCCATCGATGTGATCCGTATTCGACAAAAGATGGGTGAGCCCTACGACTTTCATGTTGGCGGCAGTGATGTTTCAGGCATCGTTTACGCAATTGGAAGCGATGTGAAAAACGTCTCTGTTGGTGATGAGGTTGTCGTACATCACGGTTATTGGAATATGGATGATCCCTGGATCAAAGCTGGTAAAGATCCCATGATCGCTCCATCGGCTCAAATCTGGGGATATAACACGAATTTTGGTTCTTTCGGACAATTTTCTGTTGCGCAAGCTCATGCTGTTTTACCAAAAGCGCCTCATCTGACATGGGAGGAGGCTGCCGCACCTACTCTGGTTGGGACTACAGCTTATCGCATGCTTTTTGGTTGGGAAGGGAATGTGTTGAAAGAAGGAGAGGTTGTCCTGGTCTGGGGTGGATCAGGTGGTCTGGGCGGGCAAGCCATTCAACTGGCGACAACGGTCGGGGCCAGAGCAGTCGCAGTTGTCTCGGACGATGAACGAGGTGAATATTGCAAAAATTTGGGAGCAACTGGATATATCAACCGCAATGATTTTTCCCATTGGGGCATCCCTCCGCATTGGACGGATAATGAGGGTCAGAAAGAATGGACCAGCGGATGTCGGGCATTTGGCAAAGCGATTTGGGATATCCTGGGCGAAAAGCGGAATCCTGATATTGTTTTTGAGCACCCCGGAGAAAGCACCATCCCAACCAGCATTTTTGTTTGTGAGGCCGGTGGCATGGTGGCTATATGCGCAGGGACAACAGGGTATTCTGCCATGGTAGATTTACGTTATCATTGGGTACGCCAGAAACGATTACAGGGATCCCACGGCACGAATGATGAACAGGCTCAAGCCTATAATCAATTGGTAGTTGATGGAAAGATTGATCCTTGCCTCGGGGAAGTATATGCCTTCGAGGATATTGGAGAGGCTCATTATGATATGGAACAAGGAAAAGTAGTTCTGGGAAATCGAGTTGCTCTGGTGGGTGCACCCAAGCCAGGATTAGGACGCAAGTAAAAGAAAAAGCTGTTTATATTTTTGTAGTGGAGAGAAGTTATGAGTAATGCCGAAAAAATTATAGAGGCAGCGAGATACCATTCTGAAGAGATAATTTGCCCTAATGTCGATCAATGGGAATCTTCATTGGATTACCCAATAGATGCAGCGAAAGAAGCCGCCAAAAATGGTTTGCTTGGTTTATATTGTCCCAAGGAGTTTGGTGGACAAGGTTTATCGTTTGCAGAAGGGATTCCTGTATTTGAAGAACTTGGCAGGGGCGAAGGGCTGTATGCATTTTCATTTTCAATGCATAATATCGTAACATTCGCCATTTGTAGTTTTGGTCAGGAGAAATTACGCGATCATTGGGCACCAAAGTTGACTTCCGGAAAGGCCTTGGGTGGTTTTGTGTTGACAGAACCTCAATCCGGGTCGGATGCTGCAAGAGTGCGCACACATGCAGTCGTCAATAAGAACGGTTCCTACACAATTAATGGCAGTAAGGCATGGGTCTCACTTGCAGATGTGGCTGATATCTTTTTGGTTGTCGTAAAAACAAGTGAAAAACCCGGGAAGGATGATATCGCCATGGTAGCTGTCCCAAAAGATACACCGGGACTAAGTTTTGGGAAACCATATGACAAGTTGGTATCCTCATTCCTGCCAATTGCGGATATGTTCCTGGAAAATGTGACCGTACCAGCCGAAAATGTGATTTTTCCACCTGGAAAAGGACTGAGTGGATCTTTGATGGCAATTGATATTGCGCGCACCTCTATTGCCGCTGGTTGCTGTGGCTTAATCTCATCATCGCTCGATCTGGCCCTGACATTTGCCAGAGATCGCAAAATGTTCGGAAGGTCAGAGTTAGAGTTTCAGGGCATCCAATGGATGCTTGCTGATGTAGCCACCGACCTGGAAGCCAGTCGGCTTTTATATAAGAACGCTGCAAGATTAATTGGCACACCGGAAGGTACCGTTGCTGCAGCCCACGCAAAAAGATTTACCCCAGATGCTGCACAACGGGCGATTGCAACCTGTATGCAGGTGCTCGGTGGTACCGGATTATTAACCCCCTCTGCGATCGAACGAAACTATCGAATTGCTCCCGTCATGAAAATGGTTGACGGAACAACTGAGATACAACGAGTTGTAATTTCAAGGTCTCTACAGAAATATGCAGAAACTCTGCCTACAAAAGAAGAGCAAGAGTGTAATTAAACCTTCTTGCTCTTTTGAATACCAGGTTTTAGCGACCAGCAGGAAAATATCAAAGGGAGTTTATATATTCCTCCCCTTTTCCAATCAGAACATCGTAATCATCCGGAGCGGGTAAATCCTGCAATAAAGCCTGAGTCTTTTCGCGTAATAAATCCCGTGCTTCGGGTTGCCCCTCAGCCTGCCACTTTTCCATATTCCAACGCGGATAGAGCGGGCTTTTGTAATAGCCTGTTTTGTAGTTTCTACGCGTGGAGGGCGAGGATAGAAAATCCCCACCGGGGCCGACCTTGGCAATTTCATCCAGGGCGGCTTGCGCATCATCCAGTTGGAAACCATTTGCAAAACGGAAGGCCTGATCAATGATCTCGTGTGCGTGTACTACCGTACACGGAGAAATTGATTTCCCTGCAAGACCATCCCCTATAAAGGGTGCCAGCCCTCCCTTCGTCAGGGCATAGGTTAAGAAATTCATCCCGTAGGTATCCGCTGCAATCAAATCCATGCCCCATCCCATCCCGGAGCAGGAAGCGCCACAATGCGGCAGCTTATAATGCGCCATCATTTCAGCACAGGCTACATTCAATAGCACGCTTTGTGGATCGTAGAAATTTAGCATGGTCTGCATATCAAAATAGGATGGCAGCATCCCTACGGCTATCGGCGTTCCGGGCTTCATCACCTGGCTGATGGTCAACCCGGCCAGCAATTCGGCAAGCAGTATTGCCAGGGTCCCGGCCGGTGTGAGCGGCGTACTGGCTCCCGCCATACTAAAGTTTGAAAAGATGAAGGGCAGACCGCGCTCAATCGCCATCTCCATTTTAAGCAGAGTTCCTGAATCCATCACCAATGGTGAAATCGGGTTGAAATATGGCAGAACGAAGGGTTTCTCCCCAAGTTCACCATGCAAATGCTCAAACATGTTTATCAGTGGTAAAAATTTATTCTCGTCTGATGTCAACACCACCATCGTCTTGCTGGTATTTGCAAACATCTCCAAATTGCCATAAAGATCACCAAGCTCTTCCGGAACATCCCGCACAATACCAGGCGTTGAAATGACATCATAATGTGGCAAGCTGCTTCCCAACCGCGTCATGGCACGCATGTGGCGGCGCTGGAATAGTTCCAGGTTATCACCAACGGGTTCCTGGTAGTACAGGGCCGTAACCCCCACACCGAAACGCAGACGATCATCACCGAGTCGAAAGCTTGGATTCCCACGACGGTCGTACATCTGGATCACCGGTGGAGCAGACTGGATGGATTGCTCAATAAGTTCGGGGGAGATCTTTACGGTTCTTCCCTGGACCTCAACCTGCCCGGTTTTTCCCAGCATCTCAATCACTGAGGGCGAAACCACCCTAACCCCAGTTTCAGAGAGGATCCGTAAAACATACTGATGTACTTGCTGAATTTGATCTTCAGAAAGCATTTTTAGTTGCGGACGGACGTTATTCATCATGGCCACTTTCTTTTATCGATAATCAATTTCCTACCTGGTATGGTGTCTTTTTATTCATATAGACACCATACCAGGTTCATCCAATGTCATTAGAGTTTAATCTAACTAATGTTGTAAATAGAAAAGGGGGCATTATTTCTTTTGCTGGGAGCGATAAAATTTCAGATAGCGCAAACTGGATTTATCTCGGCCCATGAGCAGGTCTGTAGCTCGGATTATACTTGTCAGTTTAACCGGGTCGGTAATTGCACAAGTAGCGCCCTTGCTGATTGCCAATGACAAGAACGCCTGATTTACAGTATGGCGATCCGGGAGGCCAAATGAAACATTGCTGGCGCCCAGATTAATGTTTACGCCAAACTCTTTTCTGATCATGTCGATGGTTCCAAGTGTGACTAAGGCGGCGTTACTATCTGCTCCCACAGTTAAGACCAGGGGATCAATAACAATATCCTCTTCACTGATGCCAAGTTTTGCTGCTCTTTCGATGATTTTTCCCGCGATGGAAACGCGTGTTTCAACATCAGAGGGGATGCCATCATCATCCATGGTCAGTCCTATTACCGCTGCACCATATTCTTTTACCAGGGGCAGGACTTTTTCCAGGGATTTCTCCTCACCATTTACGGAGTTGATCAATAGCTTTCCTGGTAAAACGGCTAAGGCTGCCGCCAAAGCATCGTGGTTGGCTGAATCCAGGCATAAGGGCAGATCGTAATTATCCGAAATCAGTTTTGCAACCTCTGGCAAAACTTTTACCTCATCAAGGCCAGGGACCCCGACATTTACATCCAATATATCTGCCTTGGCATCGACTTGTTTCTTCACCAGCTCCAGAACATAATCATAGTTTCCTTCAGCAAGTGCTCCCGCTAGTATTTTACGCCCTGTAGGATTGACCTTTTCCCCAATAACGACAAAGGGCTTATCTATACTGATCTTTACTTCTTTGGTTGTGCTCTTTAGAATTGTATCCATTCTATTCTCCTCATTACATATTTGTTGATCTAAAACAACGATGGCCAATAAGCGTACGCGTTAATGAATTCTCTTCTCTAAGCCCTCCCAATATGGTTCACGCAGTTCCTTTTTAAGGATTTTTCCTGTCCCTCCCTTGGGCAATTCTTCTCGAAATTCAACTGACTTGGGCACTTTGAAGCCAGCCAAATATCCACGTACAAAATCCAGTATTTCTGACTCCTTTGTTTTCATATCTGGTTTCAACACTACCAGTGCTTTGGGTACCTCTCCCCATTTTTTATCGGGAATACCAATGACCACTGCCTCAAATACTGCCGGATGATTGAGGATGATCTTTTCCACTTCAACAGAAGAAATATTTTCTCCACCAGAGATGATAATATCCTTTTTCCGATCCACGATGGTGATATACCCTTCACCATCAACCACTGCCATATCGCCAGAATGAAACCAACCCTCTTTGATCACATTGTCTGTAGCAGCCTGGTCCTTTAAATACCCTTTCATCACTGCATTGCTGCGAAATACGATCTCACCAATATCTTTTTCGTTTGCAATCACATCCTTGCCATTCTCATCAACCACGCGTAAACGAACCCCCACAATGGGTAGCCCGGTTTTGACTTGTGTATCCAGTCTGGTTTTCTTATCCTTTTTTAAATGCGGTTTTGGCCTTGCAATCACCCCAAAGGGAGATGTTTCCGTAAGCCCATAACCTACGATCGCTTTACATCCAAGCTCTGCTTCCAGTTTTTCGATCAATGCTAGCGGTGAAGCCGCGCCACCAATGATCACTTCTTTCAGAGAGCTTAGATCAAATTTCTTTAGATCAGGATATTGCAAAAGACCGTTGAATATGGTCGGAACCCCCAGGATTTTTGTAACCCTTTCCTCTTCAATCAAACGCAATAGTTCTCCAAAATCAACCTTACGCAACATGACATGTTTGCCCCCTACTGCGGTCAGGAATTGAGGAGTGCCCCACCCATTGACGTGGAATAAGGGTACTACATGGAGAAGGGTATCTTCATCTGATACCTGAAAGCCAATAATTGCATTTAGCGAGTGCAAATATAAGCTCCGGTTTGTTATTTCAACACCTTTTGGGTGACCAGTTGTCCCGGATGTATAAAAAAGCTCAATGACCGCGTTTTCATCAATAGCAGACAGGTCGATATTGGCGACTGGATCCGCGTTCTCTAATAATCTCTCATAGTCTTTTGCCCAGTCACGCCTGGTATCTGACTCAAAGATTATATATTTTTCCACTGTTTTGAGATCAGGTTTTATCTGCTCGACCACATTCACGAAATCTTGGTGGAAGCATAAAATCTGAGCTTCGGCATGATTGACGATATACTCAATCTCAATGGGTGAAAGACGAATATTGATCGGGTTTAAGACACCATTCACTTGCGGAACTGCAAAATAAGCCTCAAGTAATTGATGGGAGTTATAGGTAAGAAATGAAACAGTTTTCCCCTTTTCCAAACCCAATTTTGTTAATGCGTTTGCAAAACGATTAACACGCTGATCATACTCAGCATAGGTGAATCGCTTCTCCCCATCAACAACTCCTGTTTTGGAGCCGTATAAATTAACAGCCCTTTCTCTAAATTCAAGAGGGGTCAGAGGAACTAACATAGGGTTTATCCTTTTGGGCCAGGAGTTCGATTAGGACTGCCCAAAACTAAAGGGTTGCACCTTGCGCAACAGGGCAAGCCAATTCGCAATACCGGCAGGGCTTCATGACCATGCTGGGCTCTTCGATTCCCATGATCGAACCATCGAGCATTTCCTCATTGGCATATCGTTCATCGTTCTCTTCCTTGCAGATCGACCTGTCGAAGGACCCGCTACGGAATACGTTCCTCGGGCATGCGCTGTGACAAGGCTTGTCGCAGCCATTGCAAGGGTCGAAGTTGCTGGGGCCGGTTGGCTCGAGTTCGGCTTCGATAAAAATGCCTCGTAGGCGGACACGCGTACCAAATTCCGGTGTTACCAGGAGATTGTTTTTACCGATCACGCCAATCCCAGCCAGGTGGGCTGAATCCTTGAGGAAAGCCCCACCGTATTCGATCTGGTACGGAAGCGAATATGCCTTGATTCCGAACTCTTCCTCCATCCATAACCGCAGTTGTCTGGACTGAGTTCTCATCACACCGTTACCGGGGGTAAAACCATTCACCTTCAGGCTCCACCAATCGAGAACGGGCTCGGATTCCGGATGGGACAAAGCCCACACCAGCACGGATTTATGCTCATCGCGCCATTTCACCCCCTTGAATTCATGATAATCTGAGGTTGATGGATCGTACTCTTCGTAGAAAGGATTATTGGCATAGATCTCATAGGAAGGGGAAGCCTTAAGATCTTCGATCCTCGCTATTCCTGCCAACGAGGCCCCTAACTCTTTCGCCTTCTCGACGATTTTCTTTTCAATCAAATTATTTTCAGATGTCATAATTAAAACTCCTTTTCATTTTTAGAAGAGTCAATCCAGATTTCTTCTTGGAATTTATCTATCGTTAATTTTGATTCAAGCGGATCAGGGCATCAGCCGCAACCACTCCCTGACCTTCGGCCAGGATCATCAGGGGGTTGATGTCCAGCTCGACAATGGAATCTGGATCGCTCTCCACCATATTTGCTACCGCCAAAATGGCATCGACCGCGGCGTTCAGATCAGAGGGGGGAGCGCCTCTGAAACCATTTAATAGCGGCGCACATTTCAGTTGGGCCAATGCGTGCAATACTTTTTCTCTGGTGGTTGGCAAGAGGAGCGATGCTGTATCTTTCATCAATTCGACCAGAATTCCACCGCCACCCACCAACAGATAGGGTCCAAACTGTGCATCACGGGCTACACCGACGATCAATTCTGCTACAACCCCCTCGACCATTTTTTCGATCAGATAGGATTCTGAGAGATCAGACATCACCTTCACAGCAGCAGACACTTCGTCTGCATCCCGAAGGTTAATCCTGACCCCCCCAACATCCGTCTTATGGGCAACACCCAAGGTCTTTGCAACTACCGGATAGCCCAACGCTTCGGCTGCAGCAACCGCTTCTTTGGGATTATGAACCACCTGCGATGGGGGAACTGGAATTCCGGCCCGGGAAAGTAATGCTTTGGATTCAGCCTCATCCAACACTTTGACGGAAACATCCTGAACTTGATCGCTACTCTTCAGTATGGGTGATGCCACAGGTTGACTCCAGGCTGCGCCCACATCAACTGCTGCCTGAATTCCCGCCAGCCCGTCATCAATGCCTGCAAGCGCTACAACGCCATCCTTCATCAAACGAGCCGCAACTGGTTCGGATATCGTATCTGAAAAGGTTGACAGAATAGCGGCCTTAGTTCCGGTTTCTTTCGCGGCCCGAACAAAACCCCTCTCCGCCCCACCCCAGGTCGATTGATCACAGCGGTCAGATCTCGGGTAATCCAATACGCACACTGCCAGATCGAATTCTTGTGAAAGCAGCGCCGAAAAGTTTTTGGCATTCTGTTCCTCGTCATTCCAGTCGAACATCTGGAAATCAAAGGGATTGGCAGCCACGATCCGCTCGTGAACGGTCTCGCGCAGATGTTTTGTAACCTTTTCTGATAATGGGGGCATGCTCAAACCTGGACCCATCCCGTCAGCGAGAAGGGTAAGATCTCCACCTGAGGTGCTCCCGGCAGCGATCCTGCCGCCTTTCAATGGGCCCAGAACGTGTAATACCTTCAGCGCTTCAATCAGTGCTTCCAGGGAATTCACGCGAGCCACACCGACCCGCTCGAAAAGAGCATTTACCAGATCGTCGGAACCGGCGAGTGAGGCCGTATGCGATACGACCATCTTCTGGGCAACCTCGGAACGACCAACCTTCATCGCCACGATGGGTTTGCCCAACTCCCGGGCCACGTTGACTGCCTCCTGGAAGGCCTTCGGATCAGGCAAAGTTTCCAAAAAGAGGCCTATCGCCGTGACCCCATCCTGTTGGGCGAAGGTATGAATCGCATCATGGAGATCAAATTTCAGCTTATTCCCCAAAGAAACCATATAGGCGACCGGAAGACCACGCCTTTGCATGGTGAGGTTGAAACCCACATTCGATGACATGGTGATGATCGCCACGCCTTCTTCAACCCGTTGACCACCCTGCTGGTCGGGCCAGAGCATGGCACCATTTAAATAGTTGAGCAGTCCATAGCAATTAGGTCCAATGATGGGCATATCCCCGGAAGCATCCAGAAGCTGCCTTTGAAGTTCAGCGCCCTCCTCGCCAGCCTCAACAAATCCAGTCGCATAGCAGATTGCGCCACCAGCATCTCGGGCAGCGAGTTCCCTGACGATATCGATGGTGAGATTTCGATTGACACCCAGATAGGCGGCATCGGGGCTCCCGGGAAGATCGGCAACAGAACGGTAAACCTTTCGCCCCAGAATCTCCGTTTTCTTTGGATGGACCGGCCAGATCTCTCCTTCATACCCCATCAGATCGCTCTGGCGAATTACTTCTGCCGCATTCGCCCCGCCAAACGCGGCAATGGAATGTGGTTTCAAAAATCGCTCAAAAGTGCTCATTCTTTTTCCTTTTTATCATCTATGCAATAACCTTTTTCTCTCGCAAGGTCTCTACTTCTTTTTTTTCATATCCCAGCTCCGCAAGAATGGCATCTGTATGCTCACCAAGCAATGGAGGTGGAATTTCTTGTGATGCACGGGTCCCATCTATGCTTACCGGAGAATCGATCAGGCGCAACTCTGGAATCAAAGGATGCGGAAAGGCTTTCAGCAATCCCAGGGCCTGGAGTTGTTCCTCCTGGACGAGATCGGCCACTGAATGGATGCGACTGCAGGGAATAGATCGGGCCCGTAGAGCCTCCTCCCATTTTACAGCCGTGCGTGTTTGGAAACGATCGATGATCAGCCTGCGCAACTCAGCCCTGTTTTTTACGCGCATTGGGTTGGTCGCGAAACGCTCATCTGCTGCAAGCTCAGGGATTTCCAACTCTTCTACAAATCTTTGAAAAAGATTGTCATTTCCGGCACAAACCAACAGCCCTTCATCTGAGGCCGGGTAGACCTCATAGGGAGCAAGCCAGGGTGTGCCCGTTCCACAGCGGACGGGGGTTTCCCCGGTCGCCAAATTACTCGTGATGTGATAATTCATCCACCAGGAGGCTGTTTCAAAGAGGCTGGTTTCCACGAGGCAACCCTGCCCGGAAATTTGTCTTCTTATCACAGCAGACAGAATTCCCATAACTGCCCACATCCCGGAACCGAGATCATTTACAGCAATGGGAAGTCGCACCGGAGGTTGATCAGGTTCGCCTGTCATATCCATTATCCCAGTAGAAGCCTGGAGGATCGGATCATATCCCGGGCTATTCCGCAGTGGACCTGTATTTCCATACGCGGAGATTGAGCAGTAAATTAAGCCAGGGTTTTTTTCTTTAAGCCCTTCATAACCAAGACCACGTTTTTCCAGTGAACCGGGTCTAAAGCTTTCCACCAGAATATCTGCCTGCAAAGCCAGCTTTTGGACGATTTTTACCCCCTCAGGCGCATTGATATCAATCGCCATACTGCGCTTATTTCGGTTGGCGCTTAAAAAGGTGGTGCTTTCACCGTGCCAGGTAGGAGGTGACCAACTGCGCGTATCATCTCCATACCCGGGACGCTCAACCTTGATGACATCTGCCCCCATATCACCAAGGATCATTGTGCAATATGGTCCTGCGAGATTCCGTGTCAGGTCTAAAACACGGAGACCTCGCAGGGATGCTCCCATTCCTGCGTCAAAAGTCATAGTTCTATTCCGCTCTTTTATTTATGCCCGCTGATCTCTCTTTTTATAGAATCATCTTTGTCAGCCCTGTCCACAATCTGTCTCAGTTCTTGTTTTACGCTCTCAGACATCGGCTCTGGTTTATGGTTTTCAAGGATCCAGGTGATGGCTTCGCGGGCAACATCTTTGGGATCGCGCCATTTTCGCCCTTCGGGTTTTCCATCATCATAAAGGATCGATTCTTTCGGCCAGGTGGTGCGGTAAAATTTGCCAGTTTCCCGGTGGCTGATATAGCCGCCTTTATGCCCCATTTCTTTGATCATATCAAAGGCAAGTGTCTTGGGATTAACATCAACCCCATCTGTGATTTCGTCAATTACGCGCAGCATTTCGCGATCAAATAATATGCGGGGGTGATCCAGCAGGCTGACGGCCTCATACATTCCGCTCGGGCCGAAGGACATATCAGCACCAGCCATCACGCCCAAAAGGTGGGAATATAGATTCTCATATCCGGCTTGCCAGTTTCCGAGTTCATACTGGCTGCCGCCAAAGGAATGACAGGCAAGGATCGGGATGCCATTGGAATGTGCCATCTGTACCCCGGATACATTGGTCATTTGGGCAACTGCCGATCCCATGAAGTAAGCACCCGTGCGAGGATCAACGATCCCGGGATTGACGGATATATAGTTCCCGACACCCGGATTGATGATCTGGGTTAGCATGATCCCACTCAGGGTTTCAGCCATCGCAATTGTGAGTGCTCCGGCAGGGTATGGCGGGGCTGTGAGGCCCAGGGTTGGCATCGACATAAACCCGACCGGGATACCGTACTCGGCAAAGATCATTGCCGCTTCGATACCGCCTCTATCCTGCGCCAGGGGCTGGATGCAACAAAGCAACTGCGAAAGCACTGGCCGTTCTCTTAGTTTCTCCTCGCTTCCGGATACAGCAATAGCCATTTCAACCGCATAGCGTGCCGAAACCTCATCCATCACTGATTCGGATTCAACATGTTTTTCTGAGTTGGTAAAGCAGGCTTCCAAACCGTGTAAGGGAGAAGTTTCACCTTTATCGCTTGCACTGGCCGAGGGCCACATCAACGAGATGATCGGCAAATAATCAGCAATACGGGCATGGTTGGCGATATCCTCTTTTACGGATAAACGGCGTTCACCAGTACTAAAATCGACAACCCTGGGGGATTCACCACTGCAGTAGAAATATGTTCCCTTGCCATCTCCAACGTGAACATCAAGATCAGGGCGTGCACCCGCCATTGTGTAATTACGCGGTGAGGTTGCGAGATATTTATCGAGCAAATCGGCAGCAATTTTGACAGTTTGTTTTTCAAAATCTACATTTGCGCCCACCTCGGCAAAGATCTTGAGCGCTTTATCGGATGGAAAAACCACGCCAATTTCTTCCAGTACGGTGCGGGTATTTTGGTTGATCTGGCTAATTTCCTGATCGTCGAGAATACTAATCTTTAGTTTGGATTTTATCGGTTTGATACTTGCTTTTCTTTCTTCAAGTTTGATCATTTCAGATATTCCTCTTGTGAACAAATTTATCCAGATTACTTAATCGATAATTGAATTATGCTGGGGCGTCTGCAAGCCTATAGGCAATGTCAACAGCTGAAATCGCATCTTCAGCATAGCCATCCGCACCGATCTGGTCTGCATAGCTCTGGGTGACAGGCGCTCCCCCAACCATAACCTTGACCTGATTCTTAAGGCCAGCTTCGTCCAAAGCCTCGATGATCTTTTTCTGTTGCAACATGGTTGTGGTCAATAATGCTGAAGCTCCCACGATTGTGGCATTATTTTCCTTGACTGCCTCGATAAATTCTGCAGCGGTTTTGTCAACACCAATATCAGTTACCTGGAAACCATTTGCCGAAAGCATAGTTCCGACAAGGGTTTTTCCGATCTCATGAAGATCACCCTCTACCGTGCCGATGACAACCCGGCCAACAACTTCGCGCTCTTGACCCCCAGCGAGAGCAGGTTCAAGGATATCCATGGCAACCTTCATCGTATCAGCACTGATGATCAACTCTGGAAGGTAGTATTCACCGCTGGCAAAGAGTTCCCCGACCTGCTGGATGCCTTTGGTCAGGCCATTGGTGATGCATGCCAGCGGATCGAGCCCTTGATCCAGGGCTTGCCTCGCCAATGCTTCAGCATCATCCGCTTCCCCATCAATGACAGCCTGCGCTAATTTCTTGTACATTTCTTCTGACATTATAAATTCTCCTTTTTAAAAATTGTGTTTTTATATAATATGGCGATCTAATCTGGCATTACCATTGGTGCTTACGCAAAATTTCAATAATGATATCCACTCCTTTACTGGCTTGTTCCCTGGTGATGGTCAAAGGCGGAGCAAAACGAATTGAACTTGCACCGCATTTGGTCAATACGATACCATTTGAACTCATTTCTTTAACCAACGATTTAATAATCTCCCCAGCCGGACTGCCATCAGCATTGATCAGTTCCACGGCAATCATCAAACCTTTACCGCGAATATCACCAATCATTGGTAATTCTTTCTGAGCTTTATGAAAACGCTGCTGGATATAATTTCCCACTTCCACGGCGTTGGGCATTAAATTCTCTTTTTGGATAATCTTCAATGTGGCCGACCCAGCCCGGCAGGCAACAGGGTTACCACCAAAGGTCGTGCCCTGAGCCGCTGGGGGCCAGGCATCCATCAGTTCCGCTTTTGCTAATACCGCGCCTAGCGGCAAGCCGCCTCCCAATGCTTTTGCCATGCAGACCATATCCGGTTCCACATCCCAATGTTCTACAGCGAACATCTTTCCAGTGCGCCCCAACCCGGACTGGACCTCATCGGCGATCAGCAAGATGCCATGACGATCACAAATTTCTCTTAATCCCTGAAGAAAACCATCCGGCGGGATAATGTAGCCGCCTTCGCCCGCGATAGGCTCAATGATGATCGCGGCAAGATCCTCAGGGGGCACAACTGTCTCGAGGGTTTTTTCTATCAAATTCAGGCAGGCCAGACCGCATTTATCAGCTGACTCATGTTTCAATGGGCAGCGGTAGCAATATGGGTATGGTGTGTGGGAGACCCCTGAAAACAAGCCGGTGAGATTACGGCGATAAAGAGTATTGCTGGCAGTTAATGCTGCAGCACCCATGGTACGACCATGGAAACTATCCGTAAAGGCCAGGATCATGGGGCGTTTGGTGATAAAGCGAGCGAGTTTAATGGCCGTTTCCACGGCCTCAGATCCGGAATTTACAAAGATCCCTTTCCCGTTTTTAAGATCGCCTGGAGCGATAGCTTTAAGCGCTTCCATCAATACTACATAAGGTTCCATATAACCGATATGACAGGCGCCGTGAAGCAGGGTGCGTGCTTGTTCAGTAATGGCTTCGACCACTTCCGGATGACAATGGCCTACATTCATCGTGGCGATCCCCGCAACGAAGTCCAGATATTTACGTCCTTCAAAATCGTAAAGATAGACCCCCTCACCCCGCTCAAAGGCAATATCTGTGTACCGATAGATTGTCGAGGCTACGGCAGCATGGTCACGCTCTATGATGCCTGCTGATTTCTTTTCCATCAATTGCTCCTCCTCCTCACTTTGACTAAAACCTATTCATGGATTGCCGGAGTTGCGACTTTAGTCGCTTTCTAAGGGTTAAAGCCCTTACTACCAAGATACTAGGTTTCAAAGACGCTATCCAAATCTTCCTTACTGACATCAAAGACGACGTTATGAGGCGGCAGAGGTTCACGGCTCATCCATTCGGGCAGGCGGTCATCCTGCTTGGTGAATCCTGCTCTTTTGTTGAATTCTCGCTCCAAGAGGAGAGTCTCCTTCCCCAATTCCTGTAGAAAATCATCTCCAACTTCAAATCCATGGATTGAATTAATTAGTTCACCAACGATGCTGTAATCAACACCGATCCCAAATCCAGCCATGATGCAGGCCCCCAGGGAATCGTACCCTGCCATGTTGATCTGGGCGTTGCGAGATACCTCAACCTGACCATTCGGATCGGTGGGTTTAACTTTTGCGCGAATGGTCAGCCCACAGGTGTGGTCAGCCCCCTGAGGGGAGGTAGCATAGGTAACACCCGTCCCTTTGATCGCTCTCGGGTCATAGGCAGGCATTGCCTGACCTTTTGCGACAGGCACTCTTTCCACACCAAAGGCCTTTCCTGTAAATGCTGCCCCGTTCCCCAGGATTCTTCCCAAGGGCGTACCCTCTCGAATTTCCTGAAGCAAGTCGAAAGCACGTTCGCCATCCCCAAAGTCCATCAAACCCGCATCTGCGGCTACTCCCAATGCGGCTCCAATCTCGATGGTATCAATTCCAATATCATTCGCGGCCTGATTTAATTTCGCGATCTTATCCAAATCATTGATCCCAAGGTTTGATCCCATCAGGCCAATGGTTTCATAATCAAGGGGCGAAACAAGTACGGTTTCCCCATCAATATCTCCAACAGTATTGGAGCATTTAATGATACAGCCAGCCATGCAGGCGTGGGTTGTATCACTGACACCGCCTCTTTCCAGCAACATTTCTCGCAATCGATCCCCGCTGATCTTTTCGGCGTCCTCAAAAATACCTGAGGAAAAATTTCTGGTAGGCATTGCACCGATGCCATCACAGAGGCTGACCATCGCAGAAGTTCCATAATCAGCATAAGTTGTCGTCTGCGGGTGGGCCAAGACAGCAGATGTGTATTTTTTTCGCGCCTGCTTGAAAGCGTCAAGATCCTGAATAGGCGGAGAATCTTCTCCTGCTGTGTCAATCACGATTGCCTTAATAAATTTCGATCCCATGACAGCCCCCAACCCGCCGCGAGCAGCTATTCGGGAGGGCACTTTGTCCTTGTCAATATTCTGGATGCCCGAGGACATCATTTTCATTTCGCCCCCAGGGCCAATCAATGCAATGGCAACATCTCCACCATATTTTTCGATCAGCCCCGATGCAGCCTTGTACACTCCCTGCCCAAGAAATGATTTGGCCGAATCAAAGCGAACACCATCCTTGCTGATGTGGATCACGCCCCAGTCAGCATCTTCAGGTCTGTCTTCCAGAATCAACGCCTTAATTCCTAATTTAGTAAGTTCATATCCGGTACGTCCCCCGGCGTTAGATTCTTTGATACCGCCTGTCAGAGGGCTTTTGCCCCCTATTGATATTCGATCAAGACTGGATAGACGATGCCCTGTAAGCAAGCCGGGAGCAAAAATTAACTTGTTTTTTGGACCGAGTGGATCACATTCAGGATCTACCTCATCAAGTAATATTTTTGCGGATAAGCCTCTTCCTCCGAGAGATGCCCAAGACTGCGGTATATCTTCAATTAATGAGGTTTTGGATTTTGTATTTACTCGCCAGATTTTCATCCTGATTCTCCGTTTTAGGGTAGTGGGAAAAACAACCCTTTGTATGTTTATTCTCTACTGAGAGAGAGACGAATGTTGATCGGATTCAATACTCCATTCGTTTAGTGAATAAAGTGTCGTAGAGTCTTTTTCTTTCCTTCCTAATGGGTACAAAATTAATTCTGTACCCATTAGAAAGCTTGCCCCAGGTCCCCAGGATATTCTACAAAATCAGCCTCCGGGGGAATCCACTCATAGGCTGCTCTTACAACACTTGGAACAAGAACTGTTTTTGTTCGCTGAATTTCTGGAATATTGGACAACTTTTGAACAAAATCAAAGGCTTTTTCTCCATCTTTAAATACTGCCTGGACACTTAAATCTTGATCGCCAAATGAATAAGCGATATAGGTGATTTCATGAAATTCCTTAAGCATCTCAGCAACTTTTTCCACTTTATTTAATTCAACTTGGCAATAAATATCTACTGTCATTCGATACTCAAAGCTTTGGCGGTTGATGACCACCGTAGGGAGAATATCCTTTCGTTCCACCATTCGAGTAATACGATGGCGTATTGTTCTTACTGGTACATTTAATTGGCGGGCAATTGCAGAACTAGACATTCGTCCATCTTCTTGGAGAAATAGAATGATTTGACGATCGAGCCTATCTAAAGCGTTTTTCATCGTAAATCCTTTCTAAGTCTGTGAAACCTATACTGCGTCTATGCTATACATGTTTTAGGCATTGTGTTGCCGATACGGCAACACAATGCCTAAATTATATGTTTTACGGCAACGAAATTGTAGCCAAAGAGAACATACTTGTCAAGTATTCTCAGAGTTGAAAATATAATATATCCCTGGTTAGGCTAAACCACCGGGCGAACGTGCTTTCGAATTGCTACAGGAAATTCGAGAGGGTACGCCCTTTGGCATTCGCACCACCAAAAGCGGCAATGGGACGAGGTTTCAAAAGACGCTCAAGTGATAATTGGAGCACTCCCAATTAATCATTGCTTTTCTTCAAAGTTTCCACTAAAGCTGGCACAAAGGTTCGACAATCCTCAACAATGCCATAATCTACCTGCTCAAAAACTGGTGCCTTGGCGTCGTTGTTTATGGCAATCATTACTTTTGCGCCAACGATGCCTACCATATGTTGCAACTCTCCTGATAAGCCCACGCCGATATAAAGTTCTGGACTTACCATTTTTCCACTTTGGCCAATCATGGTTTCCAATTCAGTCCAGCCTTCATCAACTGCGGGCCGGGTAGAACCAAAACCGGCGTTTAACACTTCAGCCAATTTTGCAATTTGCTGCCATCCATCTTGATCCTCAGCTCCGGCTCCTCCAGCAACAATCACTGATGCAGTTTCCAGAGAAACACCTTCGGGCTTTTCCACTACAATTTCCAAGGTTTGGACACGTAAGGGAAATTTTTCAGGGAGATCAATTGGGATTATGTCACCTATATTGGTCGAATCCAATTCGGGATTTAAAAAGACACCCTCGGCTACAGTTGCCATCTGAGGGCGTTTCTCAGGGCAAATTATGGTAATCATGCCACCATAAGCGGGGATTTTTTGTTCCAGAATGCCTTCGTTATCAATAAGAAGATCGATGCAGTGAGCAGTCAGACCGGTTTTCAGTTTCGCGGCGATCAATGGCGCCAATTCTCTGCCCATAAAGGTAGAGCCAAGCAGAAAGATTTCGGGGCGATGTTCAAGCAACAAATTCACAATGATTTCTGTATAGAGCTCGGCCTGGTAGGGATGAAGAGAATCTGAATCACCCAGATAAACTGAATTTGCGCCCGCGGCAATTAGCTCCTGAGCGCGTTCCGTCACATTTTGGCCTAAAAGGATTGCGCCAACTTTAGAATCAAGCTGATCAGCTAAATGCCGCGCTTTTCCAACAATCTGTAAGGAAACAGGTCGAATTCTTCCGCCTGCTTGTTCAGCCATCACGAAGACTTGTGTTTTTATCTTAGACATTGACTACCCCCGAATTTTTAAGGATTTTAATCAGGCGGTCAACCTTTTCTTGCAGAGATCCTTCCAATATTTCAACTTCTCTGCGGCTCTCCAAACGAGTCATCTCTGTAACGATGGTCGGTGAGCCTTTCAATCCGACGTTCTCTACCGGGACGCCGAGATCTTTAAGATCCCATGTGATGATTTCTTTTTTGCGAGCCTTAAGGATGCCAGAAAAACTTAGCGCTTTAGGTTGGTTCAAATTTCTTGTCACTGTCAGAACAGCGGGTAATTTGATTTTGACCTTTCTGTATCCATGCTCATAGTCCGCTTTTACAATCCATTCATCCCCCGCATTTTCTACGATTTCGTTTACCATTGTTACAACTGGCATATTTAGAAATGTGGCAATTTCAGGACCGACCCATTCTGTAGCCCCATCGCTGCTTGCCATCCCACAGAAGATCAGATCAACGGCCCCATTCTTCTCTATTGCTTTTGCTAGCGTATAGGCTGTAGCAAAGGCATCTGCTCCTGCAAAGGCGGGATCGGAGAGCAAGATGCCTTTATCCGCTCCTAATGCAAGGCATTCTTTAACAATATTCCCCGCCGGTGGTGGACCCATGCATAAAATTGTGATATGGGCATCATCGTTTCTTTTTATTTCCAAGGCAGCCTCTAAGGCATGGCTATCCAGGGGGTTTATCACCAGTGAAATATCCGAGCGCGGTAATGATTTTGTGACCGGATCAATCTTGAGCTTATCCGCGTCGTTTGGATCCGGCACTGCTTTTACACAAACAATAATATTCAACATCGGTAATACCTTGTTTCAATACCAGCCACCTGACAGTTTTTATTTTGGTGTTGGCCATGCAAACCGCCAGGTAACTGGTTCTCAAAATACTTTTTGTCTTGTTATGAAACAGCCCATCGAGCGACGATAACTTTCATGATATCCGAAGTGCCTGCCGAGGGTCCTAAAACATATGAATCACGTAAGAAGCGCGTGACGGGAATCTCTTCCATACAGCCATAGCCACCATGGATGTCTACTGCCATTTTTGCAGCTCTTTGGGCTGCCTCCGTTGTGTAGTACTTAGCGGCAGCAAACTCATTACTTGAGCGCCCACCCTGATCCTGTATAGCTGCTGCACGATACCCTAGCAGGCGGCCAGCCTCGAGGTCAATTTTCATATCCGCGATCTTGAATTGGATTGCTTGCAGCTTGCCAATCGGTTTTCCATATAGAATACGTTCGTTGGAAAATTTAATAGATTCATCCAGGCACGCCTGCTGTAAACCTAAGGCACAGCCTACCATCCCACCACGGCCAGCATCGCCGATTGCGGACATTGAAACCTTGAGACCTTTGCCTTCACCGCCAAGCACATTTTCAGCGGGTACCTCAACATTTTTCATTTCAATTTCACCGGTGTTGCAGCCTCTCATGCCTACCTTATGTTCGATGTGAGTGGGTTTAAATCCATCCATCCCTATTTCGAGGATGAAGGCAGTAAAAGCTTCAGGATTATCCTCATCCTTTGCCAAAACTATCTGAACGTCAGCGATATGTGAATTGGTGATAAAGCATTTTCGGCCATTCAATACGTAGGAATCGTTCACCTTTTTGTAAGTTGTTCGGGCACCTTTTGGATCTGAACCACCAGATGGTTCTGTTACGGCAACCGTTGGTAAACGCTCCCCGGTAACGAATTTTGGAAGATATTTCTTCTTTTGCTCTTCGGTCCCAAATTTCATGATCGGTTCGATACCGAGGCCAAAGACCTGGTACATCATCGCCGTAGCAACTGATACCCGGGCAATCTCTTCCAAAGCAATCAGGCGGCCCATATATCCCATGCCCAGGCCACCATATTCTTCAGGAATAGTTACGGCAAACATTTCTGCCTCAGCCAGTTCCTTTACCACCTCGTCCCAGCCCCCATTTGTTTCTTCCATCATCGGCACATGCGGGGCGATTTTTGTCTCAGCAAACTCTCTTGCTGCTTTGCGGAATAGTTCCTGTTCCTCTGTGAAAGTAAAGTCGATCATTTTGTTCCTCCTCCGTAAATAGGAAAATAGAATATATTTTGAACAATAATTGCTTATTGCTCGGAATTCCTTTTAGTGTAGAGCCTCAACGATCAAGGCACTACCTTGCCCGCCCTCTGCGCAAAGGGTTGCAAGTCCATACTTGGATGAAACGCCATTCTTATTCCGACGTTTCATTTCATGCAAAAGTGTTACCACAATCCGACATCCTGAAGAACCCACAGGATGCCCAAGTGCAATCGCACCTCCATTTACATTTACCCTATCCCAATCCCAGCTAAGTTCTTTGCCAACGGCAAGCACTTGCCCGGCAAAGGCTTCATTAATTTCGATCAAATCCAATTGCCCCAGTTCCAGATCGGCCTTCTCTAGTGCTTTGGGGACTGCGCCTACCGGAGCAATTCCCATGCGGTGCGGTTCAACACCTGCATAGCCATAAGAAATAATTCGGGCAAGCGGAGTGTAGCCAAGCTGATTTGCTTTTTCAGCAGTCATGATCAACATGGCACTGGCGCCGTCTGAGATACTGCAGGCGTTGACAGGTGTGACTGTGCCATCCTCTTTAAATACGGTGGGAGCATAACTGGCCTTCTCCATCGTAAGGCCAGGATTAATCGTTTCATCTTGCCTGATCAGAACATTCTCTTTATTCTTTTTGGTTATTTCTATAATAATTATCTCATCATCAAATTTTTTCTCGCTTTGGGCCTGCAAAGCTTTTTTATGACTCTGCACGGCATATTCGTCTTGTTGTTCACGAGTGAGATCATATTCTTCGACAAGATTTTCTGCAGTGCGCCCCATGATCTGGCCACAATTTGGATCGGTCAGGCCCTCCCATAAAGCATCTGTCATTTCTGAGTGGCGAAGTTTTAATCCCCACCGGGCACCCCTCACCAGGTAAGGGATATTGCTCATAGATTCGACGCCGCCCACGAGGTAAATATCACCATCACCAACCTGAATTCCGCGCCAGGCATTGACGATTGCATCCATCCCCGAATCACAATTTCGGGCCACAGTATATGCAGGTACTTCCTTGGGAATTCCCGCTTTTAGTGCAGCCACCCGGGCGATATTTGGAGCGTCGCTCGATTGAAAAACACAACCCCAAATGACCTCGGCTATGGTAGCAGGATCAATCTTGGTTCGTTTAAGCAGGCCGTTGATCACAATCTGAGACAGGGCTACCGCATCAAATTTGCGCAGCATCCCACCGTGGTTGCCAACAGGTGTTCGGACAGCATCTACAATAACTACATCTTGCATAAGAAATAACTCCTTTTCACCTATCTATTGGATCATCTCTTTATCAGGGCGAGGCAATAAATCAGCCTCTTCAATGATTTCTCCAACAATATCTTCCTGCCTGTAAGCCATCATATGGATACCGGCAACGCCTTTTATTTCCAAAACTTTTTGAATGATCTCAACACAAATCCTTTTTCCTTCTTCTCTTTGTTTCTTCTTTGGCGTTTTTCGCATTCGATTGACTAGGGCATCCGGGATGACAACTCCCGGAATTTTTGTCCGCAGGAACTCTGCTGCTAATTCAGAGCGAAGCGGCCCAACTCCGACAAGAATATAGCATTTCTCATGCAAGCCAAGCCTTCTTACTGTCTCCATATAGTCTTGAAAACGTTTGATATCAAAACAATATTGTGTTTGGATAAAGTCAGCGCCTGCTTCAATCTTCTTTGCAAGGCGCAAAGGTCTGAAATCAATGGGCTCCACAAATGGATTGACTGCCGCTCCCAAAAATAATTTAGGAGAAGCGGATATTTGTCTGCCACTTAAAAACACACTTTCATCGCGCATCGTTTTTGCAGTGTGGAGTAATTGAATGGAATCAAAATCAAAGACTCTTTTTGTTTCGGGTTGATCGCCGATGGTTACATCATCACCGGTCAGGCATAAAACATTTTTGATGCCAATTGCACTTGCGCCGAGCAAATCACCCTGGAGAGCGATTCGATTCCTGTCTCGGCAGGTCATTTGCATAACGACTTCGTAACCTTCATGGGCCAGAAGGGCGCATGCTCCAATACTGGACATATGGCAATTGGCTCCGGCAGCATCCGTTAGATTTAAGGCATCAGAAACTATTGCCAATTCTCTGGCTGCCTTTAAAAGGTCTTCCGGATTTGCACTATCCGGCGGACTCACCTCCGCAGTAACCGCAACCTGACCGGATTTTAGTAATCCTTCAAGGGTACTGCCTGATCTATTTTCCTTCATAACAGAATTTCAGTTCCCTTGGTCGGCTTCCATGCCGGAGGGGCACTGTTATCTCCACAACATAATTCATTTATAAATGCGGATTTGCCTGCAAAGCGCTGATTGAGCGGAGGCTGTATAAGATGAATCTCATTTCCATAAACTTTCATCTTGGTAGATCTCTCATATGCTTCAACCCAAATACAGATCATTTCTGGATCAACCTCACAAGTTTTATCGCTCCTGACACCGCCGCAAGGCCCATTCCGAAGATTTTTCGGGCAAGTCATCGGGCAGGTCATACCTGTAAAATGTAATGTACATTGGCCGCACATTTGACAATCAAAAAGCATCCCTTTTGATAACTTTTCAGGCAAGTGCATCCAACGATCTACTCGCTTATAACCAATTCTCCGGATCAATGGATCCGCAATCCTGAATATCTTTTCAACCAGTTGATAAGCTGTTTCAAGCCAATGTGGATGGTTGCGAAGGTTCCCGAAAATAGCCATATTCAGACCAACACTTATAAACCCGCTAAATATTTATCGCGGTTATCGACGAACGGTAAGGGAACAACGGTTGCGTCTGCTTTTACCTCTCCAAGGTCAACTTTCAGATCAGTTCCCAGATCTGAACATTCAATGCTAACCATCGCATAGGCGATATTCTTTTTCAAATCCGGTGAGTAGACTGCGCTGGTTATCATTCCAACCGGTTGGTGATTGCATTCGACAACCCAAAACTCGGCAGTTTGGGTGAGTGGCTCTGTGTGGATTTCCAGGCCTACCAATTTGCGTTTAATCCCCTCCGCGTTAATTTTCTTCAGCGCCTCTTTTCCAACAAAATCCACATCCTGATCTAGGTCTACAAACCTCCCCATCCCAACCTCATATGGATTGGTGCTGTCTGTGACGTCTTCCCAGTAATTAAGCAAGCCACTTTCGATCCGTTCGATCCAGCAGGGGGTTCCGGGCTGGATATTATAGGGTTTTCCAGCCCCCATGATGATTTCCCAGAGCTGGTCACCATATTGACCATCCTGGAGAAACAACTCATATCCACCCTGTTTACTCCAGCCAGTTCGCGCGAGAATAAAGGGGATACCGTTTAGTTCTGTTTCCTTAAACCAAAAATATTTCAGTGTTCGAACCCAATCTCCAAGCAAATCAGCCATAAGATCAAAGGATTTGGGGCCTTGTACCGCCAAAGGAGAAACATCCGGCTCTTGGATGCTAACCTGCATTTTGAGACCGGCAGCCAGCCCTTTTGCCCAGAGCAGGATTTCCCGATCTGCTACCGATAACCAGAATTTATTCTTCTCCAATCGCAAGGCAACCGGATCGTTAACAATCCCGCCATGCGCATTCGTAAGCGGCACATAATAGCATTGACCAATTTTGAATTTTGTTAAATTCCGAGGGGTTAGCTGCTGAAGAAATTTGAAGGCATCCGGGCCGGTGATTTCAACCTGGCGCTCACAGCCCACATCCCATAAAGTTACATCATTTTTTAAGGACCAATAATCGCTTAATAAATCTTTATAAACCAGGGGCAAGTACATATTATTGTAGGGTGTATAGGATTTACACCCATACCGCTGGGTAGCATCGTAGTAAGGCGACTGCCGGATACGATAACTATATAATCTGGGTTTCTTGCCTTGTTTTTTTGATTTCGAAGATTTTTCAGTCATAAGTGATTTTTTAATCTATACCTCTAATGCTTGATATACGGCTGTTCTAAACTCTTTACGAATAGGGTAGGTTTGTGAGGGCAAATACTGTGTCATCAGAATTGCGATAAGGTCTTCCTGTGGGTCGATCCAGAAATAGGTTTCTGCATATCCACCCCAACCATGATCTCCGACCGATCCCATGATGCCGGTTTGTGCTGTGTCCAACATGACGCCAAAACCAAGGCTAAATCCCATCCCCAGCATCGGTTCGGTCCCCTCAAAGGCAATCGGAAGCAATGCAGGTGGCAGGTGATTGCATGTCATTAACTCAATCGTTTTGGGACCGAGTAATCGGACGCCATTCAACTTGCCTCCGTTTAATATGCATTGGGCAAAATTCAGATAATCTGCAAGGGTGGATACCAATCCACTTCCACCGGATTGGTTTGCCACAGGAGGCAAATATACGCTGGAATCAGGCAAATCGAGAACACCAAATTCACTGTCCGATGTTTTGCCATAGAGGGTGCAGAAACGATCCAATTTGGAAGGGTCAATATGAAATGCAGTATCCACCATCCCCAAGGGATCAAAGATTTCCTCTTGCATGAAGTCTCCCAGCGGTTTTCCGGAGAACACTTCTACCAGATAGCCAACGACATCTGTTGCAACGCTGTAATGCCACTTTTCACCCGGATGGTACTTCAGCGGCAGGCTGGCAATTCGGTCAACCAACTCTGCATTTGTGATCTGCGTATTGAAAAGATCCGCTTCATCATAAAACTTATCCACAGGGGATTCTGATTCCAGGTGGCCTCCGTAGCTTAGCCCGGCTGTATGACGTAATAAATCCTGAACAGTCATGGGGCGGAGCGGGGTTTCTAAAGCGCCATCTGCACCCCAAACTTTCGCATCCTTGAAGGCAGGGATATATTGGCTGACTTCATCTGTCAGATTGAAGAGCGATTCTTCATATAGCATCATCAGCGCAACGGAGGCAATTGGCTTGGTCATGGAATAGATTCGAAAAATCGAATCCTGGGACATAGGGACCTTAGCCTCAAGATTTTGGTATCCGAAGTTTTCTAAATGCACAACCTGACCGCGCCGGGCAACGCAGGTCACCGCGCCAGCCAGTTTTCCACTTTCCACATAGCGATTAATGAGGCTGTTGATGCGGCCTAGTCGTTTTGTAGAGAAACCAAGCACATCAGGATTTGTCCGCTTCATTGGGTTCACACACCGATCCATTCAAGAAATCAATCAATCCTTAGGTTCCAATCACCAATCCGCCGTCAATGCGGATCACTTCCCCTGATATATAGCTGGCTTCATCAGATGCCAGGAAGAGATAGAGATTAGCAACTTCCTCCGGTGTACCCAGTCGTTTGAGAGGAGGCCTCTTCTTAAAAGCTTCCAGCACATCGTTGGGCATGGAAAGCAACATTTCGGTCAAAATCATGCCCGGGGCAACCGCGTTGACGCGGATATTGCTGCCTCCCAACTCGCGTGCCCAGACCTTGGTCATTCCAATTACCCCGGCCTTTGTGGCAATATAATTTGTTTGCCCATAATTACCATCCAGGCCTACAATCGAAGATGCATTTAATATAACTCCACCGGCTTGTTTGATCATGGAGGGTGCGACCGCCTGGGTACAATTGAAAACGCCTTTCAAATTCACGGCAATAACCGAATCAAAGGCCTCCTCAGCCATCTGTTTAACCAGCTCCCCGTTTTTTACTTTTACCAGAACGCCATCCCGGAGAATCCCGGCGTTATTAACGAGGATATCAACGCGTTCATATTTTTTTGCGACACTATCTACCCAGTCCTGTACTGCCTGCCGGTTTGTTACGTCGACTGTCTGGAAATCATGTTCAGGGCCGATTTCACCCAATAATGCCAACCCTAGTTCTTCATTGACATCACAAAAAGCCACCTTTGCCCCCTCTTCTGCAAAGCGCTTCACCGTCGCTTTTCCAATTCCCGCTGCTCCCCCGGTTATAAGAGCTATTTTTTGATTTAGACGCATTGACTTTTCTCCTGATTTACAGAGACTGACAGGGTTAGGGATAGAACTCCTGTCTATCCCTAACCCTGTTTTGTTTTACACTTAAGAATATGAGCCGACTTCTTTAGCCAACTGCATGAACCAATCAATTTTTTCCGGAGGCGCAATCGTTGGAACCTCGCAACCCGGTGCCAGAAGATAGCCGCTGTCATTGGTAGCTTTTTCGATGCATTCCTTGATGGATGCTTTCATTTCTTCCTTGCTATCAGCGAGGAACATTTCTGTTGGCACGTTGCCAATCAGGACGGCCTTCCCGCGGGTAACTTCAGCAGCTCTGGCTAGATCTGATCCAGAATCAACACTGAGATTACTCACACCTGTTTTAACCAAATCTTCGAGTATCGGATTTGCATTGCCACAAACATGAAGGCCAACACCTATTTTTTTGGCTTTGAAGTGGTCGACGATCTTCTTGTGGTATGGGAAGACAAATTCTTTATACATTTTGGGTGAAATCAGATCACAGGAGGCAGGTGCTTCTGAAAATCCAACGCCAACCCCAATTTCACTCAAGGCTTCAGTAAATTTAATTGTCGCCTGGGATGAAACCTCCATGAGCTCATGGATGAAGTCAGGGTCCTTAATTGAATCCCTGAGAGTATTTGTGGCGCCACGAAGTCCCATTGCTATTGTCCAGGGTCCTGCAATTACAGCAGAAACAGGAGCATCCTTGACAACCTTCTTTGTTTCAATGCAGGCGTCCAGATACCCTGGCAAACGACCATCTTTATGTGGGTCTGGAATTTGAAGGCTGCTTAATTTTCCTTTATCATCAGCTAAAAATTCTTTCGTGACCACGCTCATGCTATCGTCAGGATAACGAAGCTCATTTCCCATGGCCTCGATATCCATGCTTAAATCCCACATCATTATCATGATATCCGGCTTATAACGCTCATATGCAGCGATTTGAGCTTTGGCAAAGGTTTGTGAATTCTGAAGGAATTCACGGATATTAGCGCCAACAAGCTTTGCATTGCATGCTCCGGAGAATATATATGCAGGTATCCTGTCTAACTCGGGATCTTTATCTGTGAAAGTCTTTTTAAATGCTGCGGAAACTCTCTGTTTACCTAGAAATTCCTCTGTCATAGCTCTCCGCCTTCTTCCCAAATTTTCATTTGTTCCTGGTAGGTTTTTGGATAGGTTGCTTCAAAATCAAAGAAGCTGGTTATTGGGTATCGGATGCCTCCCTTGTGGGTCTTTACCAATCCATCGATAAGCGAGTCGGCTTTTGTGGGCGGAATAAAAAAGGCCATCTCATAATCTTGGGTCATTCCAAAAATCCTGTCGCCGTTGCCAGGCACAATATACCGGCATTCTTCATCTTGGATTGTGGTGATGATCGCTGAACATCCCAATCGTCCCATGGCAGATGATTTTATGGATCCACCTTCGTTATATAGAGCGCCTTGGATCAACCTCATGATTTGGGCTGGGTTGCCATAAACCATATATAGGTCGGGGTCAAAAGAGGCCCGGTTTAATGGTGCGATCAAAATATGACTATAGGTTCCGAAATCAAATCGGCTGATCAAATCCTCTTCCATTTTTCCGATTTCCTTTGAGGCCGTGAACATACCCGCAGCCATGCTCCCTTCGTTGAAAAAATCAATATTTTCAAAGAAACCGAAAGGTGCTGCACCGAGTGCACAACCCATATCCTCTTTACCCAGAGCAACGGTCCACCCATATTTTCGCGACATACCAATTCCCTGACAAATGGCTACTTTTTTACCCATTTGCTGAAAGGGTCGGCGTGTTTTTTCAGGAATTTCGTCTTCTGATTTCAGCATTTTAAATGCCACAGGAAAGGTCAGGGGTCGAAAATAGGTGGATAGTGCTTGATCCAATTCGCTTGCAGTTGCCATCTTAGCCTCCATATGTAATTTGATTGTGTTATAAGAGCTTTAGGTAACAAATTAGGGTATTAATCGATTTTTCCAGAGTTGTGGAAGATTTTTCAATTCCATACAATACTGATGCGCCCAACATCCCGGAAAATATCATTTCAGATACCATATCAGTATCTACATATCCTTTAAATTCACCGATTGCTTTGGCCTCTTCCAGATATCTTTTTAACATTTGTTTAACACCAACAAAGCCCTCGTTAACTTTTTTACATAAATGTGGTCGTTGGTCATCCAACTCCACAGAAAAGGTCACAAATATACATCCACCCGGAAAATTGTCTGAATCAATCAGATAACGATCTTTATAGTTTTCTAAAAATTTTATGATTTTTCCAACAGGGCTTTCTATTTCATCTAATCCGAATAAAATTCGAGCTCTCCAGATTTTTTGGGCTTCTGCCAGCACCTCATGAAAAAGTTCATCTTTGCTGGAAAAATGATTATAGAACCCGCCCTTGGATGAATTAACAGCTTCTATGATTTCGTTGATCCCAGTATTGATGTACCCTTTCAAGGAAAACAACTTCATCGATTCGTGGATTATATTTTCCCTAAGATCCATATAATATCTCGATAGTTGTGTTTTTAGTTTGAAGCAGCCATCGTATACTCTTGCTTAGC
>JACKQG010000269.1_pt1 | contig 75968 bp, 62 predicted proteins | sample 8237621 | NCBI WGS metagenome assembly JACKQG01 (sample SAMN15677084, study PRJNA649215) | marine metagenome | biome: marine; feature: Black Sea; material: saline water; isolation source: suspended particulate matter (SPM) from the Black Sea western gyre | collected 2013-06-09/2013-06-10 | depth...
TGATCCCTTGAACCTTGGTGCTTGAACCTCAACCCTTCAAGGCGAGCGCAGCGAGCCTTTGGGGTTTTGGATTTCCGTGAAAGGGAGGGCCGCCTCTCCGAGGCGGCCAAGGCGCGCTCGGAGAGCACGCCCTATCTTGAGGCAGCTTCGCGCTGGAGGGACGAGCCTGCGAGTCCGCGGCGGCCAAGCGGCCAAGGCGCGCTCGGAGAGCACGCCCTATCTTGAGGCAGCTTCGCGCTGGAGGGACGAGCCTGCGAGTCCGCGGCGGCCAAGCGGCCAAGGCGCGCTGTCCCAGCGCGCTCCACACCCCATTAAAACGGGGATGTTTCCCGTTGGGCGGGACCGTTGGGCGGGAGTCGTCCCTTGGGCATCTGGCTTCACTGCTTGATCGCCTTGGCCGCACCCGGACCCCACCCCCGCGATTGCAACTATAATTGGGGAATATACTTTCATGCGTGAAAGTGTTTTTCTTTGCACCACCGGTGTCAGCTATGAAATGGCGGGGTTTTGGAACTTGACCGGTTGGGGTTGGGTGGTTGATTTTGCTGCCTCGGATTGTTAATTGACCAGTCACGCATCGGTACCCCCACCTATTTTGAAAAGCCCCTGGCCATTGGAGATTTTGCCGGATGCGAATGCCCGCGTCACGGTGGGGCGATCGGGGAAGCACGAGGTGACGGTGAAGCACGTGGCGGTTTCGGGGAACCACTTTGCGCTGGAATATCACGAGGGACAGCTGGCGGTGGTGGACTTGGGCAGCCGTTACGGGACGTTTGTGAACGGCTCGCGCATCCAGAACGCGTGGCTGGCGGAGGGGGATGTGCTGAAGTTCGCCAACAGCCCGGGGTACCTTTTCAAAAATGGCCGGCTGCTGCTGCAGGAGGAGGGCGCGGGGATGGAGGTGCGGCTGGAAAATGTGGGGCTGGAGCGCGGTGGGAAAAAGTTGCTGGAGGGGCTGAGCCTGACGATTCATCCCGGCTCCTTCGTGGGCGTGCTGGGGCCGAGCGGCGCGGGCAAAAGTCTGACGGTGGCGCTGCTGAACAGCACGTGGGATCCGACGTGGGGCGCGGTGTATTTCGACGGCGACACACCGGTGATCGGCCACAAGGAGGAATACCGCGCGCGGCAGGGCACGGTGATGCAGGAGGACCTCGTGTACCCGGCGTTGACGGTGGAGGAAAATCTGGTGCTCTCCGGCCGACTGCGGCTGGCGAGCCTTTCGGAGTCGGATCTGGCCAAGCGCGTGGACGAGACGTTGGAGGAGGTGAACATGACCGCCCACCGCGACAAGCCGGTGCGGGTGCTTTCCGGCGGCCAAAAAAAACGCGTGAGCATCGCCATCGAGCTGCTGATGCGTCCGCAGTTTATCATTCTGGACGAGCCCACCAGCGGGCTGGACCCCGGCACGGCGTCGGACCTGATGGACGTGCTGCGCGGGCTGGCGCGGCGGGGGTTCACCATCGTCTGCATCACGCACACGCTGGACACGATGAATTTTTTCGACACGCTGCTGGTGCTCGGCCTGAAACATCCCAAAGGCGAGCCCAATAAATTTGCCACGCTCGCCTTCTATGGTGTGCCGGATGATTTGTACCCCGAATACGGCGTGCGCAACGCCGCCGATCTTTTTCGCAAACTGGAAAACTTAAAAGACACCGCCGGTGGCCCGCCGTCCACGGAACATCACTCGCCCCCCGAACCCCACAGCGAGGCGCACACGGACGACTCCTCCGGCGTGCATTTTCTGATGGGGCAACTCCTCAGCCTCAACTTTAAGACCGCCGACGCCGCGGGATTCGTCAACCAATTCCAAGTCGTCCTCAAGCGCTGTTGGCTTACTTTTTTCCGCGACCGCAGCGCGCTTTTACTGAACCTCATCCAGCCCGTCATCCTCGCCACCCTCACTGTGCTCGCCCAGTACGCCGCGCCCGCCTCCATCAGCATCCATTTTTTCCTCGTCGTCTCCGCCCTGTGGATGGGGATGACGCTGACGGTGCGCGAGATTGTAAACGAAAAAAAACTCTATGCCCGCGACCGTCTCGTGGCGCTCGATCCCCTCGCCTTCCTCACCGGCAAACTCGTCACCGCCCTGCTCCTGCTCGCGCCCGTCGCACTGCTGCTGTACCTCTCCGCGCGCATCGCCATCCCCATTTTCCTACAGGAAGGCCCCGCGATGGACAGCCTCCGCGACGCCTCCTTCATCAACTCCATCCTCGTTCTGTGGCTCGCCGGCGCGGGCGGCGCGCTCGTGGGCCTCGCCATCTCCACCCTCTCCAAAACCGAACGCATGGCCGTCATGATTCTCCCCATCGCGCTCCTGCTGCAAGTGCTGCTCAGCCGCGTCGTCTTCGGCCACTCCGCGCAATGGGACAGCCAAGTGCCCATGCCATCCGCCGCGATCGCTACCCCGACTCCAGACTCCCCACCCACAATCATCCGTCATTCCCCCTTCAACCCCGTCAAAACCCTCGACGACTATCTCGACAGCGACGACGCCAGTTGGCAGGGCAACCTCGTCATGGCCGGGTCATTTTTAATGGTCACCCGCCCCGCCACCGCCCTGCTGGATATGCCCCCCTCCGGCCGCGCCCCGCCCGGTGCCATTACCCTCGAATGGATTTATCTCCTAGCCCTAATCGCCACCTACCTCGCCCTCACCGGCGTGATGTTCCTGATGGTGGAAGCGAAATGGATCGGGGAATTGAGGTGAACTGGCTAAGTCTCAATAATCAATGAAATTGAATCTCCATTGAAAATTGAGAATTGAAACTTGAAAATTCCCAAGTAGGACAATCAATGTCCCTTCCTTGTGCTAAGCTGTTTCCGTGATGCTTTGCAGGACGAAAACAGCGAAAGAAAATGGAGCGAGTGATGAGGGTCGAACTCACAACCTTCTGCATGGCAAGCAGATGCTCTACCAATTGAGCTACACTCGCATCCGTGAAGGGCGGAGTATCCCGATGCGGAGGGGCTTTGGCAAGCGGATATTTGGCGGCCGATTGTTAGCCCTCGAAATCGTACACCACCACGCGGGCGCAGTTGGGCTTGAAAACCTTCTCCACAAACTCCAAGTGGCGCGGGTGATCCTGATACGCGTCCTGCGTGGCTTGGTCATCAAAGACGAGGTTCAGCGCCACTTGATAGGTTTGATCCACCACATCCCGATGGCTGCCGGCCATCGCGCCGCAGTGGTAATGCCGCACGCCGGGGATGTCTTTGAGATATTCCTCCGCGCCGGCGAGCAGTTTTTCCGTGGCATCGGCCACCTCGGGTTTAGTCCAAAAAATGACAACGTGCGAAAACATGGCCGCGACCCTAAACAGCGGAGGGCCACCGAATCAAGCCTTTGGGAAAAACAAGGGCTTGCCGAACAAGCAACCCGGGCGCAAGCTATCTGAACAGCACGCCCACAACTGGAAGAACAGATATTATGGCAAAAGCAGAAAAAACGACCAAGAAGCCAGCCGACAACGGCGATTCCAAGCAACGCAATCTCGACGATGCGATGGCGCAAATCACCAAAACTTTTGGCGAAGGCAGCATCATGCGGCTCGGCAGTGCCCAGGCGCAAAACAACATCGAATCCATTTCCACCGGCGCACTTTCGCTGGACCTCGCGCTCGGCATCGGCGGCGTGCCCAAGGGCCGCATCGTGGAAATTTATGGCCCTGAATCCTCCGGCAAAACCACCGTGATGCTACACGTCATCGCCAACGCCCAAAAGGCCGGCGGCTTGTGCGCCTTCATTGATGCCGAGCACGCGCTTGACCCCAAGTACGCCAGGAAGCTCGGCGTGAATCTCGATGACCTCCTCGTGTCCCAGCCCGATAGCGGCGAGGAAGCACTCACCATTTGCGAAACCCTCGCCCGCTCCGGCTCGTTGGACGTCATCATCATCGACTCCGTCGCTGCACTGGTCCCCAAAGCCGAGCTCGAAGGCGATATGGGCATGGCCACCATGGGCATGCAAGCGCGGCTGATGAGCCAGGCCCTCCGCAAGCTCGCCGCCATCATGAACAAGGCCAAAACCACCTGCATTTTCACCAACCAACTGCGCGAAAAAGTGGGCGTCATGTTCGGCAGCCCCGAAGTGACTTCCGGCGGCAAGGCGCTGAAATTTTACGCCAGCGTGCGGATCGACATCCGCCGACGCGAAGCACTTAAAGATTCCACCGGCCAGGTGATTGGGAACCACGTGAAAACGAAAATCGTCAAAAACAAAGTCGCGCCGCCCTTCGCCGAGGCCGAGTTTGACATCATGTACAATCAAGGCATCAACTACGAAGGCAGCGTCATCGACGCCGGACTGCGCTTTGGCGTGCTCAGCAAAAAAGGCGCGTGGATCCAGCACGATGGCGAACTCATCGGCCAAGGCGTGGCCGCCGCGCAGAGAACGCTGATCGACAAGCCGGGGTTATGCGCGCAAATCGTGCAACAAATCATGGACAAGAAAAACGGCGTGGAACCCGAAGAAGCCAAAAAAGAAGAAGCCCCCGCCGCTGAAGTGGCAGAGCCCGCCGAGGCCGTGGCGGCAGGATAGCGATGCCCGAATCCGGCCATTCCATCGCCGCCCATTACGACGGCGCGTTCGACGTGGACGCCCTCGAGGATTGGGCGGCAGAACTCCGCGTTAATTTTCCCGGCGATGAAGTGTCGCTTGGGCTGGTGTTCACTTCGCCTCAATTTTTTGGGCAAGCCGTGGAGTTGCTGGAAATCCTTCGCGTGCATGCGCGCATTCCCCTGCTCGTCGGTTGTTCCGGCGGTGGTTTAGTGGCCAACGCGTGCGAAGTCGAAAAAAATCCCGGCCTCACCCTCGCCCTCCATCATTTGCCGGGCGCGAAACTCGATTCGCTGCACTTCACCCAAGCCCAAGTGGAGGAAGCCGACAGCCCGGACTATTGGCCCGAAGTCACCGGCGTGACCGACACCAACGGCTGGCTGACCTTTGTGGATCCATTCCATCTCAACGCCGAGGCGTGGTTGCCGCAATGGAACGCCTCGTGGCCCGGCAAGCCGGTGATCGGTGGGTTCTCCAGTGGCACATTGGCCGACCAAACTTCGCAGGTGTATCTCAACGGCGACGTGTACGAGGAAGGCGGCGTGGCACTCAGTGTAGGGGGCGGTGTGATGTTGCAAAGCGTAATCTCGCAAGGCTGCACGCCGATCGGCGAAACGTGGACGATCACGCGCGTTGAACATAATATTATTTTCGAGATTGGTAACCGTCCCGCTTACGAAGTGCTTACTGAAACATTTGAACACCTGAGCGACACCGACAAAGAAAAAATCCGCAAAAATTTATTCGTGGGCTTGGTGGTCAACGAATACGTGGAAGAATTTCATCGCGGCGATTTCCTTATCCGCAATCTCATCGGCGCAGATCCCGACACCGGCAGCATCGCTGTGGGCGGTGCGGTGAGGGTCGGGCAAACACTCCAATTTCAACGCCGCGACGCCCGTGCCGCCGGCGAGGATATGGACGAGCTGATGCATCGCACCGGTGAATCGCTCAACGGCAATCCCGTGTACGGCGGCTGCCTTTGCTGTTGCACCGGGCGTGGCAAAAACCTCTTTGGCGCCTCCGATCATGATGCCGGTCTTGTGCAGCATCACCTCGGCGACATTGGCCTTAGCGGATTTTTCTGCAACGGCGAAATCGGCCCCATCGGCAACGACAATTTTCTCCACGGCTACACCGCCTCCCTCGCCCTCTTCGTCGGTGCCGACGCGGAATCACAATGAGTTTGATTTCAACTGTAGCCCGGGCCGGTGGCCCGGGCCCCGGACCACCGGTCCGGGCTACATTGAGCAAGTCGATGTGAAGGAGAAAGAACCGATGACATCAGCATCCCCAATCAGTCTTTTACACGAATTCGAATCCGTGACCGAACCGTTGCGGCTGGAGAAATTATTTCCCACATCAAAAGAATCCCAACCCGCCGAATTGGAAATTGGCTGTGGGGATGGCGGGTTTCTTTTGGAATGGGCCACGCGGCATCCGGAAAAAAATTTCATCGGCATCGAGCGCCTGCTCGGCCGCATTCGTAAGCTCGACAAAAAAGGCCGCCGCGCCAACCTCACCAATCTCCGCCTCCTCCGCATTGAAGCGCGCTACGTGCTTCAACACCTTTTGCCCGCGAATGCCTTCGAGGCAATCCACATTTATTTCCCCGACCCTTGGCCCAAAGACAAACACCGCCGTCATCGCCTTATCGACGAACAATTCCCCGAACTGGCCCAGCGCATTCTTGCGCCCAAAGGCATCGTCCATCTTCGCACGGACGACCCCGATTATTTTCAGCAAATGCAGGAATCCTTCGCGCCTGCCAAAAATTTTGCATCCACCGAAACGCCAAAGGAACTGGCCGCGCTCACCACCGAATTCGAGCGCCAATGGAATGACGAAGGCAAGCCGACCTTGCGAGCTTCATTCCAACTTCTCACTGCTTCCTCCTAACTTCTTGCTCACACATCAATCACCGGGCCGTCGTCATCGTCGTGGTCGTAGCCGGATTTGTTTTCTTTTGGTTTACTGCGGTTGAATTGGAATCGCGATTGGCCTCTGCCGGAAAATGTATTGGTGATCAACGTAACAATTGAAACAATCAATGCCCCCCAAAACGCCGCCCAGAAATCATCGACCACAAATCCGTCCACTAATTCTGCGGTGAGCATTAGCAGGCCGGCGTTGATGACCAGCAGGAAAAACCCCAGCGAGAGAATAAGTAATGGCAAACAGCCCAGTAACAGCAGCGGTCGCAGGAACGCGTTAAGCGCGCCCAGCACCAGCGTAGCTAGAATTAAATGCTCGGTTCTTTCATATTGAATGCCGGGCACTAAATGCACCGCCACCAACACCGCCAGCGTGCCTACCACGAATTGATGAAGAAAATCGCGTACGGGACGTTCTTCTTTTGGCTCGGCGTTGGCGTTAAATTGCATCATGCCGCTTGGGTAAGGAGAAACTGCGCATTCACGCCGCGCGCGGCGGTAGTTTCGGCAATGGCGGGCACGAGTGCAAATTGCCCGGGGCCAATGGCCAATGTTTCGCCCGCACCATCGAGGGTGAGGCGGCCAGCGGTTACGGCCACCAATCGTACGCCTTCGCCGGGCAGCACAAGGGCGGCGTCCGTTTCCATTTGAACGTGCTCCAGGCGAAATGCTTCCGGAGCATGCGCGATGAGGCGGGTGTTGTGCCCGTTGCGGGGTTCGTATTCGCGCGCGTGCAGCCGCGGTTTGACTTCGTCAAAATCAATGCACTGCAGCGCCTCGGCGAGGTGCAGTTGGCGGGGTTGCCCGTCGAGGCCGGTGCGGTTCCAGTCGTACACGCGGTAGGTGGTATCGGAGTTTTGTTGGATTTCAAACACCACCGTGCCCGCGCCCAGCGCGTGCAGTCGTCCGCTCGGGATAAACATCGCATCGCCCGCGGTCACGGGTAATTCATTGAGGCATAGCGGAAAATCCACGGTGTCGAGCTGCGTTTCAAATGTTTCACGTGATACGCCCGGGCGCAGTCCGGCAATGAGGCGGGCATCGGTATTGGCGTGGCTCACGTACCACGCTTCGGTTTTGGGATCGCCGCCGAGTTGCGCGGCCAAGGCGGCGGGCGGGTGCACTTGCACGGAAAGATCGGCCCGGGCGTCGAGCAACTTGGCGAGCCACGGGAACCGGCCGTTGTGCCGCAGATTGCCGAGTAGTTCGTTGGCGTGGTTTTGCATCAGCCAACGGAGGTCGTATCCCGCAAGCGGCCCGTTGGCGATGACGCTGGCGGCATCGGGGCGGTCGGCGATTTCCCACGATTCGCCGATGGATTGGCCCGGCGGCAGCGGTTTGTCGTAGAGCGTTTCGAGCATGCGACCGCCCCAGACGCGTTCCCGGAAAATGGGCTCAAAGGTGAGCGGGTAAAGCATAGCGGAACCTATGCCGGCGCGGCTTGTCCCTCGATAAACTGGCCGTGGCTGCGGTATTTTTGGTAGCGCATTTTCAATCGCTCGGCGGGATCGATTTGTTTCAGCTCATCAAGATTGCGCAGCAGCACATCGCGCAGGGTGTTCGCCATGGCGTCGACATCATTGTGGGCGCCGCCGAATGGTTCGCCCACCACCTCGTCCACCAGCTTCAGCTCCAGCAAATCGGCCGCGGTAATCTTGAGCGCCTCGGCCGCTTGCGGTGCGGCGGCGCGATCTTTCCACAAAATCGCCGCGCAGCCTTCGGGGCTGATGACAGAATAATACGCGTTTTCTAAAATTAATGTGCGATCGCTCACGCCGATGCCCAGCGCGCCGCCGCTGCCGCCTTCGCCGATGACCACGGAAATCATCGGCACCTTAAACAGCGCCATCTCGCGCAGGTTGATGGCGATGGCTTTGGCGATGTGGCGTTCCTCGGCGGCCACGCCGGGGTACGCGCCGGCGGTGTCAATGAGGGTGATGATGGGCAGTCCGAATCGATCGGCCATGCCCATCAGCCGCAGCGCTTTGCGGTAGCCCTCGGGATGGGCGCAGCCGAAATTGCGTTTGATGTTTTCTTTGGTATCGCGGCCTTTTTGGGTGCCGACCACCATCACGCGCTGTTCGCCCAGCTTGGCGAAACCGGCGACGATCGCGTGGTCGTCGTGAAAAAGCCGGTCGCCGTGCAGTTCGGAGAAGCCGTTGAACGTGCGGCTGATGTAATCAAGTGAATACGGCCGCTTGGGATGACGCGCGAGCTGAACGCGCTGCCATGCGGTGAGGTTGGAATAGAGCTCTTTTTTCTTGGCCGCAATTTTGTCCTCAAGCTGGCGGATTTCCTGATCGATATCCATGCCGAGATTAGTTCCCTCGGGATGTTCGCGCAGGCCCTCCAGTTTTTGTTGGAGGTCAATATACGGTTTCTCGAAATCGAGCAGGTGCTTCATTCGCGTGGAGGATAACGGGGAGGCGTCCAATCCGCAAGACGCAAGGCTGCTCACCCCAGCCAAAACAGTAGGCAAATCTGCACCGCGGTGACAGCCGCCAGCAGCGCCCACACCGCCGCTTCGCGCGTGGAAAGCCGCTGCTGCTGCACGGTGCCGAGCCAGAATTGGAGTTTTACCGAGCCGAGCGCGAGCACATCGCCATTGGCGAGCGGTTGAGTTTCGGTCATCGGCTCGTCATTGATCATCACGCTGGCATCCGATACGCGCTTCAACTGAAAACGATGTTCGTCGTCCAGCTCGATCGCCACGTGCTGTTCCCACACGCCCTCCTCTTCAATACGCAATGCGCAATCGCTGCTGCGGCCGAGGCGCACGGGAAATTCATCGGGCCAAATATAATGCCGGTGCGGTTGGCCGGTGAGAAACTGCAACTGCGCAAGGCAGGGGGGGCTGGTTACGGGAGTTTGCATTATTGACTGCCACAATTGGCGCGCGCGAGCATCCACATGCCGGCGGCTTGAAAAAGAAAAACAGGAATCCACACGATGAGGTGCGGGTAATATTGAGGTTTGTCGGCGAGCGCCTGGCCGAGGATGACGAAGCTGTAATAAATCAAAATCAACACCAGCGCCATCGCGATGCCGGCGGTGGTCTCACGCCGATGCGCGCGGATGCCCAGCGGGATGCTCACCAGCGTGAAGCCGATGGCGGCGAAGGAAAATGAAATTTGCCGGTGTAACTGCACCTTGAGCGGTGAGCGCTCCAGCTCGAGGCGGTCGCCCGGATGCAGCGTGCCTTCGGTGATTTCGGCGACCAGATGGGCGGGTGTTTTTTCGGGGGTGATGCGTGCGCGGCCGACGCGGTTGCCGTGGCGCGTTACTTGATAGAGTGTGTCTGGTGCGGGCGAATCGATGGTGGCGTAATGGACAAGTGCGACGGAGCCGTTCGAGTCGATGTTGATAATCTCGCCATGGCGATCCATTTCGCGGCGCAACTGGTTGAAGGTGAGGTAGCTGAGCTTGGGCTTGAAGGATTGCTTGCTGATCTCCGCCAGCGTGATGGGCAGGATGATTTCTCCGCCGGCCATCGGCATCCAATCGGGGGAGTCGGGGAAGGGGTTGGGTTCCGCTTTTGTTTCTGTTTCGGAGGTTGAGTTGGTGGAGTGGGTGGCGGCTGAGTTGTTGGTTGATTGCGGCTCGGATTCGCCGCCTTCGTCGTTGCCGCCAAATACGATTCCCAATTTATCCGCGCGCACGTTGACCTGTGCGTCGATGAGGCGGAATAGGTATTGTTTGTTTTTGGAATCATAACTCACCTCGCCCCTCGCGGCGCGGGTGCGTTGGATGAGTTCGCCGTCCTCAATGCGGTTGAGCAAAATCCGTTTCATGTGCCAATGCCGCTCATCCGCGCCCTGCTCCAGCTCGCCAATATAAATCACGTAGCCGGGTACTTCGGTGACAAAGGTATTGGCCGAAAGCAGCTTGGCGGGATTGGACAGTGCCATGTCATAAACCAATTCCTTGTAAGCGGTTCGGCAGCGCGGAGCGATGGAAAGATTGATCCACGCATTCAACCCGCTGAACCCCACCGCCAGCAACAACACCGGCGCCACGAGGCTTACCAAACTTAACCCGCCCGCCCGCGCCGCAGTGAGTTCTTGATCTGCACTGAACCGCCCGAACACCAATAGCATTGCCGTCAGCAAACCCATCGGTAGCGAAAACGAAATCACAAACGGAATCAGCAACACAAACGCTTTGCCCACGCCCGCCAGCGAAGCCTGCCCGCGCACCACCAGCGCCAGCACCTCCTTCATGGCGTTGCCCATGAGCAGCACGGCCGTGAACACCCCCACCGTCAGCACCAGCGTAGCCAGCACCTCCCGCAGCAAATACCGATGCAGTGTTTTCATTGCGAACTTGCCAGTGTTCTCATTGTGAACTTGCGAAACCCATCCCGCCGTAATTTACGTCAAGCGCGCGTCCGTGTCACGAGGGGAAAACTGGAGTAGAAAATGGTGGCTAGACCCGGGTTCGAACCGGGGACACACGGATTTTCAGTCCGTTGCTCTACCAACTGAGCTATCCAGCCATAACCGCCGCATCGTTCAATGCCAACGGGCCGGTCACTATGCCCGAAAAAATCCCACGGGCAAGCCCATTCCACTTTTGTTCAGTGGGCCAAACCTTGCGTCCGCCGCCCGCGGGCGGTACAATTTCGCCCGCACAAACGCTATGCCCACTTACATTTACCAAACTCTTCCCAAGAAAAAAGGCCAGAAACCCAAGCGCTTCGAGGTGGTGCAAAAGATGAAAGACAAGCCGCTCACCAAGCATCCGGAAACCGGTGAACCCGTCGAGCGCGTCATCACCGGCGGCTGCGGCGTCGTCTTCCACGGCGCAAGCATCATGAGCATGAACGTCCCCAAAGGAAAACGCTGAGGAATTTAATGGTGCCCGGGCCGTTGGCCCGGGGGAAAAGCAGTGTGTTTGAAAACCCACCCGGGCCACCGGCCCGGGCACCATTAGTTGCCGGGTTTTATGAGAGCGCCTTGGGGGGTGATTTCGATTTCGTCTTCGCCGATGGGGATGGGGGTGGTGATGGTTTGTCCGTGGGGCCATTGGACTTCGATTTTCACAGGAGCCGCAGCAGTAGATGGACGGGCAAGGATGAGCACGGCAGAATCTTGCGACCAATAGCCGGAACCGGCGGTGACAATTTTGGCGGGGCCTTTTTTGTCATCAGCAAAAACCAAGCGGGCGATGGCGCCCACGCCGGTGGGATTCGTGGGGCCGGCATTGAAGCGGACGCGCAGGCCGGGGTGGCCCTGAACATTTTGGTACAGGTGGGTGGCGGCTCCATTTTGGCTGACCACGAGATCGGGGCGTCCGTCGTGGTTATAATCTGCAACGGCGGAGCCGCGTTGTTCGCCGTAAATTTTAAGGCCGGATTTCTGACCGGGCACAGACAGAAAATCGCCTTTCCCGTTGCCGCGCAACAGTAAGCCGCGCCCGCCATCGCTGCGTGGGGTTTCGCTTTGGGAGGCAAAAAAGTTTTGAGCCACGAAGAGATCTTCGTACCCGTCGCCGTTGAAATCGGCAACGTTCATGCCGAACACCGGCGCGAATTGGGCTTCGGTCGGGAGTGCGCGCGGAATAAATGTGTTACCGCGGTTGAGGAAAAGCGTGTGGGAGAGGGTGTTAGCTTCCAGTGCTTTGCCGTCCTTGAGGCACTCGCCGTAAACTTTTTCCAGACTGCCCGAGCCGAATTGATTAAACGTTCGGTTGCGTTGGCCAATGAAGGGCATGGCGTTCATGGAACAGGAGCGGCCGCGTTCGGGAACCCATTTGCCGGTTTCTTTGTCGTAATGGTTTTCGACAATATCGATTACCCCATTGTTATCAAAATCGCCATAAGCCATCCGCAAGGGTTCGGTATTGGAGTAGGATTGTTCGTACTTGCTGTTGCGGCCCCAGTTGCCGGCGATAATATCGAGCCGGCCATCGGCATCGAAGTCGCCGAGGGTCACGCTGTTCCACCAGCCTTGGTGGGTATCGAGTCCAAACGCTTGGGTGGCATCGGTGAATTTCCCGTCTTGATTGCGGAGGATTTTCACCGGACCCCATTCCAGAGCGAGTACGAGATCGGGGTCGCCATCGCCGTCGAGGTCGCCAAATACCGCGCCGCTGACGAGGCCCAGTTGTTTGAAGGCATCTGCATTTGTGTGATCGCGCTTCAATTCGCCATTTTGATTGATGAATAGTTGCGAGTCGGCCGGCTCGGGATAACGCTCCGGCACCATGCGACCGCCAAGGAAAAGGTCGAGGTCGCCATCGCCGTCCACATCGGCCAAGGCCATGGGGCCGGAGGTGGAGCGTTGGCTGGGCAGGGAAAATTGGATGGAAAAATTCTTGGCCGGATTCAGGCCGCGCAGGGGTGCCCGATCGAATGCTTTGCCGGGTGCCTCATAATTGGAAATGCCGGTGAGCAGCGTGGGCGCGGCATCGGGTTTGGGGATCCATCCGAGAACGCCGGTTTGATCAAGATCAGCGACTGGGGCGCGGGCAATTTTGAATTGCCCGCCCGGTTGCCCGTGATAAATCAACATCGGCCGTCCGCGGCCCGCAGCGATCACAAGATCCTCAAGGCCGTCCTGATTCACATCGGTCCAGGCCACGCCGGGGCCCAGTTGGCTGAGGCGATTGGGCAGCAGCGGTTGATACGCGAAATCATCGAAGGGGGTTTCCGAGTGGCCCACGCGCATTGGGCCGTCTGGCATTTGGATATCCAGTTTCTCAAAATCTTTTTTAAACAGCGTCTCCACGGGAGCGGGGGCCGGAGTCTGGTGCGGGCCATCCTCGCCTTGCGAAATCTCGTAAAGGTGGTTGGGCTTCACATTAGAAATGACACGCCGGGTGAGGGTGCCCCGGTCGCGCCAGATGATTTCGAGTTTCAAGCCTTCAGTGAGGTTGCCGGTGCCAAAGACGGCCAGCGGATCGCTGCCGGAGGCGTAGCCACCGCCGCTGTGGATTTCCTGTTCTATCGGGGCCAGACCACTGGCATTACCGGGGCCGCCGAGGAGGCGAACTTTCGCACCGATGGCCTGCACGTTGCCGGGCCGACCGATGAGGCGGACGGCGACGCGCGGGGCGTTGGATTCGTTGCGATAAATTTCCAGCGGCTCGATGTTATTGAAAATAAGATCAAGGTCGCCATCGCCATCAAAATCAGCCTGAGCCAAGCCGCCGGAAACGGCTTTGGTGTCAAAGCCCCAGTCACTGCCGCTCATAAATTCAAAGGTGAGGTCGCCCCGGTTGCGGTAGATAATATTGCGCGTGGGTAATGTAGGATAAACGGTCGATTTAAGAAGTGTGTTGATGGTGGATGTCCCTTGATTTGCATTCTCGATTTCCGCTGTGGCATCGGCATCCATAAAATCCCGAATCATTCCGGTGGCCACAATAAGATCTTCATAGCCATCCAAATCCACATCGGTGAAGGCGAGGCCCCAAGACCACTCGGAAGCTTTGACGCCGGCAAACTGTGCGATTTCCGTCCACGTGCCGTCGCCGCGGTTGAGGTGCAGCGTATTTTGCATGATTTGCGGACGATTATGAATGAGGCCAATGGCGGCATCGGTGGCCTGCATCATTCCCATTTGAGTTTTGCGCCGTTTATGTGAGCGGCTGAGCATATCCACAGTGATGAAATCCAAATGCCCATCGCGATTGAGATCGGTAAAATCGATGCCCATCGAAAATTGGCTGGTGCGGCGCAGGGCGATGGGCTCGATCAGCGTAAAATTGCCGCGGCCGTCGTTGCGCCAAAAGCGGTCGGCCCAGTCGAAGTCGGAACACACGTATAAATCCGGATCGCCATCGCCATCCACATCGCGGAATGCAGCTTCGTGGCTGGGGTCTTTGGGCATGGCGATGGGTCGGCCTTGTACATCGCGAAAGCGGTGGTCGTTATCCGTAACCGCGCGGAAGTTGCCGCGGCCGTCATTTAGGTAAAGATGGTCCTGCATATTGCTGACATCGATGACGACTTTGCCGGTGGTGGGGACTTTGCGAAGCGAAAAAATCTTGAGCCATTCATCAGGCATAGGGCGGCCGGCGAGTTTGGCTGCCACGCCGAGTTGATAAATGCGTTCCAGTTCTTTGGGGCCCAACACCTCGCCGGGGGTGCGTCTCAAAATAGAGGCGACGTACAGGTCAAGGTCACCATCGCCGTCCACATCGGCCATGCTGGAGCCCACGCTGCCGGCGCGGTGGTTGTATATCCAGCCGATATTTAGGCTTTCTGTGAATCGACCATTGCCGTCATTGAGAAAAAGAAAATTCCGTGTGTCGCGCAGGGAGGTCAGGATGAGATCCAAGTCGCGGTCGCCATCCACATCAGAAAAGAGTGCACCGCTTAATCGCCAGCCCCGGCACGCCACCCCGGCCAGCTCGGTGATGTTTTTAAATTTCCAATTGCCCTGATTCAGATAAAGCGCGTTGGGTTTATCCATGCCACACACGAACAGATCCGGCAAACCGTCGCCGTTGATATCTCCGGCGGCTAAGCCTGAGTTGCTGGTATCGCGGATGATTTCACCGATGATCGGCTGATATTTTCCGGTGGGCACCAGCCCGGTTTCCCTGGGCTCTAGCCGATGGAACCCCGGCCGTCCCTGATTGGGCACGTCGAGCGGGGTGATTTTTACCGTAGGCGCACCGACCAGTAGTGTGTTCAAACAAAGCCACGCGCACAGGCTTTGACCGAGGAGATGTCGGATTGGGCTCATCGAGGCGGTTGTAACAACCCTCGCGGAAAAAGACAATTCGCTTTATCGAGGGTGCGTTTTCTGTTACCTCAAACGCCGTATGGATGAGGCACCCAACACGCGTCCCGGCCTGGCTCCGGCATTGGCAGCCGCAGGGGTTCTGTTGTTGGTGTTGGCCGGGTTGTTTGGCCCGATTTTCTCCGGCGAATTCATTCTCCATTCCGAAGGGCAAACGGTGGAGGAATGGGATCGGCACTTTACTCATGGCGCCTGGGATGCTCTGGCCGGGTTGGGGGCGCCGCAGAGCCATTGGCCGTCGGGGTTCACCGGATGGTTTCAGGCGCTGTGCAAACTGACTCCGGATCCGACCGCGAATTATGCCAACTACTATCCACCCGCGTGTTTGTTTCTGCTGGGCATGGCCGCGTGGTTGTGTTTTCGGCAACTTAATTGCAGCGGGTTTATCTGCGGAATCGGCGCGTTGGCTGCCGCGTTGAACGGCGTCTTTCTTACACGCACAGTGGAATTTTCCGGCAGCTTGGCCGTGGTTGGCGCGGCGTTGTTTGTGGCGTTGGCGATGATTGTGAGGGGCCGTTTGCAATGGCCCGGCGCATTGGTGGCCGGGCTGGCGCTGGGCATAGGGTCATTGGAAATTGGCGCAGATGGATTTGTGCTGGTGGGCGCGATTCTTGGGTTGGCGTTGGGGTTGCCTCCGGCGGAGGGGGGCCGGTTTACGCAAAAGCGTTTGGCTTGCGTGAGTCTGATTCCTATGGCTGCGGCCGCAGTGGCTTGGCCGGTTTGGGCACATCCGGAATTTTTTGAGTCCACCGCCGCTCTGGGGGCAACTGCCGCGAATAGATCCCTCGATTTGCTCACCGTGCCGATGGCCGGGCTGTTTGGGCATCGATCGGATGTGGTGGATAGCACCCAACATTGGGGTGCGTTGATGGGCAGCCATTCTCACGCGTACGCCGGGGCGTTGGTGTTGCTGGTGGCGCTTTGGGCGCTGGTGCATGCGGCGCGCCGGAAGCATTCATTTTCGCCTCAAGACAAAACCCGCGCCCTGATACTGGGTGCCGTGGTGCTGGCGATTCCATGGGTAGTTTGGCAAAGTCACTGGCAGGCTTTGGTCAGCGTTTGTTTGCTGGGGTTGTTTGCTTTGGGCTTGAAGGGATTGGATGAATGGCTTGCCACCGAGGCGCATGAAAAATCCCGCGCGTTTGGGAGTGGCGGATTTAATACGGCTTGGCGCATGGGTTCATTCGGCGTGCTGGCATTGGCCACGCTGGGGTTCATCTTATTCAGCAACCGGGTCGAGCAATTGGCGGCAAGCATATTGAAGGCATCCCCCGGGGCACTGCCGGCGGATGCCTCCGCCTTGGCCAACGCCAGCACATTTCAAGCGGGGTTGTTCGTGCTGTTTCTGTTGCTTTCCATTGCTGCGCTGATCGGATGCAGCTTGGTGCAATGGCGGCGATCATCCCGCACCGTGGGCTTGTTGGCTTTGGCGGTCGTCTTGCTGGTGGATCTTGGGCGTTCGGGGAAACCGTTTATTCGCTTTGATCAATTTGATGCAACGACTCACGGGGCACCGTTGGCCGAGCGCTTGAAGGAGCACACCGGCCATGGCCGGGTGGCGTTACTGAATCAATATCAGCTGCAAAATCGGATTCCGCTCGACCGGGCGGTGATGGATTCTTTTCTTTCGCCCCCCTCCCCCGACAGCGTCAACTGGAGTACCCCGCGGTTGGCCGCGTTGGCCCGCGGATTTGTTGGGGGCATGATGCGCTATCAATCCGCCAGCGATGTGGAGCAATTCAATCACCTCATCCGCATGATGCTCAGTGCGCCTGGCGAATCAGACCGGCAGCAGGCTCAAATGCAATTGGAGAAACTTCCCGGCGGGAAGGAATTTCTCATGGGCGGGAGAGATCAAATTTTATTTAATTTTTTCTTGGAATCCAGCGGCCGCCGGCAAAGCCAGATTCTGGCGCACGAAACCATCAACATTTTAAGTCAGGCGTTTCATGAAAAATGGACGGCACATCTGTTTCCGAAGTTCGGCATCGCTCGTGCGCGGTTGGCGGATTTCCAACCGCCGCCCCTCGGCGCTTCCGCACGGGAAACTCAGCGCGCTGATGCGATCCGGTTGTTGGTCCGCCAATGGGAACTTGCGAGCACGCGCTATTTTATTTGCCATGCCGGGAACGCGGAACTCACCACGATGGTTCGGGTGGATTCCAAACTCGGCGACCAACCGCTGCCGACCTACCGCAACGCGCTAAACCAAATGCTCGATCCCGTGCTGCGGCGGTTTAAGCGGATGGAGGCGTTTCATTTGGGGCTCCTCCCCGCTCCTGACGGCGGGGCAAATTCCACCAACGCTCCGGTCGTCCTTATGGAATTTACCGGAGCCCTCCCGCGTGCGAAATTATTTGCCGACTGGCGGCAGGGCGTGGACGAAGCAACCGCGAACACCATTCTCTTTAGCCCCGGCTTTGATCCCCACTCTCAGGTGATCCTGCGCGCCAATAATTTGCCCGAACCGGAACAGCCCTCTCAAACGTCAGACCTGCCTGCTATCGAATCAGTCGATGTCAGTGCCACGCGTGTGGAAGTGAAAATTCCCCCGCTCAATTACGCTGCCATGATGCTGCTCAATGATCGGTTTGATGAGCACTGGAATGTGACCCTCGAAGGCCACTCTGTTCCTTTGCTCCGGGCCAATAACCATGCGCGGGCAGTCCACCTGTCGGCCTCGGATAAAGCCCGCACTCTGGTATTGACCTATCACGCGCCCGCACCGCCCACCACGCCACCACTCATCGCGCTCGGGATCGGCCTGTTCATTGCCGGCTTGGGCGTGCGCCGAACGCAATCTTCTGATTCGGAGGTCAACGATGAATCCGACCCCGCTCTCAAGCCCGATGAGGCTTGATGGAATTCAACCGTGAAGTTAGAATTTCCCGCCAGTTTGATACGTCAAACTGCCGTTCGTTATGAATCCATTCATTGATCAACCATTTCTTTCTCGGCGAGCCGCGCTAAAAAGTGCCGCCTGCGGGTTTGGCTCGCTTGCGTTCGGTGCCTTGGCTCATCGCGCGGCGGCCAAAGACAATTTACTCGCGGCGAAGCTCGTGCATCATGTGCCCAAGGCAAAGCGCGTGATTTTTCTCTTCATGGCCGGCGGCGTGAGCCACGTGGATTCATTTGACTACAAGCAGAAGCTCATCGATGACGATGGCAAAATGGTGCGCTTCGACGACGCCCGTACGCTGGCCAAGACGCGCAAAATCGTCGAACACGCCGTCAAAAAACCGCTCTGGAAATTCAAGAATTATGGCCAATGCGGCCAACCCGTCAGCGAACTTTTCCCGCACATGGCCAAGCACGTGGACGACCTTTGCATCCTCAAAGGCATGCACACCGAAGGCGTGGCCCACGGACCGAGCACACTCTTCATGCACTCGGGCACAATCAATCTCATTCGCCCCAGTATGGGCTCGTGGGTCAACTACGGCCTCGGCACAGAAAACGAAAACCTCCCCGGCTTCATCAGCATCGGCCCCTCGATGGGCAACGGCGGTCCACGCAATTACAGCAACGCATTTTTGCCCGCGGCTTATCAAGGCACGCCCATCGGCCGGGCCGGAATTCCGGCCAAGGATTCGACGATTCAAAATATCACCGCACCGGGCATCGACCCCAAGGAACAGCAAAAACAATTCGAACTCCTGCGCGCGCTTAACGCCGAGCAAGCCAAACGCCGCCCCGGCGATGACGAACTCAACGCGGTCATCGGCTCCTTCGAGCTCGCCTGGCGAATGCAAAATAACGCGCCCGGCATTCTCGATTTGTCCAAGGAAAACCCCAAGACCCTCGCGATGTACGGCATCGACCAAAAGCCGACGGATAACTTTGGCCGCTATTGTTTGATGGCCCGCCGCCTTAGCGAAGCCGGCGTGCGCTACGTTCAAGTCAATTACACCGACAACGGCAACAACCCATCGTGGGATCAGCACTCCAATATGCCCAAGCACATGGAGCACGCCCGGGCCAGCGATCAACCCGTGGCTGCGTTGCTGACCGATCTCAAACAGCGCGGATTGCTTGACGACACCATCGTGTGGTGGGGCAGCGAATTTGGCCGCACGCCCTACGCGCAAAACAAAGGTACCGGCCGCGATCACAATCCCGATGGCTTCACCGTATGGCTTGCCGGCGGCGGCATCAAGCCCGGCATCGCCCACGGCAACACCGACGAATACGGCCACCACGCCGTCGAAGGCAAAGTGCACATGCACGACCTCCACGCCACCCTCCTGCACCAACTCGGCCTCAACCACGAAAAGCTAACCTACCGCTATGACGGCCGCGATTTTCGATTGACGGATGTGCACGGCCGCGTGGTGAAGGAAATCCTCGCATAGTTAAGCCTCCCTCCGGCTTGAGCACTTCGCCAACAACCGGCTTTCTTCGCAAGCCAGGCAAGCTTCGCGAGCTGAGCCTGAACTGGTTCATGCTGCGTTTCCGGTTGGGGTGGGCCCGCGAAGGCCGAGTCCAGACACCCAGCGACAAGGACGATTTGCACGAAGACGCCCGGAAGAAACTGAAGATTCATTTCTGGGTGCCCGCCGAGACTCCCGGGGCCCGCATTGCCGTGTTCAACATGTTGGGCAGTTTGCGGGAAGAGGTGGGGTGCGAAGAGCTGCCGTGGGAAATCACCTGTAGCCCCAATCTTCCCAAGCAAGCCACCGATGTGCTCGTTAGCTATAAAGCCGTGCCTCCCGCCGAACCGCTGCCCGGCCAGCCGGTGCGGGTGCTGTTGTTTTGTGATCAATTGGAATGTCTCTGGGGCGAGTTGAAGCAATTCGCAGGCGTGGTCGTTCATTCCAGCTTGCCCTTGGCCCGCCTGGTGGCCAGTCGGCATACGCGGGTTTGGTTCATCGAGGAATGCGAGCACCCCGCCGAAATCGCGGCGGGGCAAGAACGCCTCGCCCAGAGCCCGCCCTCCGGCCGCCCGCCGGTGCTCGCGTGGCACGGCCACCGGCACACCCTTGAGGGACTGCTAGCATTGCGCCCTCTGCTGGAAAACTTCGCGCGTGAAAGGGAGGTCCGGCTGCGGTTGATCTCCAACCATCCGGCCGGCAACGAACAATGGGGCACCCCGCCCGTGGAACGGGTTGCCTATGACGACGAAGCCTTCGCCGCCCTTGCCGGAGAGGCGCGGCTTGGATTGACCCCCACGCGCAACCACCGGATGAAACACTGCCTGTTCAAGCCGTCCTCCCGGCTGCGGCGGCTTTACGCCTTGGGCGTGCCGGCGATTGGCGAAAGCCGCTGTCCCATGGTTCGGGAGTTTGCCGGAGAATTGCCGACCCCTCATCCCTGCGCGAACTCCCCCGCGGAATGGGCACGCCTGCTGCATCATTATTGGGACCACCCCGAGGCACTCGACGCCTTGGCCCGTGCCGGCCATGAACACGTTTTAAAAAACTATGCCATGTCCCGTTACGCCCGCCAATGGATCCAGTTTCTTGCCCAAATCTTTTCTTTCAAAACGTAACCGGCTTGCTACCCTTCCCCCCTATGAATTCGCGGCGCGAATTCCTCCTCGTGGGTGGCCTCGGTGCCGCCGGGCTCTCGCTGCCGCGTCTGCTCGCCAGTGAACGCCCCGGCAAGCCGGCCAAGGCGGATTCGTGCATCATCATTTTCCTCAACGGCGGCGCGCCGCATCTCGATATGTGGGACATGAAACCCCACGCGCCCAAGGAAATCCGCGGCGAGTTTTCGCCTATCCGCAGCACGGTGCCGGGGATGCACGTTTGCGAATTGCTCCCGCGCCTCGCCAAGCAAATGCACCACACCACGCTCGTGCGCTCGATGCATCATAGCGTGAACAATTCCCACGCCGCCGCGGTGTATGCCGCGTTGACCGGCCATGACCGCGGCGAGATCGGCGGCGGCTTTCGGCCCGATGATTACCCCGGCATCGGCTCGGTGATGACCAAGCTGCGCCCGCCGCGCCGCAACGCGCTGCCGTACGTGTCGCTGCCGTACAAGACCAAGGAAGGCGCGGGCGGCCCGTTGCAACCGGGATTCCTCGCGGGCTTCATCGGTGCGCAGCACGACCCATTTTGGGTTTTGGAAGACCCGAACAAGCCGGACTTCCGCGTGCGCAATCTCTCCCTGCCCGCGGGCGTCTCCAGCCAGCGCATGAACCAGCGCGGCAATCTTCTGCAGTCGCTCGACCAAGCCCTCGCCCAAAAACTTCCTGGCGGCCGCACGCATCACGAGGCGATGACCGAGTTTCAAAAACGCGCCTTCGACCTCCTCACTAGCAACGCCACGCAGCAGGCATTTCAACTCGACCGCGAGCCCGCCGTTAAACGCGACGCCTACGGCCGCAACATCTACGGCCAAAGCGTTCTGCTCGCCCGCCGCCTGATCGAGGCCGGCACCCGCGTCGTCACCATGAGCTGGGCGCCCGACGCCAACGCCACGTGGGACACCCACGGCGCCAATTTCAAGAAACTGAAAAACCCGTTGCTGCCCCAGTTCGACGCCGCCGCCTCCAGCCTCATCGCCGACCTCCACCAGCGCGGCCTCTTGAAGCGCACCGTGGTGGCTGTGCTCGGCGACTTCGGCCGCACGCCACGCATCAACAAAAACGCCGGCCGCGACCACTGGAACAACTGCTACACCGTCATGCTCGCCGGCGGCGGCTTCAAGGGCGGCCACATCCACGGCGCCAGCGACCGCACCGGCGCCCTCCCCGCCGAGGCCCCCGTCACCCCCGGCGACATCGTCGCCACCCTTTACCAGCAACTCGGCCTCGACCACCGCACCGAGCTCTACGATTCCCTCGAGCGCCCCCACGCCCTCGTGCCCAAGGCGCGGGTGATTGATGAACTGTTGGGTTAAGGCCCAAGGCCCAAGGCCCAATCTCCAAATCCCAAGGAATAACCAAAACCCAATGCCCAAAAATGGGTCTTGGTCATTGAGATTTCCTTGGACATTGGGCCTTGGTCATTGGACATTTTCCAATCGCCACTTTCAAAACCACCCCCGACCAAACCGACCTCGACGGCATTGAGCGCGACTTGCGTTTCCACCCCAGCCCCGTCACCGAGCCCGCCACGCTCACCCGCGAACAGGTCGACCACTTCAACGCCGCCGGCTACGTCCGCCCCATCACCATTTTTGACGACGCCGAAATCGCCGGCCACCGCGCCTACTTCGACCGCCTCCTTGAGCAGACCCTCGCCGCCGGCGGCGACAGCTACTCCATCAGCACCGCCCACTTAAAACACGCCCGCGTCTACGACCTCCTCACCCATCCCCGCATCGTCGCCTGCGTGCGCGACCTCCTCGGGCCCAACGTCATCGGCTGGGGCTCCCATTTTTTCTGCAAACTCCCCGGCGACGGCAAACGCGTCGCGTGGCATCAGGACGCCAGCTACTGGCCCCTCACCCCCAGCAAAGCCGTCACCTGCTGGCTCGCCATCGACGACGCCGACACCGAGAACGCCTGCATGCGCTTCCTCGCCCGCTCCCACCACGACGGCCACCTCACCTGGCGCCCCAGCACCCCCGAGGAACACAACACCCTCAACCAAACCGTCGAGGACACCGCGAAGTACGGCACCCCCATCGACAACATCCTCCGCGCCGGCCAATGCTCCCTCCATACCGACCTCCTCCTCCACGGCTCCGAGGCCAACCAATCCACCCGCCGCCGCTGCGCCCTCACCCTCCGCTACACCACCCCCGAAGTCCGCGCCGGCATGGACTGGAACGGGAAAGGGGTCGTCGTCAGTGGGGAGGATGCTGAGGGCTACTGGGCAAATCCGCCGCGGCCAGACGATGAATGACCAATGACCAAACCCCCAAGACCCAAGGATTGACCGAATCCCAATGTCCAACTAATCTTGGGCATTGAATCATTGGGAATTCCTTGGACATTGGTCCTTGGTCATTTCCCCCATGCCTTTCCCCTCCCAAGCTTCCTTCATCACCGGCGCCGTGCTGCCCGTGGATGGCGGCTATCTTACCACCTGATTTTTTGACCATGTACAAACGCCCCCTGCAAACCCCCATGGCACTGGCTGATCTTGTGGAGACGGCCATCCCGGAAGACGAACGACTCTGGGTGCCTCAGAGTGATACGGTGGATTTTCGTCCGCTACTTTTCAACACCACCAACGGCGAATGGATCAATCTGCTGCGCGTGCGCGGCGGCGGTCAATTGGGACGGCATCGGCATGCCTCGCCGGTGTACGGGTTTGTGCTCAAAGGCACGTGGCGTTATCTGGAGCATGACTGGGTGGCGCGCGAGGGGATGTTTGTCTATGAACCGCCCGGCGAAATCCACACGCTCGTCGTCGAGGAAGGCGCGGAACCGATGATCACGCTCTTTCACGTGCTCGGTTCAGTGATTTATTACGACGAACACGACCACCCCACCGGCCATGATGATGTGCATGTGAAACTCGAGCTGGCCCGGGCGCATTACGAGAAGGTCGGCCTGGGCGCCGAGGTGGCGGAGGCGTTGATTCGTTAACGCGGCTTGTCAAACGAGCGTCAGTCACTCGGGTTCGACCTCGAGCCGTGGGAGCCTATAACTTCCAGTGCCAGGCCCCGTTTTCCACAATCCAAATTTGTGGTTTTTCATCCTTCTTCCACTCCCCGTTGACGCGGTGGCTGGTGTTCACCGTTGCCTGGGTGAGATCTGCATTCAACTGGATGTCATCAATTCGAAAGTCCGCTTTCTTTAATCCGCCCAATCCAACCATCACACGAATCCCGCCCCAAGTCAGGCCGATCTTCGGGCCATCCGCCTGCGTCTGGGAATCGGTCACGGCTTTGAAGGATTCAAATTTATCCGCCAAAATCGCATCCACACCCTGATCATACCGCGCTTGAATATCGGCCTTGGCTTGGCGCTCGGCCTCAACCTTGGCTTGGCGCTCGGCTGATTCACGAGCCTGCCGGGCCTCCTCCGCCAACTGCGCCGCTTTTTCTTCTGCCGAAGGCCCGCAACCCACCGCGTAGGTGAGCAGCACCACAAATAGTAACAACTGTTTCATAATCAACGGGAATACGCGGCAAAACCTGTCTGGTTACAATCCGGTGACACCCCTTCCAGATGAACAAATAATTGCAATCGTGCCACCATTCAAGTGCAGATTGTGGCGTGGTCACCATTGCCCTCTCGCGCTAAACTCGAGCTGGCCCGGGCGCATTACGAGAAGGTCGGCCTGGGCGCCGAAGTGGCGGAGGCATTGATTCGTTAACGCGGCTTGTCAAACGCCCACCGCTCGCTAGACTTTTCCCCAAGCAAATAATGAAAAAGACACTGATTCTCTTTGGCCTCACCCTCGGCCTGAATATGGTTGCCGCACCCGGTTTGTGGACGGATGCGAAGGACAAAACGTTGCCCGCGGATTTCAAGATCCAAGGGGAATACATCGGCGACCTTTCGTGCGGCTGCGATGTGGGCGCGCAGGTGATCGCGCTGGGCGGCGGCGAGTTTCAGCTCGTGCTGTACCCGGGCGGTCTGCCCGGCGATGGCTGGGATCGCGGGGATGATCGGTCATTGTTTGCCGGCAAACTGAACGGCAATAAGGCCGTGTTCACCGACGCGATCGGCAAGCGCCGTTATCTTGGCAACGGCGCAAATGAATTCAGCGCCACCAGCCAGTACCCGCCCAAGGGCCAGAAGGAAGGCAAGGCCGTGATTGAAAACGGCAAGCTCACCGGTTCCTACGGCAAGAAGACCTTTGAACTGAAACGTCTGGAACGCAAGAGCCCCTCCCTCGGTGCCAAGGCACCCAAGGGCGCTATTGTGCTGTTCGACGGCACGGGCAAAGGCGAATGGCAGGGTGGCCGTCTGGACGAGCAGACCAAGCTGCTGAACACCGACGGGCGCGATATCAAAACGGCCCGCAAATTTCAAAACTACACCATGCACGTGGAATTCCTGCTGCCCTTCAAGCCCGCCGCGCGCGGTCAAGGCCGCGGCAACAGCGGCTTTTATCAGGTGGATCATTACGAGGTGCAGATCCTCGATTCGTTTGGGTTGGAAGGAAAAAACAACGAGTGCGGCGGCGTCTACACCAAGGCCGAGCCGATCGTGAACATGTGCCTGCCGCCGCTCCAATGGCAGACCTACGACGTGGAATTCACCAATGCCGTGATGAAGGACGGCAAGAAAATCAAAAACGCCCGCATGACGCTGAAACACAACGGCGTGGTGATCCACAAGGATCTGGAGATCAACGGCAAGACCGGCGGCTCCCGCCGCGATCCCGAAGGCACGCCCGGCGCCATCAAGCTGCAGGGCCACGGCAACCCGCTGCAATTCCGCAACGTGTGGATCGTGGAGCGGAAATAATTGGCGTGAAATTCACCCCCTACCGATCTGTTTGGCTTGGCCTGATACTGGTTTTTCTTTTCACTAGCTGCGTGGGTTTTCAGGGGTTCATCAAAAAAACCGGGCCAGAATATGAGGCCGAGGTGCGCGCTTGGCAACGGGTGATTGAGCAGCGCGGCGGCAACGGGATGTGGCTGGTGAACCGCGGCTATCGCACGGGCGATGACGTTGTGGCGCTTGCCACTTGCAGTGCGCTTTCGCACGTGGGGATTTTGGATGCGGAAAACGGCGTGGTCATCGAATCGTTATGGAATGGAAACGTGACCAACAGTCTGGCAAATTTTCTTGATATGTCGCATCGCGTGGTGCTGGTACAACCGGAAAGTTGGACGCCCGAAACCGGTCGCGAAGCCCTTGCCAAGGCGCGGGGTGAGTTGGAAAAAAAATATGACTTCGCCGGGCTCATTGGTTTACCCAGCACCAACCGCTGGTATTGCAGCGAACTCGCCTCGTGGTGTTGGGGGCGCGAGGCCAATCAATTCGGCCCGTGGAACGTCATCCACCCGCGCCGCCTGCCGAAGATGGGAACCGTCCTCTTTGACTCCGGCCCGCGCGACGGGCGATTGGACGAGTGAATCATCCCCCGTGATGTGGCGGTTTGGTGATATTTTCCTTTGCGGCTTTCATGTCCTCCGCCGCTGCACGTTCTTGAATCTGTTCCATTTGCTGCGTGAGCCGCCGCAGCGATTTGGCCTGGTCGATCACCGTTCCATTTAACAACTCAGTCAACTGTTCCAAATGCGCCAAAGCCGATTCAATCTTTATCAACCGTTCGTTGTTGCCGTCGCTCATCCGGCCAAATTGCCCTCATCCATTCCGCGAGTCGATTTGAAAATTGAATCTTCCTTGATTATTGAGAATTGATCCTTAAAATTTTTCCACGTATGAAATCAACTTTTTGGATTCTAATGTTCCTCGCCGTTTCGTTCACGGCTTTCGCGCAGAAAAAACCTTCGTACACGCCAGATCAAGCCGTCGCGCGAATGAAACTGCCGGAAGGTTTTTCGGTCACGCAATTCGCCGCCGAGCCGGATGTGGTGCAGCCCTTTGCGTTTTGCTTTGATGATCGCGGACGGGTTTGGGTGTGTGAAAATCTGAACTACGAAACGCGCAAGAGCGACACCTTCAAGCAAGGACCGAAAGGGCGCATTCTCATTCTGGAAGACACCAACGGAGACGGCCGGTTCGACAAGCGCAAAGTGTTCATCGACAAGATTTTTTTCCCAACCGGACTGCAAGTGGGCTTCGGCGGCGTGTGGGTTGGCTCGCCGCCCAATCTGCTTTTTATTCCCGACAAAAATGGCGATGACATTCCCGATGGCGATCCCATCGCGGTGCTCGATGGCTGGGGCCGGCAGGACCGGCACGAAACGCTGAACAGTTTTGTGTGGGGGCCGGACGGCTGGTTGTACGGCTGCCACGGCGTGTTTACCCACAGCAAAGTGGGCCGGCCCGGCACGCCGGAAAAAGACCGCGTGCCGCTCAACGCCGGCGTGTGGCGCTATCATCCCACCAAGAAGGATTTTGAAGTCTTCGCGTGGGGCACCAGCAATCCTTGGGGGCTCGATTTTGACAGCCGCGGCCAGGCCTTTATCACCGCCTGCGTCATCCCGCACCTGTGGCACATGGTGCAGGGCGGGCGCTATCATCGGCAGGGCGGCCGGCATTTTAATCCGCACATTTACAACGACATCAAAACCATCGCCGACCACGTGCACCAAAACTATGGCGGCCGCAAACACGAAGGCGGCCTCGCGTATTTTTATGCGAACGGCGCGTTCTCCGAAAAAAACAACCGCCAACGCAAAGGCGGCTTCGCCCACGGCGGCTGCCAGATTTACAACGGCGGCGCGTTCCCGAAGCAATATCACGGGCAAGCGTTCATGGGCAACATCCACCATCATATGCTCTACGTGGACAACCTCCAGCGCCGTGGCTCGGGCTTTGCCGGCACACACGGCGGCGATTTTATGCTCGCGCACGATCCGCATTTTCTCGGCTTCAATCTCGACACCGGCCCCACCGGCGCGCTGTGGGTTATTGATTGGAACGATGCCGACATCTGCGGACGCATTGTCCATCAACTCGGCACCGGCCGCATCTATCGCGTGTCGCACACCAACTGCAAGCCCGTAAAAAACCTCAACCTCGCCCAACTCAACGACAGCAAGTTGGTGGATTTATTAAATCACAAAAACGATTGGTACGCCGATCACGCCCGCCGCCTCCTGCAGGAACGCGCCGAAGCCACGCGCCACCAAGGCCCCGACGAAGGCATCTCCGCAACTGCGGCCGAAACGCCCGGCTTGCTCAGTGAAATTTATCTCAATCCCAAAGCCAACCCCACCCATCGCCTGCGCGCGATGCTCGCAATGCACTCGATGTTCGGCCTCAACTCGGAGATATTGCTCAAGCTGATGGTCGACAAGGACGAAACCCTTCGCGGCTGGGCCATCCAATGCGCGTTGGAAAAAAAGAAAACGAATCAGCTCACCCTCGATCAACTTGTGAACATGGCCAGGACCGATGGATCCAAATTCGTCCGCCTCTACCTCGCCAGCGCGCTGCAGCGACTGCCGCTTGATCAACGCTGGTCTCTTGCCGAAGCGCTCATTGCGCATGAAGCGGATAAAGATGACCACAACCTCCCGCTCCTTTACTGGTACGGCATCGAACCGCTTGTCCCCGCCGACAAAGCCCGCGCCCTCAAACTAGCTGCAACATCCAAAATCCCACTCATCCGCCAATACATCGCCCGCCGTATTTCCGCAAAATAAAGTTGAACGAACGGACCCGTAAGCTCGTCCCTCCATCGTGCTGAAACATGATGGCGCCCCAAAATATTTGGGAGGGACGAAATTGCGAGTCCGCAGCCACAATAATTTATTATGAAAAAAACAATCCTATTGCTCGCCGCCTTCGCTTTCGCCGCTCAAGCTGATTGGAAACAATGGCGCGGGCCGACCGGTCAAGGGCATGCGGACGCCAAACTGCCCACCGAGTGGAGCGAAACCAAAAACGTCAAGTGGCGCACGCCCATCCCGGGCAAAGGTTGGTCGTCGCCTGTGATTGAGGGCGATCAGATTTGGATGACCACTGCCTTCGAGACGGCTGCCACCGAAGCGGAAGCCAAAGAACGCCTCAAGAAAAATACCGGTGGCGTTCCGGTGAAAGTCCTTAGCAATGTGCAACTGCACGTCGTGTGCGTTGATAAACGCACCGGCAAACTGCTGCACAATTTTGAGGTCATCACCAAGAAACAGCCGCAGTGGGTTCACAAGCTCAACAGTTACGCTTCACCCTCACCCATCATTGAAGCCGGCCGTGTGTATTGCCACTTCGGCTCGTACGGCACCGTGTGCATCGACGCCAAAACCGCCAAGGTGGCGTGGCGGAATGAAAAACTGTGGGTCAATCACGAAAACGGCCCCGGTAGCACGCCGGTGCTTTGGAAGGATTTATTAATTTTCCACATGGACGGCAGCGACAAACAATACGTGGTGGCGCTCGATAAAAAAACCGGTCTCGAAAAATGGCGCACCGCCCGCACCGGCAAGATGAATGAAAACCCGCAGCTCAAAAAATCTTACGGCACCCCGCTTATCATTAAGGCTAACGGTCGCGACACGCTCTTTTCTCCTGCCAGCGATTGGCTCTACGGCTACGATCCCGCCACCGGCCGTGAGTTGTGGAAAGTTGCCTACGGGATGCTTGGGTTTTCCGTCGTGCCGCGCCCGGTCACCGGCCACGGCATGCTTTTTATGAGCACTAGTTTTATGCGATCGCAACTCCTCGCTGTCCGATATGAAAATACCGGCAAACCGGATATCGTGTGGAAATACAATCGCGGCGTCTCCAAACAGCCCTCGCCCATCCTTATCGGCGACGAGCTTTACTTTGTCGATGACAGCGGTGGGCTTGTTACTTGCCTCAACGCTCACACCGGCGACGTTCACTGGCGTGAACGTCTCGGCGGTAATTACAGCGCTTCCCCGCTGCACGCCAACGGCAAAATTTATTTCCACAGTCGCGAAGGCATCACCACCGTGCTTCAAGCCGGCAAAACATTCAAAGTCCTTGCCAAAAATAAACTCGACGGCCAACACATGGCCAGCGCAGCGGTGGACGGCAACGCCTTGATTTTGCGCACTGACAAGGCTTTGTATTGGATTGAAAGCCGGTAGGGCGGTTTCTCCGAAACCGCCGTGGCGCGTTCGAAGAGCACGCCCTACCTTGCCGCGTCATTTGAATGTCACCTGCGCGCCCGGCTTGAGTGCGTGCTTGGGCATTTCTTTAAATGAATGGAAATTGCGCATGGTTTCGAGTTTTTCGATGGTGTTTTTGCTTTCGTCGTACACACCCGTTTTGGCATCGAGCACGCCTTTTGCGTTCAGGCCCAAGTGCTTCACCATAAATGGATACATCGCTTGCCGTTTGGAAAGCTGATAGCCGTGGCCTTCTTTTGCGAAGTGGGTGTTCGCCGCTTTGGCTTCCGCGCCGTAGTATTTGTAAATTTTCCGGATGAACGGATGCTCTACCGTTGGCGTGTTCTTCGTCCAATCGCCGCCCACGGAAATGAGCTTCAACGGGCGCGGCGCGGCGAGTGCTGCGATCTCCGCGTTATTCGTTTCCAGCTGCTCGGTCTTGTGGATCGGCATGCCGCTTTCGCAATGGCAGCCGCCAAAGAAATGCGCGGACACCATCACCACCGGCACACTCACCGCCACGCGCTCATCAATCGCCGTCAGCAAAAATGTCTGCGTGCCGCCACCGGAACAACCGGTCACCCCAATGCGTTTTGGGTCCACCTCCGGCAGTGTCTCTAGAAAATCGATCGCCCGCACGCTGCTCCACGTTTGCAGCGTGAGCGCCTGCGGATGGCTGTGTTTCCAGCCGAGATGTTCCGAATCGCCGAAACCGATCATGTCATACGAAAACACCACCGCCCCCATTCGCGCAAGTGTCGCACAGCGATGTTGCTGATCCGGCCGGAGTCGTCCGCCCGCGGGGCCGCGCGCATGGCCGTGTGGACAAAGAATGCCGGGACGTTTGCTTTTGAAACCCAGGGGCCGGTATAAATTGCCGTACACAAAAAATCCCGGTCGCGCCTCGAAGGCGGCTGCTTCCACGCTGTAGCCGTTATAGGTGCGTTTGTTTTTGATGATGGCTTTAAGCGGTGTATGCTTGGGTAACGGATTGAGCTTCGCGCCCGTGAGAATTTGCTGCCGCACGGCTGCCGCGCGGGTTTTCCATTCGGCAAGATCGGAATGCGTGGCCGCAAGCCGCGCAAGTTGTTTCACGGCATCCGCTTCGGAATGATAATGGCCAACGCACAGCGTGGGTTTCTCCGCCGCACGGGTAGCGAATGCAATTAGGGTGAGGGCTAGGAAGAGGTGTTGCATCAGCTAAGGTTGGCAGAAGCGTTCCCTTCGCGCAATGGCTATTCCTTTGTTTGCTTGGGCGGGGCCAAATGTCGGCTCCGGAAAAATGACTTGTGCAGCTCAAGCAGGCGGCCGAGTTCCTGAATGGGCGTTTTGTGATCGGCCACGCGCAGGTCGATGTAGCGGTCATTGGCGCTGTTGTATCCGCCCTTTTCGCGCACCACCAATAGCGCAGCGGATTGTCGCCCGCGCTTGTCGCCGCCGGCGGCTTGCGCCGCTTCGAGTGCGGCCATCAGCCAATCGGCCAGTTCGGTTTCGGGCGTCTTGCGTGCGTTCTCAAATGCGGCCGCCATATTTTTCACCACCGCGTCGCTGGCAAGGATGTTTCCCTGCGCGGCAAAATGTTTGCCCGTCACGTGCCCCGCCCAATCCATACAGCGTTTGCCCGTGAAGCTGGCGGCGCGGCCTTTGGCATCCACGATGCCGAGTTGCCGAAACTCACGCCGCGCATCGGGCTTGGTTAGCGCGTTCACCACCTCCGTCGGTGATTTGCCTTTGGCTAGCAACTCCAGTCCATCAGGGCCGTACTCAATTTTCGCCCACGATTGCGTGGCCAGCGCGCCCACGCCGGCCTTAGCCCACGGCACTACCGAGCCCACGCTGAAAAATTTACTCTGCACCGCGACGCCCAATTCGCCGGTAGCCGGATCAAAGGCAACAATGGAAAACGTGGCAATCGGCCCCTCAGCGGCCTGTGTAGAGATACAAATGACACCCATGAACACAGATAAAATTTTGGCGAAGCGTTGCATGCTCGGATTGTAGCGCAGTCCCGGCCCGGCGCAATCGTTTGGTTGTAATTCTAAACGAAGAAGTTTTGACTCTTTCGGCCGGAAAGGTACAACAGGCCCACGTATGAACACTTCTCTCAAGGGCAAATGGGTATTGATCACCGGCGCGTCGGCGGGGTTTGGCGCGGAAGGCGCGCGGCACTTTGCGCGCGAAGGGGCGCATCTCGTCCTTGGCGCGAGGCGTGTGGATCGGCTTAAATCAGTTGCTGCCGAATGCGAACAGGCCGGCGCAGCCTCGGCGCATGTTCATGAATTGGACGTGGCCTGTACCGAGAGCGTCAACGCCTTCGTCGATTGGCAAAAAACGCTAACGCCCAAGCTTGATGTGCTGGTAAACAATGCCGGTGGCGCGCATGGGATGGACACCGTGGCCGAAGGTAAGGACGCCGATTGGGAGGCGATGGTGCAGTCAAATTTCCTGGGACTCATGCGCGTGACGCGGGCGTGTCTGCCGTTGATGGTGGAGAACCCCGGCAGCACGATCATCAACATTGGCTCCATCGCCGGCCGTGTGGCGTACGAGTACGGCTCGGTGTACTGCGGCGTGAAGGCGGCAGAAAAATCAATCACCCAAACGCTGCGGCTGGAGCTCAACGGCACTGGCGTGCGCGTGGGCACGCTGGATCCGGGACTGGCGTTGACGGAGTTTTCCATCGTTCGTTTCAAAGGTGATGAAGAATTGGCTGACAAACCATACGTGGGGCTCGACCCATTGGTGGCCGAGGACATCGCCGAAGCGATGGTGTGGATGGCCACGCGCCCGCCGCATGTGTGCATCGACGAGATATTAATCAAGTGCACCGCTCAAGCCGCCATCCACAAGACGCATCGCGAGACGAGTTAGCGTTTTACTTGGAAAACCCAAGTAGTTTTTTCATGGCCACGGCGTAGCGTTTGCCGAATTCGCGATAGCCGGCGGCATTGAAGTGGACGACGTCGCCCTTGTGGCCGAGGCCCTCAGCGGAAACCCACGCGGCGTGGTTCACTTTGCCCGGCAACGCCTTGAGCGCGGCGTCGACGGTGGGTTTGAATTTGGCTGCCTTAAAAAAATGGCCCATTTCGCCGACGACGATGGGGATGTTTTTATCACCCAAATCCTTTCGCCACGCTGAAATCATGGCGTGAAGTTGTTGCTCGTAGATTTTTGCGGTGGCTTCCTTGCCGGAATCATTTTCGCCTTGGTGCCAAAGGATGCCTTTAATGACGCCTTTTTTTTGCGCGACCGCGGCGCGTTTTAATGCGGCCTTGTAGAGGTCTCCGTTTCGCTGCCAACGGCGGATGGGGGTGCCGCCAACGGCGCAGGGGATGAGGCCAATTTTGAGGTTTGGATTGGCTTTGGCCATCGTGATGCCAAAGGTGCGGCCGAGGCTGACGCCGGCGATGGTTTTATCAAACGAAATGGGGTCGACGGCCGACACCCATTCGTTGGCCTTGTTGAGCATCAACACGCGCGGCACGGCCACCTTATCTTCCAGCGCGATCTTGCCGCGCCCGGCCATGTTTGACTGGCCGATGAGCAGATACAAATGGAAGTTTGCATCAGCCGCCTGCAGCGCGCAGGCAGATGTTGCCAACAGCCCGAGTATCCAGCGGCGCATGGCTAGAGTTTTTTGCCGAGCTGGCTGGTGAAGGGCGAGGCGGGCAGACCGGCGCCATTGACGAGGTTGGGCTCAGCGAGTTGATTCCAGCCGAAGCGTACGCCTATTGGGTTACGAACGGCTTTGCTGGATACGATGACTTTGCCCTCGTGCACATACGCGCCGGCGGGGAACCATTTGCCCTCGGCGGTGAGCAGCTCGAAATGCGTTAGTGGCTTGTCATCACGCGATTTAATGCCGGCGGCGTGTTCAAAATCCACAATCGCCCGGCCGCCTTCCACTTTGAGTGATTTGTAGAGCGGGCCGGAATACACAATGTCTTTTTGGCCGTACGTCTTCGCCAACGCCCACAATGCCAGCCGCTTGCCGACGTCCTGTTTGTTCGGCGGGTGGATGTCGCCCACCGTGGTGATATCCGTGGTGACGGCCATGCCGGTGTTGGGAATTTTTTTCACCGCGCTGAGTTGCGCCTGCCAAATGCCTGCCAGCCGCGTGGGGTCGCCGCCGTATCGGTAGGGGGCCAGTTGCACAAACAGAAACGGCATGTCGGCGTTGTGCCACACGCTGCGCCAACCGGCGATGAGCGCGCGCATTTTTTGGTAGTACATCATCCCTTCGCCATTGTTGCTTTCGCCCTGATACCACAGTGCGCCTTTGATGGTGTATGGCAGCAGCGGATGAATCATGCCATTGTACAGCGCAAGCGCGCTTTGGTGGTTAACCCCGTTGCCGCGTTTGGCGGGGAAATCTTTCAAATTGTCGGCGATGTTTTTGAGCGCGGGGACACCCTTAAAACCCACCGGCGGAATCCACGGCTCGATGCGCGTGCCGCCCCAGTTGCTGCCGATGAGGCCGATGGGCACGTTGAGTTCGCCCTGCAGATGGCGCGCGAAATAATATCCGACTGCGGTGAAATTACCCGTAACCGCCGGCGTGCTCGGCTGCCAACCGGTCGAAGGCACATCGCTCTCCTGCTTGGCGCTGGGGCGATGGGGAATTTTTATATGGCGAATCAGCGGATGCTTGGCATTGGCGATTTCCTCTTTCGCATTTGTCGAACGGGAGACCGTCCATTCCATATTCGACTGACCGGAGCATAGCCAAACTTCGCCCACAAGCACGTCCGTGAGTTTCACCGTGCTGCTACCTTTTACCGTGAGCGCGCGGCCCTTGGCGCTGGCCTTCATGGCGGTGAGCTTTACCTGCCATCGGCCATCCTTACCGGCTTTTGCTGTGTGGGTTTGGTCGGCGAACGAAACGGTCACCTCCGTGCCCGCATCGTCCCAGCCCCAAATCGGGCACGCCGCGTCCCGTTGCAAAACCATATGGCTACCGAGTATGGACGGCAGCTTGGTTTCCGCTTGCGCAAAAATTGTGGTGAGGGTGAATAGGACGACAGTCCAACCGAATGGAAAAAGACGTTGTGTCATGGGCCGATTGCAACCCCGATTGCCTCCCGCGTCAATGCAGAAAACTTGGTAATTGAGACACGGAATCCAAGATCCACACGGATGAGTCAATCCGTGAAAATCCATACCTGAAGTTCGACTATTTTTTGGACTTTATCAAACGCTGATAACCCTCGATTCTGCGCTCAAGATCAGGGTTATTTTTTTCCAACTCCGCCCTCTCAAGAGCGGCGGTCAATGCCTTTTCATATTCATTTTTTGACACCCAATGCATCTCCTCAACGGATAGGGTTCCAAGTAATAATGGGCGCGACAAGTCTTTTTGGTCGGGCGAAGTTTTGCCAAATGTTTGGGCGATTAGTTTGGCATCATCGAAGCGATGATTTGAATTTAGATAATGGACATATTTGAAGGCTGCTTCCGGGTAGATTGGGCCCAAGGCGAAGGCTTGGCGGAATGCAAAGTCAGCTTCCTGCGCATATACTTTTTTTAGTTCGGCACCTTTTGTGGTTGTTTGCCGCCAAGAAAACAACTGGGCTTGGCCGCACCTCATTTTCGAAAACGCTTTCTGTTCTGAACAAGGTGGTCCTTTCCGGAATTCGAGCTTTTCCATCACCTCTTTTTTTCCTTTCAAAAACAAAGCGTCGCCTTTGAAATTATCGTGATTGCCTTTGATGTAAATCGTTTCAACCCATTTGCATAATTCAGCCACGGTGGTTTCCGGCTTCACCACAGCGTCGCCCACGCAGAGTGCCATATATTTCTGCCAATCCTTTCTGCTTTGGGCGATGTGGTCCTGATGCAATTCCTTCAGTGGTTTTCGTTCCAGCTTGAATATCAAGCCATGCGGAACCATGTGTGGCATCATCCATCCAAGCGGAAAACTCTCTTCCAAATAAAAATCATGTTCAGGATTTTTATCAAAAATCTTTTTAGCTAAAAGCGCATTGATCGCCATCACCGAGCCATTTCCGTGTACTTGCATTTGCGGGTTGAGCGGGGTGGACATTAGTTTTTTGCATTTGGGGCAGGGTAAGCCGCCTTGTGCTTGCACCCGTTTGAATGTTTGCATTTCGTACCGTCCGATCGCAATGAGCTGGCGGGTGCCACAGGTTGGGTCCAGGCACTGGAACGGGTAATTAAGCGTCACATTTTCGTTGGGGGCGAGTTGTCCGCGCCCCATGCGCTGCATGGCATCCTGCAGATAATCGTTGAACGCAATTTGGTTATCCTCAACCGAAGGAATGTAAATGCGTTTCCCATACAATCCCCTCAAGTATCTCAAATAAGTAAAATCAGCAAATGCGTTCTGAGTGATGGCAAAAAAAGGATCAGCCTTTTCATGTGATTTACATCCCAAAGTGATGGCAAAGCGTCCGGAGTCCGTGCCTCCAAAATAGATGCTGCCCTTGGGGATGCTCTCAATAATGACTTCCATGTACATTCGTAAATATTTCGCATGCCACATGTCCACCGCCTCCATGGCTCCAAACACTTCCATGGTCGGCGCCCAAACAAACCGAAAATCATTCGCCCTCTTTTCCCTTTGAAGCGCAATTGTTTTTCGCCAACGATCTAATATTTCTACCTCAAAGAGTTTTTCCAATTTAGGTATTACAGCAGCCCAGAAAGCTTCTCCAAAGAAAGGAGGAAGGCTATCGTATTGGCCACTCATCTGCGCTAATGGCCGATATTGCTTTTGAGCTTTTGCAAAATCTCCGGCAATCACTGCATCAAAAAAATCCCATACTCCTTTAGGAGGTTTCACCTTATTCTCCGCAGCAATCGCTTTGGCATAATCACGCTTACGAATCGCGAAAGCCTTAAAGTCGGCCATCAACTTAGCCTTTGGGGATAGCGCGGCTGGTTTTAATTGTTTCTCCTTGCCATTGGGCTTGCTGTTCAGTTCCAGCGGAACAGCCACAACTGGCTTGTTCGATACAAACAACACTAATAAAATCAAACCTAGTTCCAAAATCCGGTTCATACTGAAAGATTACAATCAGATTACTTAAATTGCACTATTATAATTTACCTTACTGGGAGAAATGGGGCTTTATTTTGGCAAGGGCTGGTTGAGTTCTGCGGCCAGTTTTTTCAGTTGGCCTGATAGCGCGGTTTCGATTTTTTCCATTAATGTGGGGCCGGTGCGGTCGCGTTGGGTGGGGACGGCAATGGCGTCGCCAATTTCAATGATTACGCGATGCGGCCGATGGCGGTCCACAAACTTAAAATCGTGCTCGAAGCGTTCCACCGTTTCGATGAGGCGCTCGATGCACGGTTCGGCAGCCAAATAATCAGCAGGATACGCGCCGAGGTGCAGGGCGAAGGTGCAATCGCGCAGTTGTTTCCAGCAACGTTCGCGGCGGCTGGGCGTGGCGTCGCCGTCCACCAGTTCCTTGAGCATCACCGTGCGGAGCGCCTTCACCCGCTCATACACACCACGGCCTTCGCCGGGGCGCTCCCATTTCTGTTCGATGGGTTCGAGGATGCGATCGATGAGGCGGTCGAGCCGTTCAAACAATTCGCCGCTCTGCGCTTCGCCAAAATATTCCACCTCGCGCAAGCCAAGCAAGCCGGTGCCAATTTTGCGCACCCGTTCCAGTGGCGATAGTTCGGTTTGCGGTTCCCACGAAAGTTCGCGTTCGAGATCAGCCAGTGCGGTGGGCAGCGTTTCTCCCAAATCACCGGCGAATTGATACTTGAGTGCCACCGGATGCACAACGACTTGGCCGTTTTTCGCCGCACGTTTTTTCGCCGCGCGCTGCACGATCAGCGAGGTGCCTTCCTGCAATGGGCTGAGTCGGTCGTTGTGAAACGAAACGGTGCCCTCGGGAAACAACACGAGCGGTCGGCGTGCCTCAGCGAGAATATCGATGGCGGTGTTCAGTGAAGTTTTGTCCAAGCCCTCGCGATGCACACTGAAGGCGCCCAGCTGCCGCACGAGAAATCGCTGAAACCAGCCCTGCTTGAACACGTGCCAACTGGCCATGAAATGAAAATGCGAGTTCACGTGTTTCGTGAGCAAGCCCACCACCAACGCATCCGGATCGCGCACGTGATTGGGCGCCAGCACAATGCCGTGCCCCGCCGCCAGTGAGGCGCGCAGTTTTTCCACGCCGCGCACTTCGTGTCCCACAATGCCCCACGCGTGTTTTAACTGAACCGGCAAAACCGGCTGCATCAACCGCGCCACCAACGTGCCACTCTTGGGCGGGACAAACTCGTACGGCTCGGCCACGATGACCTCCGCCGTCTCGGTGGCCAGTCCACTGGGTTTACTGTGTTTGCCGGGCGGTTTCGTTTCCATTGCCGGCATGGAGCATACGCAATTTCAGCCATTTCACAAAATCGAAACGAGCGGACGAACTATTGATTATATCAATGCAACAGTTCCCGCGCCTTGGCCTCGCGGCGGCGTTTTCCAACTTGCGCCGCCCACGGCAACCACAACACGCCCCAACCCATCGCCGTGAGCGCGCCCATGCCCGCACCTAACTTGGCCGCCCGCGCATTTCGTTCGCGATTATTTTTTGAGTCCTGAAAAATATGATAAAAAATCCCGATCGAAATTGCCATCATGAGCACAAACCATATTGCCGAGCCAATGACCACACGTTTGAGTGTGAACCACGATTCTTTTTTGGCGGGAGCGGCAGCCGCCAGTTGTTGCACCGGCACCCATTCCGGAAGTCCCTCGTGCCACGCAAGATCTGCGGGCAACACGCTGCCCTCGGCAAGGTGTTTCTGAATTTGCTCCAACGAGTACGGCCCCATTTGCTGGCCGTCACGGTTGAGGTGAATTTCCATGCCCGAAGAATAATCTGATCGGCACGCTTTGTCTGCCCAAAAACAATTGGCCAACTCCTCATTCGCAGTTACACTTTGCGCATGCAGAAGTGGGAATACAAAGTGGTTAAACGCGCCAATGTATCAGAGGAAAAGCTGAACAAACTGGGCGCCGAAGGCTGGGAGCTGATGAATGTTGTGTTGCCCCAATGCAACCTGCCCGGCAGCTTCGACGAGATTGACGTGGAAATAGTGCTGCGCCGCCCAGTGGCCGAGTAGGCTAGAGCCCCTTCAACAGAGCCTCGTCCACCTTGTCCAACGGTCGGGCACCGGTGTGCTGGATAATGTGCCTATAGGATTGGGCCGGATTCCAGATGGTGACTGCAGGTGCGCGCAACGCCTTGGGCGCGGTGCCGATTGAGTTGAGGTTTAACTTGCCCGGCCCGAGATTGCCCGCCACATGGATCGGTCCGGCGGGCGATTTGGTTTCCGCCTTACCCATCAGCACCAGCGCGAGCTTTTGGCTTTTCTTGGGATTCGCGCCCGGCCCGAAAAAATTGTGCATCACATTTCCGGTGGATCCCGCGCGCGCGCGCAAGCCGTAAACGCCCCAGCGATGAATCACGTTGTTGCGAAAATCAAAATTGCGCACGTCGTGCAGTTGCGGATTGCGCATCTCGTTACCGAGATACAAATTGTGATGCAGCGAAATGTTGTCGACGTTCGATATGAGCATCGCCTTCTTCGTGCCCGCGAGGATGCACCATGAAACCGTGATGTCGGCGGGCCGCTCTTTCGGCTTGTCGTAATCAATCGTAATGTCCAGCGCGCCATCGCCCGCAGCGGTGAGGGAGCAATGGTCGATCACAATCCGTCGGCACGCGCCCGCGATGCGGAGGCCGTCATCGGGCGATTTGCGAAACCGAATGAACCGCACAATAACATCGTGCGTCGCCTCAATCGCCACCGGCGCGCCGGTAATCGTAATTACCGCGTTGAGGCCATCAATCGTCACGTTCGGCTGTTTAATCACGAGCGTTTTCTTGAGCTTCACCGTGCCCGACTTGGCAAACACAATCCGCCGTCCGCCCTTCTGAATCGCCTCGCGCAACGTCCCCGGCCCCTTGTCCGCCAGCGAAGTCACCTTTACCACCGGGAACCGGTTGCCCCCCGCCGTGGCCCCGAACCCTTCGTAGCCCGCGCCCGTGGCACAACCCGCCGCCAACAGTCCACCGGCCGCGAAAATTATTCTGAGACGCTTCGTGGACATTCCAGACGTTATGCCGGCCAGTCTTCACGGGCAAGGAGGATTACAAATCGTGCAAATTGTACGTGTGCAATTTACGGTGCAAGGTGCGGCGGCTCATGCCGATTTTTTCGGCGGCTTGGGTGCGGTTGCCGTGGCAGTCTTTTAATGCGCGGATGATGAGCGCCTTTTCGGCGTCCTCCACAGTAAGATGTTTTTTGCCGAGCACGTCTTTGGATTCAGGATGCGATGCCCCCGATGATTCGCCGCGCACGCTCGGCGGCAAATCGCGCAGGCCGATCACGTCGCCCCGGCACAGCACCACCGCGTGCTCGATGGCGGTGCGCAGCTCGCGGACATTGCCCGGCCATGGATGATTCATCAGCGTCTCCACCGCATCGGGGTGCAACTCCGTGATGGCTTTGGCGTTTTCTTTGGCAAATTCTTCCAGAAACGCTTTGGCCAATAAAACAATGTCCGTGCCGCGATCGCGCAATGGCGGCAAATGCATTTCCACCACGCGGAGTCGAAAAAACAAATCCTCGCGAAAATCGCCCTTCGCCACTGCTTCTTCGAGGTTAAGATTAGTCGCGGCGATCAGCCGCACGTCAGCGGAAATGGTTTGGTTGGAACCAACGCGCTCGAAGGTGCGCTCGCCCAGAAAGCGCAGCAGCTTCACTTGGATGGCGGGATCAATCTCACCGATCTCATCCAGAAACAACGTGCCGCCATTGGCTTGTTCAAAGCGGCCAATGCGCCGCTCGTGCGCGCCAGTGAAGGCGCCTTTTTCGTGCCCAAACAATTCGCTTTCCAAAAGCGTTGGGGAGAGCGCGGCGCAATGGACGGTGACCATCGGTTGCTTGCCGCGCGGGCTGAGGTTGTGGATCGCTTTGGCGATGAGTTCCTTACCCGTGCCGCTTTCGCCGAGTACCAAAACACTCGCGCGCGCGGGGGCGACTTGTTGGACGACCTCAAAAATTTCCTGCATCACCGGCGATTGGCCGATGACATTTTCGATGCCAAACTTGGTGTCAATCTGCGAACGCAGATCACGGTTTTCTGATTCCAGTTGATTCGATCGCAACGCGCGCGCGATGCGCATTTCCAGCTCATCAATCTGCAACCGCCCCTTCGCGATGTAATCATCCGCGCCCTGCCGCATGGCGTCTACGGCCATTTCCTCGCTGCCGTAAGCCGTCATTAAAATGCAAATTGGCGGCTTGCTCAGTGATTTGGCGCGCTTGATTAAATCAAGCCCACCCACGCCCGGCATGCGCAAATCCGTGAGCAACACGTCAAAGGCATCCTCTTCCAGCAATCGCACCGCGCCCTCGCCATCTTCGGCAAGGTACACATCGTATCGATCTTCCAACGCCGCACGCAGCCCTTTCCGCGTGGGTTTCTCATCGTCGACAATTAGAACAGTGGGTTTAAGCATGGTTTTCTTCTTCGCCGCCCGTCAGCCGCAGCGGTTGTTGTTCGGTCAACGGAAACCACAAACGAAATGTCGTGCCTTCTCCAGTGTGGCTCTCGAGTTCGATGCGGCCTCCGTGTTCGCGCACGATCCGTTGCACGATCATCAGGCCAAGGCCGGTGCCTTTTTCTTTAGTGGTAAAATACGGCTGGAAAATGCGGTTGATTTTTTCCTGCGCAATGCCGCCGCCGGTGTCAGCCACGTGTACCCACACGCCCTCGGCATCGGCCAGCGTGGTGAGCGACAACGTGCCGCCGTGGGTCATCGCTTGGATGGCGTTCTTGACGAGGTTCACCAATGCCTGTTGCACCTGCCCGGCATCAAGCGGGGCGGTCGGTAGTTCGGTGGCGAAATTTTCTTCCAGCGTCACGCCGCGATTTTCAATTTCCGGGCCCATCACCGTGAGCGTGTCCATCACGATGTCATTGAGCGCCACCGGCTGGCGCTCCGGACGCGTGGGGCGGATGGCCTGTAAAAATTGGCTGATGATATAATCAAGCCGGTTGATTTCGCCTTTTGAAATATCGAGGAAACGATCGAGCTTGTTAACGGCCGCTGCAAAGTTTGCCTGCGCATCGGGGTCATCCGCGTCCGTGGCCTTCAGTTTTTTTACCTCGCGCTCCATCAACTGCAAATGAATGTGCAGCGCGTTGAGGGGATTCCCAATCTCGTGCGCCACGCTGGCCGCCAAAAGCGTGAGCGCCTCCACGCGTTCGCTTTCGATCACCTCGAATGTTTGCTGTTGCTGCTCCGTGGCGTCATTCACAATCACCGCCAATCCGCTCGAGCCTTCGCCCACCAATGCCGCGGTGTACACGCGCAGGAAACGCCGGATGGGATACGTCAATTCCAGCTCGTGCCGCGTGACGGTCAGGCTGTCACTCACCGCGCTGTTGCAGAGATCCGCCCAATCGAGCCCCGGCAAATAATCGACAATCGCGCGCCCCTCCGTTTCCGCCAGCGGCAAGCCCAGCAAATGCTCGGCTGATTGATTGTGCCACGAAATATGCGCCTTCGCGTCGAGCACCACCACGCCATCCTCGATGGTATCGAAGAGCGTCCCCAAAAAATCCCGCTCACGCGCCAAGCGTTGAACGACCGTTTGCAAACCATCGGCATCAAGTTGGTCAATTCGCCCGACGATTCGGTCAAAAAAGCTGTGTTTTTCAGTAGCCATCGTAGCCAGTGCCACATTGCCCCGTCCAAAGATAGAGTGAAATGCGTGCCAAAATGTCTCACAATGCGTCCGGTTTGGCGAGCGGAAAAGAGGCTCATTTTGGGTTGCGGATGTGAAGTCTTGACCGCGCCGCGTTTCCCTGTTGAATTTGCGCTTCACCAGATGAGTCAGAAAATTACTCCAATGAAATACACCTTCCGTTTTTTCGTGATGGCCGCTTTGGGCGGGTTGATGCTGCAATCCCAACCGGCGCAGGCCGCGCCAAAAAAGATTCTCGTGATCACTCAATCGCGCGGGTTCACTCACGGTGTAGTGCGGCGCAAGGGCGACGAACTTTGTGTGGTGGAAAAAACGCTCGCGAAGATTGGCGATGCGAGCGGCGTATTCACCACGGTGAATTCGCAGGACGCCATCAAGAGCATCACGCGCGAAAATCTCAAGCAGTACGATGGCATTTTCTTTTACACCACCGGCGTGCTGTTGCCCGCGGGCGATCCGCGCGAGGCGTTGATGGAATTCATCAAATCCGGCAAGGCCTTCGTAGGCACGCACAGCGCGGGCGACACTTTCCACGGCAAGAACGGTTTCACCAGTTACGTAAAAATGATTAACGGCAGTTTCGCCGGTCACCCGTGGGGCAGCGGCAGCACGAACGGATTTCTCAATCACGAGCCCAATCATCCCACCGTGGCCATGCTCGGCAAGTCGTTCATGTGGAAAGACGAAATTTATCAGTACAATAATTTCGACCCCAACGCCGTACGCGTGCTCTTCAGCCTGAACATGGCCAAAAGTAAACCGCAGATGCCCTATCACGTGCCCGTGTGCTGGGTGCGTAGCTACGGCAAGGGCCGCGTGTTCTTCACCAACCTCGGCCACAACGAATCCACGTGGAAAAACGAATCGTACCAAAAACATTTGGTGGAAGGCTTCAAGTGGGCGCTCAAAATCACCGACGGCCCTTCCGCGCCCAACCCCGAAGTGCAAGCCCAACAAAGTATCAACGCCTTCGCCCTCTTCGCCTCGCAAAAACTCAAGCTCGACCAAGCTGAGCTCGTGAAAAAAATGCAGGCCAAAGTCGGCGACGAAAAATTTATCACCCTCCTTCGCGAGAACAGCTGGAAAAGCCGCGGTCGCGACATGAAGCTCATCCAGGAAGTGCTGGATGCGCTGAAGTAGTCAGCGACTTCTTTTTCAAGACACGGATTTCTCAGATTACCACGGGAAAAAATTTGTGTGAATCCGTGGAATCCGTGTGAAAAATCCGACTACTCTTTCCGAGGTCGCCACGCATCGAATTTTTTGCAGAAGGCTTTGGTTTTGGAGGGTTGGAGGGCAGCGAGGTTTTTGATTTCAGCGGGAGGCATGCACGGTTAATATTGTGGGTAATGCCAAAACAGGGCCTTGCGATTGAGAGGGGCTTTGGGATTATTCAGGAGCAGACTAACGCTGCCGCCGCGTGCGTGGGCAAGCTCATTTCCGCCAAGAAGAAAACCCAAAGCAAAATCCGCAAAGGCAAATGGGTGTCCGGCTGCCTCCCGACTTGCAATCAGCGGGAATTTCCCCACACTGATCGGCCTTTCATGAGTAAGCACAAACAGGATTTGAATCGGCGCAATTTTATTGCTGCCGGGAGTTCGTTGGCCGCCATGGCTGCGATGATGCAGGCATTTGAGGCGCGGGCGCAGGAAAGCGAAGGCAAGGATTCCGCGCGGCGCACAAATGATTCCACGCCGCCGATCAAGATGGGCCTCATCGGCTACGGTCCGCACGGGCGCGAAATCGCGCGCAACTTGGCGCAGCTTCCAAGCGCGCCGCTGGTTGCCGTTAGTGATCATTATGGCGCAATGTTGCGCCGCTCCAAACGTGAGCATCCGAAGGCGGAAAGCTACGCAAATTATCAGGATTTATTGGCGGATAAAAATGTGGAGGGCGTGATTATTGCCACCGCGCCGCACGAGCACAAAGCCATCGTGCTCGCCGCGCTCAAGGCGGGGAAGCATGTTTACTGCGAAGCGCCGCTGGGTCACACGCTGGCGGATGCCCGCGCCATCGCCAAGGCGGCGGCCGACAAGCCGCAGCAAAATTTCCAGGCCGGCCTGCAGTTTCGCAGCGAGCCACAGCGGCATTTTATGTTCCCCTTCATGCGCTCGGGCGCGCTTGGCCGGGCGGTGCAGGCGCGCACGCAATGGCACAAGAAAACCAGTTGGCGCCGCGTGTCGCCCAATGCCGCGCGCGAGAAGGCGATTAACTGGCGTCTGAACAAACAGATTTCGCCGGGGCTCGCTGGCGAAGTGGGAATGCATCAGGTAGATTTGGTTAATTATTTTCTCAACCTCAAACCCGTGGCCGTGAGTGGCATTGGCAGCACCATCCAATGGCGCGATGGTCGGCAAGTTCCTGATACGGTTAATCTAATGTTTGAATATGAAAATGGATTTTCACTGACGCAGGAGCTGACGCTTTCAAATTCCTTCGATGGCGAATACGAGGTGATGCACGGCACCAACAGCGCGGTGATGCTGCGCGGCTCGCAGGCGTGGATGTACAAAGAAGCTGACGCGCCGTTGATTGGCTGGGAGGTGTACGCGCGCAAAGAGGCGCACTACGGTAAGCCGGGCGTGGTGCTCGCGGCCGGAGCCACGACGCTGGGCAAGGGCGGTAAGAAACTTTATCAGGAATCGGCCTTCACGCAGACGCCAATTTTTTACAGCCTCGAGGCATTTGCTTATAATTGCCATCAGGTGAAAACTACCGTGGCCGATCTCATCGATACCTTTGGCGAGGTGGACAACGAGACGGTGGTGGAATTTTTGAAGGAACAACTCGCCGGCACCAACAGCCTGTTGCCCGCAGCGGGTTCCGTTGAAGGCTACCAAGCAAACGTGATCGCACTGAAAGCCAACGAAGCCGTGAACACCCGTAAGCGGGTGGAAATCACCGCCGCCGATTTAGCAATATAATTCAAAACAATATGATGAAAAATATAATAATCCTATTTATTATGATCCTTGCGCTACCCGCAGTCGCGGAGACATACAAATCCAAATTCGGCAGTAGCCTGAAGCTTGATGGCGATTCCAGCGTGCACAAGTGGAAAGTGGAAAGCAAACTCATTGGCGGCACCATCGATGTTAACGGCGCCGCGCTCGGCAAGCCCGGCAAGCTTAAAGCCAAGGCGACGGTGTTCATCCCCGTGCGCTCGCTCAAGAGCGGCAAAAAACGGATGGACGAAGTGATGCACGCGGCGATGAACGCGAAGCAGTATTCGAAGATTGAGTTCACTCTCAGCGAGGTCACCGTGAAAGCCGCCAAAGGCACGCTCAGCCAATGCGACAGCAAAGGCACGTTGAAAATCAACGGCAAGACTCAGCCCATCAGCATGCCGATCACCGTATCGCGCGCTGGCGACAAACTTACCGTCAAAGGTAGCATCACTGTGAAGATGACCGACTATGGCATCAAGCCCCCCTCGCCTAAATTGCCCAGTGGGAACATTGTCACCAAAGACGAAGTGAAGATTACCTTCTCGTGGGTCACCGGCAAGTGAGCGACGGCCATATCAAGCCGCTGCATCCATGGTACACCCGCCTCTATCGGCTGGGGCGTTTGGATTATTTGAAAATCCTTCGCACCCACGGCGCCCCCGCGCAGGTGGCCCGCGGCGTGGGTTACGGCATTTTTGTGGAGTTGATTTTTTTCCCCACGTTGGGTCTGGGTTTTTTTCTGATTTATCCGCTCAATAAATATCTCAAAGGCCACCTGGCCGCTTCCATCGCCGGCTTTGTGTTTGCAAAATTATTTGCGTTCCTGACCATTGCGCCCAGCTTCATCCTCGGCAGCAAAATACTCAAGCTACCGGATTTTGGCGCAAAATTTATGGCTGACGACAAGCTCAAGCCGTTGGGTGAAGTTTGGGTAACGGTGAAACAACTCTTCAGTTCCGGTGAGCTCTTCCAGGCCCTCGCCGGCTGGGCTACCGGCGCGGCGGTGTTTGGCGTAGTGCTCGGTGCCATCGGATTCTTCTTCACGTTAATTGGCCTTAAAAAATACCAAGCCCACCGTAAAGAACGCCGCGAAGAAGTGCTGCGCGAAAAAGAAGCTGCGTAGGCGTAGTTACCCAATCACATCGCGAATCACTTCGCCGCCGACGTCGGTTAGGCGGAAGTCGCGCCCGTTGTAGCGGTACGTTAGTTTTTCGTGATTCATTCCCATCAGGTGCAGCATCGTGGCGTGGAGGTCGTTGACGTGGCATTTGTTGACGGCGGCTTTGTGGCCGACTTCGTCGGTTTCGCCGTAGCTCACGCCGCCTTTCACGCCGCCGCCGGCGAGCCAGTACGTGAAGGCGTGCGGATTATGGTCGCGACCGGGCTTGCCGGATTTTTGCGCCACCGGCAGTCGGCCAAATTCGCCGCCCCATACGATGAGCGTTTCGTCGAGCAACCCGCGCTGGGCGAGGTCAGCCAGCAAACCGGCGATCGGCTTGTCGGTTTCGCCGGCAAACTGCGTGTGGTTTCCGGCGATATCGCTGTGGCCGTCCCAACTGCGTTGGTTTTCCATGCCGCCGCTATAAATTTGAATGAACCTCACGCCGCGCTCGACCATCCGCCGCGCGGTTAAACATTGCGCGGCGAAGTGTTTGCACTTGGCGTCGTCCATCCCGTACAGCGCGCGAATGTGCGCGGGTTCTTTGTCCACCGCCAAGGCCTCGGGCGCGGCGCTTTGCATTCGGTAAGCCAGTTCGAAACTTTCGATGCGCGCGGCGAGTTCTTCTTCAAAGGGATTGTCCGCGAGGTGCTTTTGATTGAGCGTCTTCAACAAATCCAATTGCCGCCGCTGTTGCGTAGCGTTCATTTCTTTCGGACGCTTGAGATTGTCAATTGGCTCGCCGGTAGGGCGGAAGTGCGTGCCTTGATAAACGCTTGGCAAAAAGCCCGCGCCCCAGTTGGCCGCGTGGCCTTTGGGCAAGCCGCGTCCTTTTGGGTCACTCATCGCCACGAACGCGGGCAAACTGTCGCTTTCGCTGCCGAGTCCGTAGGTCATCCACGAACCCACACACGGATACCCCATGCGCGGCAGCCCGCAGTTCATCGCAAAGAGCGCCGGCGAATGGTTATTGCTCTCGGTGTGGCCAGAGTGAATGAATGCCATTTTGTCCACGTGCTGCGAGAGGTTTGGAAAAATCGATGATACATGCTTGCCGCACTGGCCGTGTTGTTGGAAATCAAACGGGCTTTTCATCAGGCCGCCCACCGCGTTGGAGAAAAATCCGGTGAACTTGTCAAACCCCTCCAGTGCCTGCCCGTCATGCCGCGCCAATGCCGGCTTGTAATCCCACGTATCCACGTGGCTTGGTCCGCCATTGATGAACAACCAAATCACTGCCTTCGCTTTGGTTTTGAAATGCGGGCGACGGGCGGCCAATGGATTGTTGGCGGCGAGCCCTTCTCGTTGGAGCAGGCTGGCTAGGCCCAGCGAGCCGATGCCCATCCCAGCTTGCTTGAGCATTTGGCGGCGGGTTAGTTGGATTGGATTGTCCATTTTTTATCGCACGTAAATTAATTCGTTTAACCCAAACAACACTTGCGCCATATCGGCGAAGGCAAGTTTTCGGGCGTTGTTTTGTTTGGCTATTTTATAAGAATTTTCCTGGGCGGCGATGAAGGCAGAAATAGTTTTTATCTCGGTTGCGGTGGGTTTGCGGCCGATGACAGTTTGGTACCCGAGGCTTACGGCGGAGGCGTTGTTCGGCTGTTTTTCGAATTGCGCGGCCAAGGCGAGGGCGGCTTCGCGGACTTGGGCGTTGTTCATAAACATCAGCGCTTGCGGGGCGATGATGGTGGCGGGGCGGTTACCTTGGCTGACAAGGGGCTCAGGCGAATCGAAGAGCTGCATCGAGGGAATGAGTTTGCTGCGTTTGATCATGAAATAAATGCTGCGGCGTTTCATGCGCTCGTCGAGGGTGCCGGGGCCGTGCATTTGCGTGTCAAGCAGTCCGCTGACTTGGAGGAGGCTGTCGCGGATGACTTCGGCTTCGAGGCGGCGCGGGGTACGGCGCCAGTGGAGTTTGTTTTGCGGGTCGGCTTTTATTTTAGCGGGATCAAAGGCGGCGCTTTGGCGATAGGTGGCGCTCATCACGATTTGTTTATGGAGCGGCTTGAGCCGCCAACCGTTGGCGATGAGTTCGCTGGCGAGCCAGTCGAGCAACGCCGGATGCGTCGGTTCTTCGCCTTGCAGTCCGAAATCGTTGGGCGTGCTGACGATGCCGTGGCCGAGGTGGTGTTGCCAAAGGCGGTTGGCCATCACGCGCGCGAGCAAATGGCCGGCGCCGTGTTGGGTGTCGGTCATCCAATTGGCGAGCGCACGACGGCGGAAACTGGTGCGCGCATTTTTGGGCACAGGGATTTGCCACGCAGTTTCGTCTTTGCCGCCGCGCATCAGCACTTGCATAAATCCCTGCGAGGCCGCGCCTTGTTTTTGATTGGGGTCGCCGCGTTTTAGGAAGTAGGTTTCCTTGTAAAAATGCGGGAAGCCGCGGCCGTCGGCGTGGTGTTTGGTGGGCTTGAAGCCTTCGCTGGTGACTTGTACTTTGGTGAGCTTCGGCTTGGGTTTGGCGGCAAGATGGGTTTGGACTTGGGCGTTGAGTTTCGCCCATTCGGGGTCTTGCGAGCGGAAAATTTTCAGCAACTCCGTGCGTTGTTTGGCGTTGAGTTTTTCCGCATCGCCAGCTTTGCGCAGTGTTTCCAAAAGTGTGGCGAGCGAGGCCGCGCGGGTGTTACCTTTGATGGCGACGGGCTTGGGCGCGGAGGTGACGGCGAGGCGCGGACGGCCAATGGTGTGACTGGTGTTCACGAAGAAATCCATCTCGATGGTCAGCACCGTGCCGCCCTCGAAACCCACAGGCTCCGCAAATTCAAACACCGCTGCTTGTTCCTTGCCGATGCCGCCAACGTCGACTGCCCAACCGGTTTTCCGTTTGTCGCTATCAATGGAACTGGCCACGGACAAGTCTCCTGTATTTTGCTGATGGGTGGCCTTCGGGTTCACCAGTTTCACTGACTGCCGTTGGCCGCCTTTTTTGGGCGCGACAAATACGCGAATGTCGCTTAACGCGATGTTCCCATTGCTGGCGCGGCCGGGGCCGTTGCGTTTCATAGTGGGATGGGTCAGCGCTTCGATGCGGAGGGCATTTAGTCCAGTGGTCTGGATTTCCGCGGTAAGCTCCCATCGGTCGGTGGCGGGATTTTTCCCGCTTAACAGGAATGAGCCGTCGGCTTGTTGGGTGAAGGTTGCGCCGTCGAGTGACTTGGGCCGGAGATGGTCGAGGATCATCCAGTCGAAATTTGCCGCAGTGTTCTTCGGCGGATTTTTTGCCCATGCGGTGAAGCGTTTGGGGAGTTCGTTTTTCTCAAAATTCGCCAGTGCGGCGGCGAGTGGGGCGTGTGCTTTTTCCCAATTGGCCTGAGCGACGGTGGTTTCGGTGGAATCGATTTCCAAATCGATCTCGCTGCGGATGGTGGTGGCGAAGGTGTTAATGAAGCGGTAGTAATCGCGGGTGGGGATGGGGTCGAACTTGTGATCGTGGCAGCGGGCGCAGCCGATGGTGAGCCCGAGCATCGCGGTGCCGGTGGTGTTGGCCATATCGTCGAGCTCATCGTAGCGGGCGGATTCAAATTCTTTTTCGGTGAGCTGCGTGGGGAAGACGCCCGCGCCAAGGAAGCCGGTGGCCATCATCGCGAGTGGGTCGTCTGGCGCAAATTCATCGCCGGCGATTTGCCATTTTACAAATTGGTCGTAAGGCATATCGGCGTTGAGTGCTTTGATGACGAAATCGCGATAATGATAAGCGTGTGGCCGATTGTAATCCTGCTCGAAGCCGTGGCTCTCAGCAAAGCGAGCGATGTCGAGCCAATGGCGGCCCCAGCGTTCGCCGTAATGTTTGGAGGCGAGCAGTTGGTCAACGATTTTTTCCAATGCGGAATTCGGATTGTGGTTTGCGGATTTGACGAATGCGTTGACTTCCGCCGGTGTGGGCGGGAGGCCGATGAGGTCGAAGTACACACGGCGGATTAGCACGCGTGAATTGGCGGGGCCGTTGGGAGTGATTTTCGCCGCCTCCAGTTTGCGCAAAACAAACTGGTCGATTTCGTTGTTCGTCCATGTTTTGTTTTTGACCGTGGGCGCTTTTGGTTTTGTTAGGGGGAGAAACGACCAAAATTTTCGGTCGTCGTCAGTGACTTGCATTCCTTGTTTGGGGCCGGTCTTGGCAATGAGCGGTTGGTCGTAAGGCGCGCCGAGGTCAATCCACTGTGCAATTTTTTGGATGGCAGTGTCCGGCAGCTTCGGATTTTTGGCCGGCATATGCGGTTTCTCGAGATGGGAAATCAGGCGAATGAGGAGGCTCTCCATGGATTTGCCCGGCACAACGATGACACCTTCGTCACCGCCCTTGAGCAAGCTCGCACGTGTGGTGAGATCCAGTCCGCCGCGTGTTTTGTCGCCTCCGTGGCATTTTACGCAGTGCTGTTTGAGCACCGCACGCACGTCGCTTTTAAAGAGTGCAAGCCCGCGGGCCATTTCCGCCGCGTGTTTTTCTGAAACTGGCGGTGCGGCGGCTACTTGAAAAGCCAACATCGCGCCAAAGCAAATCCACCGTGTCATCGGTGAATTATGACGTGGGTGCGGCAGGATTCAATCAAAAGCGTTTTGTCATATACCGGAGGTTTGGATTAGCGATGCGGGTTTTCATACCACACCACTGCGTTGATTTCACGTTCCTCGCAGGTGAGCAGGTCGAGGTCACCATCGCCGTCGAGGTCGAGCATTTCGATCCGGTCGTACTTCACCCCCTTCGGCCCGCCGATGTCGTGGTCGATCCATTGTTCTTCTTTTAGTTTGAGGTAAAAAACTCCGCTTTTTTTACCGTGCGCCAGTTCACAGGTGACCACAATTTCCGGAAGCCCATCGCCATCCAAATCCGCCGCACGCGCCGCTTTGGAGGTTCCATATTTTTCTGATGGATAAATAATTTTCTCGGATTGCCACGGCCGCCGAACATCCCGTCCGGGTCGAAGCACATAGATTTGGTTGGGGCGTGCTGCGGCGTAAATTGTTTTGTCCTTTGAGATGGAAATAAACATGGCCTCCTTTCCATCAACCCCGATGCGGTGCGCGGCCCAACGGCGAATGGGATCGGCCCGCATCGGTTTGAGGCCGGGATTTTCTAGCCACAAGATTCCGGAAGTTTTGCCTTTGCGGTCGGAAGCGAGCACGTCGAGGTCGCCATCGCCGTCGATGTCATAGTTGATCAACGACATAATCCAGCCGGCATCGTACCAGCGATGGAATTGCCACGCCTTCATGTCGCGCGGGTTTTTTGGCGAACGCAGCCAACCGATGGAGGCCCCCGCACCTTTGGAGCCGAGCACGAGGTCGATGCCGCCGCCATTGATTTGCAGTGGCAGCGCAAACATCCATGATTGTTTGTTCCGCGTGGCGGGGACGATCTCCGTGCGCCAGGGCAGCACCTCCCGCTGAGGATCGTTCGCGGGTGACCAGTGAAAATATACCGAGCGCGTGCGGCCTTCGCAGCAGCTAACCACATCGGCATCGCCGTCGCCGTCAAGATCAGCAAACAAAGCATCTTCGGGCGAGCTTACTCTGCCCACCTCGAGGCGCGGCCAAGGTTGTTTTGTTTTGGCCTTGCCGGGATGGAAATACGCCCGCACCACCCCGCCTTCTTCCCAACCGGTGGCGATGTCCGGCCGGCCGTCCCGATTAACATCCATAAGCCGAACGCCATCGGGGCCGCGTGAGGTGTTATCGATGAGGTGCTGTTTCCAGAGGGCTGCGGAAGACATGCCGGCGCCCATAAACAGGCAAATCAACGAGAGCACCTTCGCCAGAGAAATGGCATTCATCCCGGCGAGTGAACCATGTCGGATCAGGAATGGCCAATGGAATTCATTGGAATCTCCCCAAAAAAGCGGAGTCAGTAATGTTCAGTTTGGCTCGACTTGGCATGGGGCACGCTGGGGGCAGGAATCATGCCACAAATATTAATTATATTATAAAAAACGATTGCGGGTCGATCGGTTTGTGTTAATTTTGGGTAACCCCAAATGGTTACAAAATCATGAAAAAACTCATTACCCCCCTGCTGTCGGCCGCCATTATTTTTGGCGGGTTATTCATCAGTACATCGGCACACGCGGATGACGAAAAGTCAGCCGCGGAAAAACCGGCCAAAAAGAAACGGGAATTCCTTCCGTTCCGCGGCCAAATTAAAGCTGTGGATGTCGAGGAAAACACCATCTCGTTGAACGCCGCGAAAGGCAAACCGGATCGCGTGTTCGGGTTGGCGAAGGATGCGAAGCTGACGTTGGATGGCAAAAAAGCGAAATTGGCGGAAATCAAAGCAGGGATGTATGTGGGTGGCAGCTATAAGCGCATCTCCGAGACCAAAACCGAAGCGCGTACGGTGAACGTTCACACAAAAAAGCCGGAGAGAAAAAAGAAACCAAAGAAAAGTGAAGACAAGAAATAGGTTTCAATTTCAAACACGCCGGTCCGTTGTGGGCCGGTTTTTTTTATGTCTTTATGCCCGTGGATGAAACTGATCGTGCACATCGCGCAGGCGTTCACCGGCGACGTGCGTGTAGATTTCCGTGGTGCTGATGCTGGCGTGGCCGAGGAGTTCTTGAATGACGCGCAAGTCCGCGCCGCGTTCGAGCAAATGTGTGGCAAAACTGTGGCGCAGCATATGCGGGGTGACGTTGCGTTTGATGCCCGCGCGCGCGGTGCGCGCTTTGATGCGGGCCCACATCGTGGATTGCGCAAACGCAGTGCCACGTTGGGTGAGAAATACATTGGCAGGCGAGCGTGGCGAAAGCAGTTTTGGTCGGCCGCTCTCGAGATAGTGCGTGAGGGCGGTGACGGCGTGCTCGCCCATTGGCACGACGCGTTCCTTGTTGCCTTTGCCGATGACAGTGACGAAGCCTTCCTTGAGGTGCAATTGTTCGAGCCGCAGCCCGCGCAGTTCGGCTAGACGCAAGCCCGAAGCGTAGGCGAGCTCGAGGATGGCGGTGGTGCAGAGATCGGTGGGCGTGGTTTCGGTTGGTGGGGTGAGGAGTTTTTCGATTTCGAGATCCGACAGCGCTTTGGGCAAGCGCTTCCAACGGCGCGGCAAGGTGAGGTTTTCCGCGATGTTCAATAAAACAATTTGTTCTTCAGCGGCGAATTTATAAAACGCCCGCAGCGCGGAGATTTGGAGGTAAATGGAATCGGGACTGAGTTGTTCGTCCTGCGTTGGGGTATTGCCTTCGGGTTTGCGGCGGCGTTCGTGCTGGAGAAATTGCGTGAGATGCTTGCGGGTGACTGATTCCCAATCGGCAATGCCCTGCCCCGCGGCCCAGTTGCAGAAGCGGTTTAACAGCGCGGCGTAGGTTTTCTGCGTTGATTCCGCCTGCCCTTTTTCGTGTCGGACATGCTGCAAAAAATCTTCAATGGCGGCGTGCATTTCAAAACAGATCGAAATTTTAACAGGGATGCTCAAGACATTCAGGAAAACTAATTTGGAAAAGCATCCTGAACATTCTGCTCATCAATGTTAAAATTACAACTCCGTTCCGGTGAGGCGTTGGTAGGCTTCGAAATAGCGGGCTTGGGAGCGTTGGATGAGATCTTCGGGCAACTCGGGACCCGGAGGAGTCTTGTCCCAGTCGAGGGTTTCGAGGTGGTCGCGGACGTATTGTTTGTCGAAGGCGTGTTGGCCGCGGCCGGGTTCGTATTCGTCCAGTGGCCAGAATCGTGAGCTGTCGGGGGTGAGCACTTCGTCGATGAGCACGAGTTCGCCGTCGATGCGGCCAAATTCGAATTTGGTATCGGCAATGATGATGCCGCGTTCGCGGGCGTAGTTGCGGGCTTCGGTGTAAATTTGCAGCGAGAGGTCACGGACTTTTTCGGCGGTTTCGCGGCCTTCAATTTCCACGGCTTGTTCGAAGGAAATATTTTCGTCGTGGCCTTGGTCGGCTTTGGTGCTGGGGGTGAAAAGCGGCTGCTCAAGCTCGGCGGATTCCAGCAAATCATCGGGCAAAGGGATGTCGCACACGGTGCCTTTCTTCTTGTATTCCTTCCAGCCGCTGCCGGTGATGTAGCCGCGGACGATGCATTCAATGTTGAGCGGCTCGGCTTTTTTAACAACCATACTGCGCGGGGTGAGGTGGGCGAGATTTTCGGGCAAGCCATCGGCCACGCGGTGGTTGGGAACGAGGTCGGCATATTTATCGAACCAGAAATGAGAAATCTGCGTAAGCACTTCGCCTTTGCGCGGGATGCCATTAGGCAGCACGACGTCAAATGCGCTCACGCGATCGGAGGCGACGAAGAGGAGGTGTTCTCCCATATCAAAAATTTCACGGACTTTGCCGCTTTTGATTTTGGTCAGTTCAGGAATGTTCAGCTCTAGCAATGCGTCATTGGGCATACGCGGGAGTATCCAAAAGATCGGCCTCACGGCAAGCGGGGAAAATTCACAATCCATTCTCGGCCCGCCGACAACCTCGACACTGCACCGGTTCGCCGTTATTTTCGGTGCGTGAATATTTTGGTTACCGGCGGGGTGGGGTTCATCGGCTCGCACGTGTGCGAACGGCTGCTCGACGTCGGCCACACGGTGTGCGCGCTGGATGACCTCAACGATTTTTACGATCCCGCCCTCAAGCAAAACACCCTGCGCGAACTGCAGGCGCGGGCGCAGTCCTTCGTGTTTGTGCACGCGGACATCACGAATCGTGCTGAGGTCGATGATGTATTTGGCAGTATGACCTTTGACCAAATCATCCACCTCGCCGCCCGCGCCGGTGTGCGTCCCAGCCTTGAGCAACCGGCGCTGTACCAACGCGTTAACGTCGAAGGCACCACGAACATCCTCGAAGCTGCCCGCGAGCGGGGTATCAAAAAAATCACCATCGCCTCGTCGTCCAGTGTGTACGGCGTGAATTCCAAAGTGCCCTTCGGCGAGGACGATCCCATCTTCAATGCTATTTCGCCTTATGCCGCCAGCAAGCTTGCGTGCGAATCGCTGGGGCACGTTTACCATCACGTGTATGGAATGGACGTTTGCCTGTTGCGATTTTTCACCGTGTACGGTCCACGCCAACGCCCCGATCTCGCCATCCATAAATTCGCAAAACTCATGCACGCCGGTCAGCCCATCACAATGTTTGGCGACGGCACAGCGTCGCGCGATTACACGTACGTGGATGACACCGTCGACGGCGTCATTGCCGCCACCGAGCGAGAGTTCGGCTGCGAAATCATCAATCTCGGTGAATCTCAAACCGTCAAACTCAGCCGCCTCATTGAGTTGCTCGAAACCGCCCTTGGGACAAAAGCAGAAATCAATCGCGAACCCGCACAGCCCGGCGACGTCCCCATTACCTTTGCCAACATCGAAAAAGCCCAGCGCCTCCTTGGCTATCATCCGCAAACAAAAATCGAAGATGGTATCCCGCGCTTCATCGAGTGGTTCCGCCAGCAAACCGCCTGACCATGCTCGCTGAGTTTGTTTACTGTTATTTGCTGCGCCCGTGGCCGTTGCGGCCACTGGCGAATTGGGCCATTCGGCAGCTGTTGCCCGCGCAGGTTAATTTTGGCGAAGCGGTTGTGGTGCTCAATCCTGATGACCCCGTTGTTTCCGGCGCATTGCACTTTGGCGTTTACGAAAAAGCGGAGACGGCTTTTTTCCAAATCGCTTGTCGTGAAGGAATGACCTTTCTCGATGTGGGCGCGAACATCGGCTACTACACCGCGCTGGCCGCACGCGCCGTGGGACCCAACGGAAAAATCATCGCGCTCGAACCCGATCCCGACAGTTTCAAGTACCTCGAGCAAACCATCGCCGCCAATGTTGCGGAAAACGTGCAGGCATTCCCTGTTGCCGCCTCCGATGCACCAGCCAAACTGCCCCTTTACATTTCGGCTGACAACCGCGGCGACAATCGCCTTTACGCGCCGGGTGAATCCCGCCCGAAAATTGAGGTGGAGGCCGTGGCGCCCGATGCGTTACTTGCCGAAAACAAAATCGATACCGTCGATCTCATCAAAATCGATGTCCAAGGGTACGAACCCAAAGTCATCGATGGCCTGCGCGACACCATCACGCGCTCGCCCAAGCTCACCTTGCTCACCGAGTTTTGGCCCAAGGGCATTCGCGATGCGGGCGGTGATCCCACTGAATTTCTCAACACGCTTCGCGACCTCAACCTCACGCTGCACGAGTTGAACGCGAATGGCGAACTCACCGAACTCACGGATGATGCCGATCTCATCGCCCGCCACCCAGGCCGCCGCTATACCAATCTTGTCGGACGCAAACAAAACTGATGGCCGAACGCGAATCCAAACTCACTTTCCTGCGCCAAAGCGGCTGGCTCACCCTCGCCACCGGCGTTGCCGGTGTGACGTCGTACGCGGTGCACCCTTTCCTCAAGGATGCCCCGGCCGAGTACGGCGCGTTCACCGCCATGCTTGCATTGTTGAACCTCATCGCCATCCCGGCCATCGGTTTGCAGGCCGTTTTCACTCACAAGGCAGCGGAAGCAAAAAACGAGGAAGATTTCCATACCATCGCCCGCGAACAAATTGCCATCGGCATCGTCGTGTTTATGCTGGCGGTTGGGTTGTGCATTTGGATGAAATTTTCAGGCGATACACTGGTGAAATCGCTCAAACTGCCCTCGCTCGAGATATTGTTCCTCACGCTGGCCTCGGGTGTGTTCGCACTTTTGCTGCCAATGGTGTATGGCGTGTTGCAGGGACGGCAGCGATTTTTCTGGCTTGGCTGGGCGATGCTCTCGCTGGGGGTGGTGCGGCTCGCAGTGGCGGCTGGACTGGTTCATTTCCACGGCGCCACGGCGCTCAACAGTATGGTAGGCGTGGGGTTGGGGTTTCTCACTGCGTTCCTGTTGGCGGGCGCCACCATGGGGTGCCCCTCGTTGATGCCGCGTGAATGGCTGCCGAGTGTCATGAAAATTGATTGGCGCGACATGGCCCGGCGGTTTGTTCCCCTGTCGCTGGGCGGCGGCGCGGTGATTTATATGATGAACCTGGACATGATCGTGATGAAACGATTTTTTGACGAGACCCAAGCCGGTTTTTATGGCGCGGCGGGCACGATCGGCCGGGCCCTCATTTTTTTTGTGGGCCCTATGGTGATGGTGATGTTTCCCAAGATCGTGCGCAGCCGCGCGGAACAAAAACCCACCGACGTGCTAAAGCTAACGCTGCTGCTGACCGCCGGACTGTGCGCCGTGGCGGTGACGCTCGGCATCCTCGTGCCGAAACTGCCACTGCAAATCATTTACGATGATTCGTATTTCAAAGTGGCGCCGCTGGTGTCGTGGTTCATCGCCGCTATGGCCCCGCTGGCGATCGCGGCGGTGGTGGTCAATAACATCCTCGCGCGTGGGGCCTACTCGGTCATTTACTGGCTTCTGCTGCTGCCGGCGCTTTACACCGGCGTGCTGTGGCACGTGGCCCCCCAAATTGCCGAGCTCACGGCGGGCGGCTTCAACATTCAAGCATACATTTCGATGGTTCAGGTTATCGGCATGGGCAACCTGTGTTTCCTGGCTGCTTCGGTGCTCCTCACTTGGTCGGCTTATCGGCAGACCGAGGCGGAGGCGCGTTGAGCTTGAGGTACAGCCATGTTTCCAATGGCCGCAATGGGCGCAGCCAATTATAAAAGGGCGAGTGCACCAGCCGCAGCCGCACGACGGATAAAAACATCACCAGCGACAGCCGCCACAAATTGGCGGTGACCTTCGAGCCGAGCTGATCCGTCCATTCAATGGGCACTTCCTTCACCGTGTGCCCCGCGCGGCGCAGTGAAAAGAGCAGGTTCACATCAAACGCGAGATCGGCGATGCGCAGCGATTCAAGAATATCCTCCAATGCCTCGCGCCGCATCACCTTGGCGGGACATTGTGTGTCGCGGATGCCCATCCAAAACAGTGCCGACACAATCGTGTGAAAGCCGCGACTGAACACCCGCCGCAACGGCGATTGGCTTTGGTGCAGCACCGATCCGGGCATCCACCGCGAGCCGATCACGCAATCGGCTTCACCCGCCGCGCAGCGCGTGGCCAATTCGTGGAATGCACTGGCCGGCGTGGCGCCATCGGCATCCACGTAGCCGGTCAACACCGCGTTGGCCTCGGCGGCGCGTTTGAAGCCTTCGATGAGCGCGCCGCCTTTGCCGATGGGTTCGTCAAAATTCAATGGCGCAATTTCCGGAAACTCCTCGGCGATTTTTTTGACCACCCCCAGGGTGTCATCGCGGCAACCGTTGAGCACTACCACCGCGCGAAACTCGCCCGCGTAGTTTTCGCGAAAGTACTCCGCGTAATCGCGCAGCACCGGCCCGATGCGCTCCTCCTCGTTGTACGCGGGGATGAGCAACAGCACGCCGGGTTGGTCTTGGGCGTCGGCCATCACGAGAGATTCACGGGGTCAATGTCGATGGTCAAGGTTACGTCGTCGGGCAAAGTGAGTTGGGCGTCAATGAGGGCGAGGTGGCGGCTGAGGGCGCTCATTTGGCCGAGGCGCAGCATAATTTGGTAGCGATAAAAATTTTCCGCGCGCAGCAGCGGCGCGGGCGCGGGGCCGGCGATGACGAGGTCCGGCAATTTCGGAGCTAATTTTTCTAACTCACGTTTGATGTGGTCGGCGGAGAATTTGACTTTGTCTTCATTGCGGCCGCGGATGGTGAGCAATGCCGCGCGCGTGAAGGGAGGATACAAAAGCTGTTCGCGAAATTCCATTTCGGTTTCGAAGTAGCCCTCAAAATCGTGGCGACGCGCAAACTGAATGGCCGGATGCACCGGCGAAAAAGTTTGCACCACGACTTCCCCTTCCACATCCCCACGCCCGGCGCGCCCAGCCACTTGGGTGAGCAATTGGAACGTGCGCTCGCCCGCGCGGAAATCAGCGAGATGCAAACTGGTGTCCGCGTACACAATGCCCACGAGCGTGACGCGCGGGAAGTGCAGGCCTTTGGCGATCATTTGTGTGCCGACGAGGATATCAATTTTGCCGCGCCGAAAGTCGCCGAGGATGCGGCGAAAATCGTCCTTGCGCTTGAGCGCGTCCGAGTCCATTCGGCATACGTTAGCGTCGGGAAAGAGCTTGCGCAAAACGTCCTCCACTTTCTCCGTGCCGAGCCCGTGAAACCGAATCTTGGGCGAGCGGCATTTTTCATTTGGGCATCGCTGCGGCGCGCGGTCTTGATGGCCGCAGATGTGACAGCGCAGCGTTTGTTCGCGGCGATGGTATGTGAGTGAGAGGCTGCAATTCGGGCACTCGGCCACGAGCCCGCAATCGGGGCACTGCATTGAGGTCGCAAAGCCGCGGCGATTGAGAAATAAAATAGTTTGCTCGTTGGCCTCGAGCCGATGGTGAATGGCGTCCTTGAGCCGCTGCGAAAAAATCGGCGGCCCTTTGTCGCCTTTGGATTTTTCCGTGCGCATATCCTGCACGCGCACGAGCGGCATCCGTTTGTCGTCCACGCGGCTCGGCATTTCGAGCAGCGTGTATTTGCCACGCTTGGCGTTGTGATAACTTTCCAGCGAAGGCGTGGCCGAACCAAGCACTACCGTTGCCTCCTCGCGCTGGCCGCGCACCACCGCCAGATCGCGCGCGTGATAGCGCGGGGCTTCCTCCTGTTTGTAGGAATGTTCGTGTTCCTCGTCCACAATGATGAGCCCCAGCGGCTCCACCGGCGCGAAGATGGCCGAGCGCGCGCCGATGACTATCTTCGCGCGGCCTTGCCGTATCTTGTGCCATTCGTCGTGGCGCTCGCCCGCGGACAAATGACTGTGCAGCACCGCCACCAAAGTCTGCAACGGCCCGCTGCTAAATCGCGCCTTAAACCGTTCCACCGTCTGCGGCGTCAGCGAAATTTCCGGCACCAAAACAATGGCCCCTTTCCCTTCCTCCAAAGCCCGAGTGATGGCTTGCAAATAAACCTCTGTCTTCCCACTTCCTGTCACTCCGTGCAAAAGAAAAAACTTCCCACTTCCCGCAATAATTTTTTCCAACGCCTCGGCTTGTTCGGAGTTGAGTTTTAATGGCTCAGTGGGAACGATTTGTTCGTTGGCGTAGGGGTCGCGCTCGGTGATTTGTGGGGCGATCTCGATGAGGTTTTTGTCTTCGAGCTTGCGGACGGTTTGGGCGGTGGTGCCAGTGAGGCGCAGTAATTCTTGCAGCGCAATCGACTGATGCTCCTCGATGACGTGATAAATTTCTGTCTGCCGTTTGGTTAACGAGTTGATGCTATCTGCGCCGGGCAGCACGCGGGCAAAGAGGCGTTCACGCCAGCCGTCCTGTTCTTTGCGGATGGCGTCGGGCAGCACGCTTTTGAGAGCGGTTTCGGGCGCGCAGCAATAGTAATCAGCCATCCACCGCGCCAACTCGAGCACGCGCGGGGTCACCAGCGATTGCGCACCGATGATTTTGAGGATGGGTTTGAGCGTATCGAATGTGGACGACTCCGCCAGCGCCGTCACACAGCCGAGCACCTGCCGTCTGCCGAAGGGCACTTTTACGCGCGTGCCCACCTCAATGCGGCCGGCGAATTCCGGCGGGATGAGGTAATCAAATTCCCTGCGCAGGGCAATCTCGAGTGTCACGCGCGCAACCACACCAGCAGTTTCGCCGCGCCCCGTTGCGGGGGCGAGCCCAATGAATTAACAGACCTCGACGCCGCGCCGTTCTTCGCCTAAAAGGGCCGTGTGAAGGTGCGGACTTGGATTATTATCCTGATCGTGCTGGCGATAGACGCTGGCATTCTGTGGTGGTGGCAGGGCTATCGACTGGCGCGCAGTCAGGATTCCGTGATTCGCGCCGCGGCCGAGCATTACGATGTGGCCCCCGCGCTGGTGAAAGCCGTGGTGTGGCGCGAGAGTCGCTTTGATGCCGATGCGCGCGGCACTTCCGGAGAGTTGGGCCTAATGCAAATCCGCGCTGCTGCTGCCGGCGAATGGGCCGAGGCTGCGGGCATCACCGACTTTCACCATGCCCACCTCCTCAACGCCACCAGCAATACGCTTTGCGGCGCGTGGTATTTGCACAAACTCATCAACCGCTATCAGCATACCGATGACCCCATCGCTTACGCGCTGGCCGATTACAACGCCGGCCGTTCAAATGTACTGAAGTGGAACAACGACGTAGCGGAAACCAACAGTGTTGCGTTTATTGAAAATATTGATTTCCCGACCACCAAAGATTACGTGAAAGCCGTGAAAGCTAAATTTGAGGAATATCAGGGGCAGCTTGAGTAAACGTAAAAAATCAAACCGCCGCTACTTTCAATCCTCCGTCAACGCATCCATCCGTTCCTGCAACAACCGGCGCGCCGCTTCACGTTCAATTTCATCCGCGTCACGTGGCACGCGCACCATTTCGCCAATGCGAATGTGGCAATGGGAAAAAGGGAGCGGCAATTTGAACACGTCCCAACTTTTGAATTCTTTTTTCCATCCGACAGTTGCCGAGACGGGCACGATGGGGAGGCCGGAAATTTGCGCGAGCATTAGTGCGCCCGGCTGCACCTCATAGCGCGGACCGCGCGGACCGTCGGGGGTGATGGCAAAATCGTAGCCGCGTTTGGCCCATGTGGTCAGCTCGCGCAATGCCTGCGCGCCTCGTCGGCTGGAGGAGCCGAGCACTGGTTGAATGCCGTGATACTTCATCACTCGCGCGAGGATGGCGCCGTCCTTGCTCGCACTCACCAACGCGGCCAACCGGCGGTGCGGTTGGCGGGCAAGAAAATATTTCCGGTATGCCGGAGGCGCCAGCAGCAACCGGTTATGCCACAGGCTGAAGATGACCTGTTGATTCCCAATCGTCGACAACGTGTCGGAGGCGTCCTCAAGATCCAGTCTCCACGTGCTGTCAAACAGGCGGGTGACGCTGTGGGCTGCCGTTGCTGCCAGCGCGCCATGCCAGCGAAGGGGGTTCGGAACCCCTACCTCGGATTTACGGTTGCGGGCGGCCGTACTCATTTACCTTTTTGCAATGCAGCCCGCACCAGCGCATCCACCGGCTGATCCGGCCCGAGCATTGCGATGGCAGCGCGGATGGCGTCTTGCGCGTCCTTTGGCTTGGAGCCCAGCGCGATGAGCGCGGAGATGGCGTCAGCCATTTTTTGGTCATCGGCGTTAGTGAGGGCATTCGGATCCCGATCCGCTTCGTCACCGAGTTTGTCTTTTAATTCCACGACAATGCGTTCGGCGGTTTTTTTGCCAACCCCACTGATACATGAAAGCGCCTTCACATCGCCGTTGGCGACAGCCGCACGGAAGGCCGCAGGCGTGGTGCCGCTCAACACATTGAGCGCCAGTTTCGGGCCGATGCCGCTTACGTGGCGGATGAGCAATCTGAAAAGGTCGCGCTCAGTCTCGGTGCTGAAGCCGTACAGCACGTGCGCATCATCGCGGATGGCCAAATGCGTCAGCAGTGTTACTTCGCCGCCGGGCATTGGCAGCTTGTCGAAGGACGACAACGGGATGAGTACTTCGTAACCTACGCCGTTCACATCGATGACCACTTGCGTGGGCAGCGCTTCGGTGAGTTTACCTTTGAGAAATGAAATCATCCGCGGTCGTTATAATTTCTGCGCGGGGCCGATGGCAAAACGTTTGTTCAAATGGGCGTACGTAATCGCCAGGGCCAGCGCGTCAGCCGCATCGGGCGCGGGCAATTCCTCGAGCGCCAACATACGTTGCACCATTTTGGCCACTGCAAGTTTCTGCGCGTTGCCGTGGCCCACGATGGATTGCTTCACCTTGCGCGGTGCGATTTCATAAATCTCCAGCCCACCCTCCGCGATGGCCGCCATCGCCGCCCCGCGTGCCTCGCCCATAATGAGCGCGGTCTTTGGGTTTTGCGCGTAAAACAATCCCTCAATTGCGCACACCGTGGGCCGGTGCGCGGCAATGATTTCGCGCAATTTTTTGGAAATAGCCACAAGGCATTCACTGCGGCTCCATTTTGGCGGACACTGAATCGTGCCTTGCGCCAGTGTTTCAGGATTTTTTTTGTCCGATCGAACAACGCCAAACCCAGTACCGCGCAGCGAAGGATCCACGCCAAGAATGAGCGAATGATGGGTAAATTTTTGAGGCGTCGCAGCTTTCTTACCGCTCACGCGTTCCTGCAATTGTTCAAACTGGCGTGCCGAAATGCCCACGGCGGCAGCCTAATCTTTCCTGGGCTTCGGAGCGAGCTTGGAAGTGATTTCCCCACACTTCATCAACGCCAGCAAAGGATACGCCGTGCCGCTGTAGGTGATATAGTGAAACTTGTCGGTATTGAGCGAGCGCGTCCACCATCGGCCGCTGGCGCGTTGGTTAGCGAGCAGCCAGCGCACGGCTTTTTGCAAACGCGCATCCTTCGCGGGCACGCCCGCATCGCGCAGCACGAGCACGGCGAGGCCGGTCATGTGGCCATCGCTCGGCGGGTTTTTGAATTCCGGTTCCGCGCGCAGTTTTTTTGCGCGATTGCCGCGGCCCCATTTTTCGGGCTTGGAAAATGTGCGAATAGCCCAACCGCCATCGTCGCGTTGGTGACTCCACAACATCTCGATAAGTTTTTGCCGCCGTTCATTCGGCAATAAATCCGTCATCTGCGTAGCCGCCCACAGCAACACCACACCACCGTAATCATTGGGCGGTTCAGTTTCGCGCAAATATTTTTGTAACGAGGCGATGCCGGCCATTGCCTTTTCGTTTTTCAATCTGCCCCGCCATCCCGGCGCGGCCGCTACGGCCATCGCGGCCACGGTGGCTTCTTGAAACGCGCTCGATTCAAATGGCGGCCAGCAATCCAGTGTGCCCCACGCGCCGTTTTTTTGCTGGATGCGGAGCATTAGTTCCAGTGCCGCGGCGGTTTCCTTCGAGAGCTTGCCGGTGACGTGTCGGTCCCATTCCGCCAAGCCGGCCGCGGTGTAAATTATTTCTGCCGGCTGGGTGCCTTTTCGCAGCGCGGCGGGTTTCAGTTTTTGGAAATTTTCCAATTCACCCGTGAACAGTTCGCGAATCTCTGCCGTGGGTTTGCCGAGCGCGGTGGTCAACGCCGGCCGGATTTGCATGTACGTGCCCGTCGTGTGGCACGTCACGCAGCCGCGCTTGCGCGTCCACGCCAATGCGCCCTTCTCAAGATAGTCGTTCGCTTTCGCCAGCGAGAATTTTTTCAAAACCGGCTCCTCCGCCGAAGCCGCCGGAATGGTGATGTTGGGGGACTCGTATTGCGGCGCGGCGGCGAACAGTGCCGGGCCTACAAAGCACCAGAGAAATCTCTTCACATTCACGCCAATATTTCCTTCGCCACGTTGCCGGACACATCGGTCAGCCGGAAGTCGCGGCCGGCGTGGCGGTGGGTGAGTTTTTCGTGGTCGAGGCCGAGCAGATGCAGCAGTGTGGCGTGGACGTCGTGGATGTGCATTTTGTTTTGCTCGGCGTAGAAGCCGTAGTCGTCGGTGGCGCCGTGGCTGTAGCCGCCCTTCACGCCGGCACCGGCGAGCCACATGGTGAAGCCCCACGGATTGTGGTCGCGCCCGTCCATGCCGCTGCCTTGCACGGTGGGCGTGCGGCCGAATTCGCCGCTCCACACGATGAGCGTGTCGTCGAGCAATCCGCGCGCCTTCAAATCGTGCAGCAAACCGGCGATGGGCTTGTCCACCTCGCTCGCTTTTTCAGTGTGACCTTTGCGGAGGTTGCCGTGTTGGTCCCATTGCACTTTGCTGTCGCTGTGAGTGACCTGCACAAAGCGCACGCCGCGTTCGGCAAACCGCCGCGCCATCAAACATTGCCGACCGAAGTCCTCGGTGACCGCGTTGTCGAGGCCGTAGAGTTTGCGAGTGGCTTCGGTTTCGCCGCGGATGTCTTGAATCTCCGGCATCGCCGTTTGCATGCGGAAGGCCAGCTCGAAGGAATTGATGCGGCTCTCGAGCATCGGATTGGGCACGCCGCCGAGATGGTCGCGGTTGAGTTGTTTCAAAAAATCCAACTGCGCGCGCTGTTGGCCGGGCGTCCACTTGGGATTTTTGATGTGATGCACCTTCGCGTCCTTCGCCTTGATACTGGCGTTGCCGATGGGCGTGCCGGCGTAATGCGCGGGCAGAAACGCGCTGCCCCAATTGTTCACGCCGCCGTGCGCGAGCGTGGGGCAAATGGTCACGAACGCCGGCAGATTGGCATTCTCCGTGCCGAGCCCGTAGCTCACCCACGCGCCCATGCTCGGCCGCACAAAGTTGTCCGCGCCGGTGTGCAGTTTCAAAAGCGCGCCGCCGTGGGCCGGATTGGTGCCGTGCGCGCCGTGTAAAAAACAAATGTCGTCCACGTGCCGCGCCACGTTCGGGAACAGCTCGCTGACTTGATGCCCGCACTGGCCATATTTTTTGAATTTCCACGGCGACGCCAGCAGATTTCCGGTCTTGGCAAAAGTGACTTTGGGTTTGCTGAACGGCAGCGGCTTGCCGTGGTCGCGTTGGAGCAGTGGCTTGTATTCAAACGTGTCCATGTGCGCCGGGCCGCCTTTCATGAACAGGAAAATCACGCGCTTGGCCCGCGGCTTGAAATGCGGCCGCCGTGCCGCCAGCGGATTGTCCGCGTGCAACATCGAGGTCAACGCGACCGAGCCAAAGCCCAGCGCTGTGTTCCGAAGCATGTCACGTCGCGTCATCATTTTCTTTTTACCACAGAGACACAGAGAGGAGGGGCGTGCTGTCCCTGCGCGCCGCGGCGGTTTGGGACAAACCTCCCTACCGTTTCAATCTCTGTGTTCTCTGGGGCTCGGTGGTTCATTTCAGATACAAAAATTCATTCGACGAAAGCATCGCCTGACAAAGCGCTTGCCAACTCGCCTGACGGTCTTGCGCAAATTCGTTCACAAACGCGACTGCACGTTTGTTTTCTTCAGCAGTGGGTTTCCGGTTGAAGATTTTTGCGTAAAGCCATTGGGCACGTTGAGCGTTGGTGAGTTTTTTCTCGGCCAACATTTGTTTCGCCATCATTGCGCACGTGCGAAGGACGAGCGGGCTGTTCATTAAATACAGCGCTTGCGGGGCGATGGTGGTGTCGGATCGGTTGCCGTTCACGGTGCCGGGGTCGGGGAAGTCGAACAGTTCGAATAAATCGTAAACGTGATTGCGGATGACCGGCAGATAAATGGCGCGGCGATTGCTGCCGTACGTGGTGGCATCCTCGGAGGTGTGGTTGAAGACGAGTTTGTAATTTTCAAAAGTCCAAATCGTGCCGCCGACTTTTAGGTCGAGTTGGCCGCTGATGTGCAGCAGCGAATCGCGCAGCGGTTCGGCTTCCATCCGGCGCAAGGGCGCACGCGAATGCAACAGATTAGTCGGATCAATTTTCAGCGCGGCGGCTTTGGGCGTGCTGCTCATTTGAAACGTCGCCGAGTTGAGAATGAGCGCGTTGAGCTTTTTCACCGACCACCCGTTTTCCATGAACCACACGGCCAGCCAATCGAGCAAATCGGGATGCGATGGCTTGGCTCCGAGCTTGCCGAAATTATCCGTGGTGGCCACCAGCCCGCGCCCGAAATGCCAGCGCCAAACGCGGTTTACCATCACGCGGGCCGTGAGTGGGTTGTTGCGGTTGGCAATCCACCGTGCCAGTTCGAGTCGCCCGCTCGCTTTGCCGTTAATCGGTTTGGCGTCCGACAGCGCACGCGGGAAATGGCGCGGCTGGATTTCGCCGGGCCGCTCGTGATCGCCCCGCACGAAGATGGGAACATTCGTCGCGTTGCCGTCTTCCACGCCCATCGCGCCCGGCAGCACAAACACATTGGCCTCCAATCGCATGAGCGTTGCGTTGAGTTTTGCGAGTTCGGCTTGATTGGCTTTCGAGTATTTTTTCTCGGGTGCGTCCGGCAATTTTTCCAATTTTAAATCCACGAGCAATTGTTGATTGGCCTTGGCAGTAAATGCGGTCACCACTTTTTTCTGCGCGGCAATCAGTGCGTCGTGTTTTTCCTTCAGCTTCTGATGCGCGGGAGTGGCGAAGGAATGCTCGTGCCACTTGGCAATGGTCTTCAGCGAGTCCATCGTCTTCGTGCTCTTAAAAATGCCCGCCAGAGCGTAGTAATCGGCGGTGGGGATGGGGTCGAACTTGTGGTCGTGACACCGGGCGCAGCCGAGCGTGAGCCCGAGCAGCGCCTTGCCGAGCGTGTCAATTTGCTCGTCGATGATGTCCATCTCCATCTTCATCTTGTCCGGCTCGGCGAGCACCTTGGGCCCCATCGATAAAAAACCTGTGGCGATCCGTTGCTCCCGCCGCCGCGCCTCATCCTTCGCCGGCAACAGGTCGCCCGCGATTTGCTCGATGAGAAACTGGTCGAACGGCTTGTCCGCATTGAACGACGCCACCACATAATCGCGATACCGCCACGCATTCGCATGCGCCGCGTTTTCATCCAACCCATTGCTGTCGGCATAACGCACCACATCCAGCCAATGCCGAGCCCAGCGCTCGCCGTACTGCGGCGTGGCCATGAGATTTTCGATTTCAGTTTTTAGACTGGCGTTTTTGGAATTGGGCGCGGACGGCAAACCGGTCAGCGCGTAGTGAATGCGCCGCCGCAAGTCACGCGGGGCAGCGGTCGGGGCGGGTTGGAGGTCAGATTTTTCTAATCGCGCGAGGATGAACTGGTCGATGGGAGTTTTCACCCACGCCTGATTTTTGACCGCCGGCAGCGCGGGCTTTTTCACTGGCTGAAACGCCCAATGGTCGCGCGACTCATCCGCCGCGGGCAAAGCCATCGCTGCCAGCAGAAAAACCAAACTTGAAAGAGGTGTTTTCATAGCGATTCAGTCAGAAAAGTTTGGGCGAATCTCGGCCAATTTGCACGGCAATAAATTTAAGCCAACAACTCCTTCACCACATTTCCATGCACATCGGTGAGCCGGAAGTCGCGGCCGGCGTGGCGGTAGGTGAGGCGTTCGTGGTCGAGGCCGAGGAGGTGGAGCATAGTGGCGTGGAGGTCGTGGACGTGCACGACGTCCTTGACGGCGCGGAAGCCAAACTCGTCCGTGGCTCCATGGGCATAGCCGCCGCGCGTGCCGCCGCCGGCAAGCCAGCAAGTGAAGCCGTAGTGGTTGTGGTCGCGACCGTTCAGGGCAGGATACTCGGCAACGGGCGTGCGGCCGAACTCGCCGCCCCAAAGTACGAGCGTGCTGTCGAGCAGCCCGCGCTGGCGAAGGTCGGTGAGGAAAGCCGCGAGCGGTTGGTCCCAGTCGCCGGCGAGCTTGCGGTGGGTTTTTTCTAGGCCGTTGTGGTTATCCCACGGCTGGCCGTTGCCGCTCCACACCTGAATGAACCGCACGCCGCGCTCGAGCAACCGGCGCGTCATCAAAAGCTGCCGGCCGTGTGTGCCGCCGCCGTAAGCCTCGCGGATATGTTTCGGCTCGCGTTCAATATCAAAAACATCGCTGGCCTCGGACTGCATCCGGAAGGCCAGCTCAAAAGTCTGGATGCGCGCCTCGAGTTGCGGGTCGGCACCTCGCGATTTTAAGTGCTGCGCGTTGAGCGCTTGCGCGAGATTCAGTTGGTTTCGCTGTTGGGCGGGTGAGAGGCGGCTGTTGCGAATGTTGGCGATGAGCTTGGTGACGTCCGTGTGTTTGGTGTCGAGATGGGTGCCCTGATACGCGCCGGGCAAAAAAGCGCTGCGCCAGTTGCGCGTGGCGACGATGGGATATCCGCCCGGGCACATCACGATGAAACCAGGCAAGTTTTCGTTCAACGTGCCAAGACCATAATTCACCCACGCGCCAAAGCTCGGGCGCGGAAGTTGCCCGTCGCCGCAGTTCATTAACATCAGCGACGGTTCGTGGTTCGGCACCTCGGCCTTCATCGAGCGAATCACGCACAAGTCATCCGCTGCGGCCGCGGCTGTTTTGGAAAAAATTTCGCTGACCGGCAGTCCTGATTGGCCGTAGCGTTTGAATGTATACGGCGACTCCATCGCATGGCCCGTGCGGCGTTCGGTGCGGAAATTTTTCACCGGCAATGGCTTCCCATGCCATTTCGCAAGCAACGGTTTCGGGTCAAACGTATCCACCTGCGAAGGTCCGCCGTTCATGAACAAATGCACCACCCGCTTTGCCTTTGGCGCAAAATGCGGTGCCTTGGGTGCGTGTGGCTGTGCGCCATCCGCCAGCCCGGCCAGAGCCATCATGCCAAAGCCGGTGCCCGTGCGCGTGAGAAACTCGCGCCGCGAGGTGACGAATCGGTCAGCCATCATTTCGGTTTTATCAGTCATCCAATTATCATCGATTTACGGACTCGCCGGCTCGTCCCTCCAAAACGGCGTGCGATGGAGGGACGAGCCTGCGAGTCCGGAGCCACTAATCCACAAAAGAAAACTCGTTGGTTAATAGCAGCGCGTGGATGAAATTCTGCCACCTCGCTGCGTCAGGTTTTTTGCCGAGATACTTTCCTGCCAAGGCGGTTTCTCCCGCATCAGGCAACCGCGAAAATAGAATTTTAAAAATCTGCTCCACTTTCGCCGATTGCCCCGCCGGTAAATCTTTTCGCGCGGCGATGCGCTTGGCGTAATCAGCGATGGTGGCGTTGTTCATCAAATACAACGCTTGCGGTGAGACCGTGGTGGGTTCGCGCCGGGCGCAGGTGAGGTTTGGGTCGGGGAAATCGAAGGCGCGCAGGACAGGGGCGAGGTCCATTCGGTTGATGCGGCCATAAATGCTCCGACGTCCGTTGAAGCCGCCGAGGACGTTGACGGGCGGGCCGCCCAGCCGCGTATCGAGCTGGCCGGTGGCGGTAACGAGCGCGTCGCGCATCGGCTCGAAGCCGAGGCGGCGGCGATTGAATTTCCACAGCCAACGGTTTTCTGCGTCGGTTAAATTTGGATTCCGGATTTTGGAATTCTGGATTTCACCGGGATGGGTGCTGCTCATTTGCCACGTGGCGGAGGTCATGATTTGGCGGTGCAAATGTTTTAGGCTCCACTTGTGTTTAATGAAATCCGTGGCTAGCCAGTCGAGGAGTTCGGGGTGACTCGGCGGCTTGCTGCGTGTGCCGAAGTCGCTGGGGGTGGTGACGAGGCCGCGGCCGAAGTGCCATGCCCAGACGCGGTTGACGAGGACGCGCGCGGTGAGCGGGTTGTCCGGCGCGGCGATGGCGCGGGCGAGTTCGAGGCGGCCACTGCCGTTTTGGAAGGGTTGGCGCTTCGAATCGGACAGCACTTCAAGAAACTGCCGCGGCACAGGCTCGCCGCGTTGGTGTGGATTGCCGCGGTTGAAAATCATCGGCTCGTGCGGCGGGGAAATATCCGTCAGCACCATCGCGCGTGGCGGCGCGCCTTTGCCGGTCATGCTCCATTGCTCGACGGCTTTGATGAGTTTTTTGTAAACCGCTTGGTCGGGCCGATCGGGAATGAGCGCGAGGAAGCCCCAGCCGAGGCGGCGGGGAATCATCGGCGGCGAGTTTGGTCCGTAAAGAACAAGCCGCAGCGCCTCGGAATCGGCGTCGGCGAGGCAGGTGCTTTCGGTTTTCTGCTTTTGCCATTCGGCATCGACGGTTTTGAAAAGTTTGTCGTAGCCGTCGACGATGTCTTTCATCGACTTCGGTGGCGCGTCGGAGAAGGCAGCGCGGACGCGTACGTTCATCGGCAGTGCGACCGCTGCGCCAAACAACTCGCGATGCACCACCGAGGCCTGCGCGGCGAACTCGTCATCGGCCAACGCGGCGAAGCGATGCCACACCGTCCATACGGGGTCGCGTTGGCGTCGGGCGGTTTTCAAAAACATTTCCCACCGATGAATGACGTAGGGATTGATGGCGCCCTTGTCGGCGAGCAGCATAAAGTTTTCCGTGCTCGGCTGATTGCGTTTGGCGTGGACGGCGGTGAGGTATTCGGCGGTGCGCGTGCGGGCGGTGGTGATGATGTTCGCGCGCGTTTTGGCTACAAAATCATTTAGCGCCTTAAGGCGTTTTGTCATTTCGGCATCGAAGGCTCGGCGTTCGGCGGTGTCGGGCGCGGTTTGAAAAGTGGGCTGCAGCGTTGGTTCTGATGCGCTGCGGAAGACGCCGTAGAGCGAATAATAATCTGCTGTTGGAATGGGGTCATACTTGTGGTCGTGGCAGCGCGCGCAGGAAACCGTGAGTCCCATCAGCCCGCGCGTGGTGACGTCAATGCGGTCATCGAGAATGTCGTGGATGTTGCCCGAGAAGCGCGCGCCGAGCGTGAGGAATCCTAGCGCGGTCAGCGGTGTTTGATCATCGCCGAGATCGAGTTGATCGGCGGCGAGTTGTTCGACGATGAATTGATCAAAGGGCTTGTCCTCATTCAACGCGCGAATCACGTAGTCGCGATACGTCCACGCCCACGGGAAAGTTTTTTCCTCAAAAAACACATAGCCCTTGTTGTCCGCGTAACGCGCGACATCGAGCCAGTGGCGGCCCCAATGCTCGCCGTAGCGCGGGGAGGCGAGGAGTTTGGCCAATGTGGAATGCGGATTGCGGAATGTAGAATTGGGTTCAGGCGGCAGCCCCGTGAGCGCGAAATAGGCGCGGCGGTTCAGCACATGATTCGGCGCGCGCGGGGCGGGTTGGAGATGGGCCGCCTCGAGCTTGGCGAGGATGAACCGGTCGATGGGGTTTTGCACCCACGCCTCGTTTTTCACGCGCGGCGGTTGGGGGGCGCCGATGGGCTGGAAAGCCCAGTGCGGTGCCTCGGCGTGAGGGGCATCCATTTGCGGCGAGGTGCAACCGGCCAACCCCAACACAGTCACGGCAATGAATTTTATCCAGCCCTTCATGACGCTCGAAAAAGTTTGGACGCGCTCGACAGTGTTTGCACTGAAAAAATCACCACAGAGGCACAGAGAACACAGAAGTTATTCTCTGTGCCTCTGGGTGAATTGAATTGCCAGTCCCCCATATGTGTCCAAACTACCCAGCCGATGGCCGACAAACCCAAACTCACGCCGAAGCTCGATGCGACCAAGACGCATGTGGCAAAGGAGATGAAGATTGGCAGCCCGCTCATCTCGTGCCGATTTGAGCCAAAGGGGCGGTTTATTTTTGCGGGCGCGCAGGATTTTCACGTCTGGCGCTGGGAACCGGCTACTGGCAAAAAAGTGCAGATCAAAGGCGCCGACGCGTGGGTGCGCGCGATTGCCTTTACGCCCGATGGCAAGACGATGCTCACCGGCGGCTTCGATGGCCGTCTACTTTGGTGGCCTGTCAGCGGCGATGACGGCGACAAACCCACGCGCGCCATTGACGCTCATCACGGCTGGATCAAGGCCGTCGCCGTCAGTCCCGAGGGTACGCTCGTTGCGACCAGCGGCAACGACCGCCTCATCAAAATTTGGAACGTTGCCGACGGCAAACTTGTGCGCACGCTCACCGGCCACGAGTTGCCCGTGTACAACATCGCCTTCCATCCCAACGGCCGGCAACTCGCCAGCTCGGATTTGAAGTGCAACATTTTCGATTGGGAAATTGCCGCTGGCAAACTCGCGCGCAAGCTCAAGGCCGAGAAAATGCACAGCTACGACAAGACCTTTAAGGCCGACATCGGCGGCGCTCGCTCGATGCGCTTCAACGCCGACGGTACCCAGCTCGCCATCGGCGGCATCACCAAGGTGACCAACGCCTTCGCCGGCGTGGGCAATCCCGCCGTGGTCATGCTCGACTGGAAGACCGGCAAGAACCTCATGCAACATCTCGCCAAGGCCACCTTCCGCGGCGTCGCCTGGGGAATCGCGCTCGCGCCCGGCGGCACCATCATCGCCGGCGCCGGCGGCTCCAGTGGCGGGCAAATCTATTTCTGGAAACCCGACGGCAAGAATGAGTTTCACAAGCTCAAGATGAAAGACACCTGCCGCGACCTCCACCTCGCCCCGGACCAAACCCACTTCGTCACCGCCCACTACGACGGCCATTTGCGAATCTGCAAAATGGCGGAGAAGGCGAAGGGTTAAAGCAAGTCGTCCAAGTTGCCGTCGTCGTTGAAGGGCCAGCCGGTCGGCCCATGAACTTCCTCCAAATTATCACGCGTGGCGACTTGGCTGGCGTAAGTTTCGGAGATTTCCACTTCGTTTAAATCCAGCGTGTTGGCGATGCGGATGACTTTGGCTTTGGTGGTGTCGGGGATGACGAGCGAATGCAGCAGCAGCGAGAGGGCGTGGTGGTCGGTGGGAAAGGTCATCGGGATTTTGCTCGCCTGGAAGATGTTCGAGGTCTGCACGTTCACGTCGGTCACGTGCTGGTCGATTTGGTCGATGAGCCGTTGCGTGGTCACGTCGGCCATGCCGATGCCGGTGGAATTGCCGTGGCTTTGCGGGGTGAGGTTGCGCACAAAGATGCGGCGGATGTCCGGGGGGATGCTTTCACGGTCGCGCAGATTGCTGTTGTAACCATGCCCGCATCGGCCGATGACGTTGGGATCCATGCCGCTGCCGCTGATGTTTTTGCCGATGCGGTCGATCACCAAAATGTCCACATCGTCAAACGGCAGCAACGGCATCAGCCGCTTGGCCTCGGCGAGCAGTTCCTCCTCGCGCGACTCCATCTCCGCGGCGGGAACCACGGCAATGCGCGCGGTCTGGTGCCAGCTGTTCTCCACGATGCCCACGCCAAACAGCACCGGCGCCTTCTCGCGAATCAATCGGCTGATGCTGCGCAGCATCGGCTCGTATCCGTGCCGGCTCACCGCGCGGTGGAACGTCTCCGCGCCGACTTGTTTGCCGAGGCCGACGACGAGCATTTTCAACAGGCCACTGCCCAGCGGCGGGCCGAAGTCCGTGTGCAACTTCACGCGGTTGATGGGCACGATCGCGTCCGCCGCCAGCGCCTCGCGGGCGAACCACCCGTCGTACCCTTCCGGCGTGTGGCCGATGTGCTCCACCTCCAGCGACGCGCGCACTGGCACGCCCATCGCCGCCTCGGTGATGCCGTACTCGCCGAGCAGCTCCGTCTGCCCCTCCGGCGTTGCCCCGCCGTGGCTGCCCATCGCCGGTACGAGGTAAGGCTCACAGCCCGCATCTTTTAATTGGCCGATGACGGCGCCAACAATTTCTGATAAATTCGTGATGCCTCGGCTTCCCACCGCCACTGCCACGCGCAGCCCCGGCTTGAGATCGCCGCGCACCGCTCCCATCCCCAAAGCCACGGCGGCCGGGATGTCCACCGGCGGCGTCTCCTCAAACACCTGTCGCACCCGCATCATGCGCGGGAAGGCAATTTTGTGTTGCGTGGCAATTGTCATTGCAGCGCCGAATCGTTTGTCAACCAAAGGAAATGCGCGAGCCTTTTTTGGGATTGGTATTGTCAGATTTGTATTTTTACTCAGGTGTTCACGATATTCGGGAATCCCCCCCTTTTCTTTTTCTTGCACCGATGGCGCTGGCGGCTCACGCTTTGGGCGACTCATTGATCATGAACACAACACACACTCCAAAGGTCTCGACCAAATTAAACGGATTTAACCGCCGCGCATTTCTGGCCACGGCTACGCTGGCGGGGATGGGTTGCACGGCGATTGCCAAGCAAGGTACGCCCCGCGATTGGAGCGGCAAAAATCCAACGCGCTATCCGGAGCCGGATGTGCTGGTGTTGGATCCGGCGTTCGCAAAATATAAAATTGGCAACACGCCCATCCAGCGGTTGTACACGAGCCCCAAGATGCTCTGGGCCGAGGGACCGGCTTGGAATGGTGTGGGGCGGTATTTGCTTTGGAGTGATATTCCGAATAACCACCAGTTGCGCTGGCTGGAGGAGGACGGACACGTGAGCATTTTTCGGAAGCCCAGTGGCAATAGTAATGGCAACACATTTGATTTTCAGGGCCGGCAAATCTCCTGCGAGCACGGCAACCGTCGAGTGGTGCGTTATGAATACAACGGCAAGATCACCGTGCTCGCCGACAAGTTTGGCGGCAAACAATTCAATGCACCCAATGATGCCGTAGTGCATCCCAATGACGGAAGCATTTGGTTCACCGACCCCGGCTACGGCAGCCTCATGAATTACGAGGGCCACAAGGCCAACACCGGCAGTGTGCAACCGATACAGAAAGAAGCAGTTTACCGCATCGACGCGGTAACCAAAAAGGTTACCAAGCTCACCGATGAGATTTTTAAACCCAACGGCCTGTGCTTCAGCCCCGATTACAAAAAATTATACGTTGCCGACACCGGCGCGAGCCATTACCCCAACGCGCCGAAAAACATCAAAGTGTGGGATGTGGCAAACGGCGTGAGCCTGAAAAACGGAAAAGAGTTTGCCAGCATGAATCTGGAGATGGATGAAAAGGACGCCACCGGTGCCGTGCAAAAAACCGTGAAGGCCGGCATGGCCGACGGCATTCGCTGCGACACCGACGGCAACATCTGGGCCA
>JACKQG010000270.1_pt1 | contig 75845 bp, 59 predicted proteins | sample 8237621 | NCBI WGS metagenome assembly JACKQG01 (sample SAMN15677084, study PRJNA649215) | marine metagenome | biome: marine; feature: Black Sea; material: saline water; isolation source: suspended particulate matter (SPM) from the Black Sea western gyre | collected 2013-06-09/2013-06-10 | depth...
CTGGCGTAAGTGGAATAGATGCTGCATTACTGGTGGTTGCAGCTGATGATGGTGTTATGCCTCAAACTCGTGAACATTTTGAAATCCTAAAATTATTAGATATTAAGATTGGAGCCATTGCCATCAATAAAGTTGATTTAGCAGATGATGATTGGCTTGAGCTTGTAGAGTTAGATGTGCAAGAATTAGTAGAGGGTTCATTTTTAGAAAATGCTCCAATTCATAAAGTATCAGCATTAAATAATATGGGCATGGATGAGTTAAAAAATGAGTTAATTCAACTGGCTGAAAGTGTGCCAGAAAAAATATCACGAGGAATGTTTCGGCTTCCAGTAGATCGTGTATTTAGCATTAAAGGATTCGGTACTGTTGTGACAGGAACCGTTTCTTCGGGGCAGGCTGATGTTGGGGATACTATTGAAATACTTCCCGGACATAAAAAGGCGAAAATTAGGGGGATTCAAACTCATGATTCGAATGTTGATTCAATTCAGCTTGGTGCTCGAGCCGCCATTAATTTGCAAGGTATTGAAGCCGATGAATTAGAGCGAGGTTGCCAAGTAGCAACACCAAATTATTTTCAAAACCATTTTGCACTTGGCACAAAAGTTAGTTTACTCAGTTCGTCTAAACATCCTATGGTGCAAAACCAACGCGTAAGAATCCATTTGGCCACACAAGAAGTAATGGCTCGTGTGGCATTGCCTGACCGTAAATCAATAGAGCCTGGGGATGATGGCCCCGTAATTTTTAGGCTAGAATCTCCTTTGGTTGCATCAATGGGAGATAAATTTATTATTCGTTTATATTCGCCAGTGATTACGATTGGAGGTGGTGAAATAATTGAAACTGAATTATCGGGAAAATGGAAAGATAATAAAGAAAAAATTACCCATTTGTATAAACTAACTGATGATGAAAAATTTCAGTTTCGCATTGAGAGTGAAGCGGGGAAACCCATCACTAAATCAAGTTTAGGTTTACGACTGGGGCTTTCTACAGAGAAAATTGAGAATATTGTTTCTGAGAATTCTCAGTTAAAATGGATAAAATATAAAACATCCACATGGTTAGTAACTATAGAGCAAATTAATAGTTTGTCCCAAAATCTGATAAAATTCTTAACAAGTTATCATAAGAAAAATCCTTATAAATCTGGCGCACAAAAAGAAGAAATTAGACAGTTTTTAAAAGCGGATGAGTATTTTTGTGATTATTTTTTACAGCTGCTATCAGATGAAAGTAAAATCAAAAGTGTTAACGATAGATGGGCGCTTTGTGAGTTTTCGATTCAACTTTCTGAAATTGAAAATAAGCTCCTTCAGAATTTAATAACTATACTAAATGCAGAAGGATTCACCTCATCACGATATGATGAATTAGCAAACAAGCTAGAAGCTGATAAAGAGAAGGTCTTACTCCTATTGAATATTGCTGAACAACGAGGAGATGTGTTAAGATTAGATGAGAGTCTCATGTTCACACGTGGTAATTTTTCATCACTCCGAGAAAAAGTAGTTAAGTTTTTTGAAAAGGAGTCTGAACTTTCAGTTTCACAATTTAAAGATTTAGCAGATACTAGTCGTAAATATGCCGTTCCACTTTTAGAATATTTTGATAAACAAAAAATTACATACCGTGATGGTAATTGTCGGAAGTTGGCATAGAAATGGCTAAAAGTAAAGGCCCAACCCCAGTGATGAAACAGTTTTGGGAGGCAAAGAAATTGCATCCTGATTCGATTATGCTATTTAGAATGGGTGATTTTTATGAAACCTTTGATGATGATGCTGTATTAACATCAGAAATTTTAAGCATCACCTTAACTAAACGGTCAAACGGTGCCGCTTCAACCATTCCACTTGCGGGATTTCCATATCATTCTCTCGATCAGCATTTGCATAAACTCTTGAAAGCCGGACATCGAGTAGCCATTTGCGAACAGGTTGAAGATCCCAAAAAAGCAAAGGGGATTGTTAAACGAGAAGTGGTGGAGGTTTTATCACCAGGGACAGCTCTATCTGAAAAGTATTTAGATGGTCGAGAAAATAATTATTTGGCGGCCATTGTCTTTCAAAAAGAAATTGTGGGAATCTCTATTTTAGACCATTCTACCGGTGAGTTTCACTGTGGAGAATGGCCCATTTCAGATTTTGAAAATGTGATCCAGCAATTTCACGTGAAAGAAATATTAGTCTCTGAAGGTCAAGCTCCTCTGTGCAAGAGTCGCTTGAATGATAGTCAGCTTTTTCTTTCCACATTCCCGGATTGGGTTGCTGATCGAGAAACGGGATATGGAATTTTGACCGACCATTTTAAAACAAATTCGCTAAAAGGTTTTGGCATTGAAAATTTGAATGCTGGAATCTGTGCTGCTGGTGCTGCATTGAATTATGTGGGACAAAATTTTCAAAATCGCATTAAGCATATTACAACAGTTTCGTTCATTCAAGATGAAAGTGCAATGGGTTTAGATCCATTTACGGTAAGAAATTTAGAAGTATTTTCTTCGTTGGCAACACAGGGTATACATGGTTCTCTCATTGGTGTCATGGATAAAACCACAACTTCTTCTGGCAGTCGTTTACTGAAATCTTGGCTCCGTAGACCACTCACCGATGTGAAGAAAATTAAAGTGCGTTTGGGTAGAGTGCAAGAATTTTATGACCGTCCAGAACTTTTAGATTCGGTGCGAGACTTATTAAGGGAAGTATCAGATATTGATAGAATTTTAGCTCGATTAGCTACCCTTAAAGCAACACCCAGAGATGTTATAAATTTGGGGGCCTCACTCTCAAAAATACCTGAGTTTAAGCAGATGCTTAAAAAAGATATCCCCAAACTGAATACATTAATTTCTTCTGCATTAAATACCACTAAAATTGTTGATAAAATAAATACAATTCTAAAAGAAGAGGCACCGGTTAATTTGCAAAAAGGGGGGGCGATTAATGATGGATTTTCACCTGAATTAGATGAAATAAGACAATTATCAACCAATGCAAATGAATGGTTGGTGAAAATGCAAATTGAGGAACAAAACAGTACTGGAATACCCAGTTTGAAGGTGGGTTATAATCGAGTATTCGGCTATTATATTGAAGTTACAAAAGTTCATATTGATAAGGTGCCGGACCATTATATTCGAAAGCAAACATTAACAAATGCAGAACGGTTTTTCACCATAGAATTAAAAGAATATGAAGATAAAATTTTATCGGCCAGTGAAAAAATTGTAGAAATAGAGAGTAAAATATTTGAAACTCTTTGCATCGAAATTATAGCCTCTGCTCGAGATATTCAATTTAACACACTGGTTATTTCTAAGCTTGACATGGCCTCGTCTTTGGCACATTTGGCCAGAGAAAATAATTATGTTTGTCCAGCTATTTCGAATAATGCCCACTTAAATTTAGAAAATGCACGACATCCAGTGGTTGAAACCCTTTTACCCATGGGTGAAGATTTTATTCCTAATGATATTAATCTCAATTGTAGCAAAAAGCAAATTGCCATTATTACAGGTCCTAATATGGCAGGAAAAAGTACCTATCTCCGTCAAACAGGGCTCATTGTGCTCATGGCTCAGGTGGGGTCTTTTGTACCTGCTTCGAAGGCCATAATTGGTGTTATCGATAAATTATTTACACGGGTGGGAGCCAGCGATAATCTTGCCGGTGGTGAATCTACATTTTTAGTCGAAATGAATGAGACCGCAAATATTCTGAATAATGCGACTCCAAAGAGTTTAATCATTTTAGATGAAATTGGTCGAGGAACGTCAACTTACGATGGATTATCCATTGCTTGGGCGGTAACTGAATATTTACATAATGAAAAAAATGTACAGTCAAAAACCCTATTTGCAACCCATTATCATGAACTTGTAGAATTGGCAGCAGATTTGCCCCGAGCGTTTAATTTGAATGTGGCTGTAAAAGAATTTGGTGATAGAATTATTTTTTTACGGAAAATTATTGAAGGGGGCGCGGATCGATCATACGGTGTACATGTAGCCGAAATGGCAGGGCTTCCCAAATCTGTTGTGGTACGTGCCCATGATTTGCTGAAAACCCTATCGAAGCATGAGCGCTCTGAGTTGCAAGCCTCAGAAACCATGCCCATTATTGAGCAAATGGATATTTTTACCAATAATAATGATAAGCTCCAAATTGAGTTAAATGAGTTAGATATTAACACCATGACTCCGTTAGATGCATTGGCTAAATTAGATGAATTAAAAAAGAAACATGGCGTATAAATTCATTTATATTTCAATTTTGTTAAGCGTTGGATCTCCTTCTTGGATTCAAAACCCATCACCAGTTTTGACACGATCATTTGATGCAAAATCAACGGCATTGGGTGGAATTAATTCTTTTGAAAAAAGTGATATTGCATCAGTTCAATTTTCGTATTCTGCTTCAGATGAAAATATTTTTGAAGAGAGTTCAATTTTACTCCACAAAGGTAATCACGCTTATTATTTTTCTTATTTTGGAATCCCTGATTTAGATAATACAATTGACGCATGGAGTGATAATGGAGATGGTATTCCCACTTCAGATGAAATTGATTATACTCGCATTACTTCATTTGACTATCGGTCATTTAGCTTTACATATCCTCTTGCGTTAACTACATCAAATATGGAGGTATGGCCTACTTTCTCCCTTTCATCTTTATATGAAGAATCAGCATATTCAGTAGAAATTTCAATTAGTAAGCGAATGGGCTATAAGAACACTCAGTTTATATTCTTTGTTCATGATATCATTTCGAGTAAATGGTGGACCACCAATCGTACTGAAATGTACCTTCCCTTTACAGAGTTGATGGTTAGCTCAACCCATAATAATATGAACTTATTGTTAGATGGTATATTGAAGGGTACTGAGTTTATTGGAAAACTTGGGGTAGATTTTCATATCCATAATAACTTAAGTTTAAGAGGAGGGTATGAGAGTAGTGGCATATTTTCTTTTGGTGCGGAATTTAAATTAAATTTCATTGAATTAGGGATTGCAGTAATACCTTCTGATATTGAACATCCATTTAAACCTACACAGCAATTCACCTTAAAATTACTCACTGACAAAGGGTTGTGGGCAACAAAAAGACTAAGTCCTTAATTTCTCTTGAATTATACACATAATATTTCTTACTATTGCCTTTTGAAAAGAGGGCTATTAAAAGCTAGATTTCACCCCCAGAATTAGAGAGAAATTAATGGTAAAAAGTATGACAGGCTATGGTAAGGTGCTAAATGCTTCCGAAAATATGGACGTCTCAGTAGAGATTAAGTCTGTAAATAGTCGATATTTAGATTTTTTTCCCAAAACACCGCGTGCATTAAATGCTTTTGATGATGAATTATCAAAGCTAATTAAGAAATCTTGTGTTCGTGGACGGGTGACGCTTATGTGTTCTATCGATTATCATGAGAGTGAAAATTCTGGATTGACTCTAAACATGGATAAAATTCGTGAGTACATTAAAGTTGCTGAGGAAATCCAATCTGAGCTGAAATCAAATACACCTGTGACAGTTGACCAGTTGATGAAGTCACAAGATATTTATGTTTCTGATGACAAAGATGATTTATCTGAAGAATTAAAATCAACATTTTTTAATGCAGTTAGTGATGCTATTGAGCAACTTGATAAGATTAGAACTGCTGAAGGAAATAATTTAAAAAAAGATTTGGAAACTCGATTGAAAAATGTTGAAACTTATGTTTCACAAATTGAATTAAAATCATCTAAACAGAGGGGTGAAGATTTTATAAGATACAAAAAACGAATCTCTGAACTTTTAGAAGATGTGTCTTTAGATGAACAGCGACTTCTTCAAGAAGTGGCAATTATAGCAGAGAAGAAAGATATCTCTGAAGAAATTGTAAGATTGGGGAGTCATATACAGCTTTATAAAACTTATTTTAATGATACTGAATATGCCGGGCGAAAAATGAATTTTATGCTTCAAGAAATGGGACGAGAGATAAATACTATTGGCTCAAAAACGGATCAAATTGAAGTAAGTCACCTTGTGGTTTCAGTTAAAGATGAATTAGAAAAAATGAGAGAACAGGTACAAAATATACTATGAGTAAAAATCTAATAGTTCTTTCTGCGCCTTCTGGCACAGGAAAGACCACAATTTGTAAAGAATTACTAAAACGTAATAAAGATTGGAAATTTTCAGTTTCTGCCACCACTCGACCACCTCGAGAAAAAGAAGTTGATGGAAGAGATTATATTTTTATGAGCAATCAAAAGTTTGATCATATGGCAAAATTTGGTGATTTTTTAGAATGGGAATGGGTGCATGGAAATAAATACGGTACACTTGCAGGTCAATTAGAAGATGTGATTGATGACAATGAAGTGATGCTTCTTGACATTGATGTTAAAGGTGGGTTCAGTATTATGGAAGAGTATCCGGAAGATACATTTTCAATTTTTATTGAGCCTCCTGGATTTGACATCCCAGAGAAAAAATTAGTTTTAGAAGAAAGATTACTAAAGCGTGGTAATGAACAAACGACCCAAATTAAAAATAGATTGAAGCGATTTGAAAAAGAAATGGAATTTATTGATCGCTTTAATACCAGTTTTGTAAATGATAATTTAGAAGAAGCAATAGTAGCGGTAGAGAAAGCAATAAAGGAGAATATATAATGGAAGTTAAAGCAATTGCAATGAGTGACCTTTTCAAGCAAAGTGAAGATGTATATACAAATGTAATTATATCGGCAAGAAGAGCTCGTCAAATTATTGATTCACGTAAGTTAGATCTTGAAGCACTCGAAAATATTGAAGACACTGAAGACATTGAAGTGATTGAAGAGGATTTAGTCGTGTTAGAAAAACCAATGGTTGAGTCATTGACTGAATTATTGAATGGTGAGTTAGAATGGCGTGTTGGTGACACTGAATCTGATGAAAAATGATTCCGTATTACGGAATCGTTATTTAGATCAATATAAAGACATCTATGGAGAAAATATATATTTATCAGCCATAGATTTAGTAGAAGATAATATTAGTGCATTAAAAGGCGGTAGTGAACTTACCGCCTTTTATCATCTTATTAAGGATTGTAAAGATTGTAATCACGGCAATTCTAAAATAGATTTGGGCGTTGGCAATGAAAATGCAAATATCGTTTTTATTGCGGAAGCAAAATGCACCAGAGATGAGAAGCATAATAATTCTTTAGACGGTGAGGCAGGAGAATTGTTCGATAAAATTTTATCAGCAATCAAACTATCTCGTGAAGATGTATATATTTCAGACATGCTCAAGCATATTCCATCTGAAAATTCTGATTCTCAGCAGACCGACAATAAAATTTGTGAAGCTCATTTTCAGCAACATTTACAAATTATTAATCCCTCATTGGTGGTGGCATTAGGTGAAGATGTGGGAAATAAAATACTGAAAGTGAATGAGTCAATAAAAGATTTGAACGGCAAAATCCATGAACTGGAAAATTTCAATTTAATGGTCACTTATCACCCCGATGCAATAGTGAAAAATCCCAAATTAAAACAAGCTACATGGGAAGATTTTAAAAAAATTAGAGACAATTATTTAAGTTAAATTATGGCAGAAAAACAAGAAGATCAACTCCGATTACCCCCCCATTCTGTAGAAGCAGAACAGGCAGTACTGGGGTGTATGCTTATCGATGTAGAAGCTGTCCCTAAGGCGATGCATCACATAACTGAGCATAGTTTCTATAAACCTGCCCATGCCACAATTTATACTCACATGATGAAGCTTTTTGAAGATAATAATACAATTGATAATATTAGTATGTTAGAAGAGCTGAAAAAGTCCAGTCAGTTGGATGCTGTAGGTGGCGCCTATTATATTACAGGTTTGTCATCAGAAGCTCCCGCTGCAGCCAATGTTGAATACTATGCTCGAATTGTAAAAGATAAAGCCATTCTACGAACTATTATTTCAGCAGCAATAGAAATGAGTACCACCGCTTATGAAGGTGGAGATGAACCTACCGAAATTTTAGATAATGCAGAACAAGTTTTGTTTAAACTTTCTGAGCATGCTGATAGAGGTAGTTTTACTTCGGTTGAACCACTCTTACATGACGTATTAGATAATTGGGGAAATCGAAAACAGGGGGTGCTTACGGGTGTTCCTAGTGGCTTTTTCGATTTGGATGACCGTCTTTCAGGATTTCAAAATTCAGATCTAATTATTTTAGCAGGTCGACCTTCAATGGGTAAAACAGCATTGGCATTATCGTTGGCCAGAAATGCGGCTGTTGATTATGGCCATAAGGTAGGTGTATTCAGTTTAGAAATGTCAAATCAACAGTTGGCTGAACGATTAATTACTGCTGAAGCTCGAATTGATAGTCACTTAGTACGTACTGGTAGATTACCCAAGAGTGAGTGGAGAAAATTATCTCAAGCAGCCAACGCATTATCTGAAGCTCATATTTACATTGATGATTCTGCTGGGCTTAATATAATGGAACTTCGTGCGAAAGCACGTCAACTAAAAGTAGAAAAAGATATAGATATTTTCTATGTGGATTACCTCCAATTGTTAAATGCAGGTGGAAAAAGTGAGAGTCGCCAACAAGAAATTTCCTATATATCTCGTTCATTAAAGGCATTGGCAAAAGAATTGAATGTCCCCATTGTGGTACTTTCTCAGCTATCTCGCGCGGTTGAATCCCGAACTGACCATCGCCCCATTATGTCTGACCTCCGTGAAAGTGGAGCCATTGAGCAGGATGCGGATGTAATAATGTTTGTTTACCGTAAGCATGTTTATTCAAAAGATGAAGAAGATTATGGTCGCGGAGAAATTATAATTTCTAAGCATCGTAACGGACCAACTGGAACGGTAGATGTTGCCTTTATTGATAAATATGCTCGATTTGAGAATGAAGATAAAATCCATTCCGATTACCCCGGAGTAGAAGTGCCATTATAGATTATGGTTCTGAATGCACTCAAAAATTTTGTTGGTAGATCATCCAATGGATACCCTAAAAAATTTATCAAAATAATTGATAATCTCAATTTAAGTACAGACGAAGATTCTGAAATTTTTGACCATCTTTGGAAAGCCTATCAATTCGGTAGCCATGCCCATAAAGATCAAAAACGTCGCTCTGGAGAACCTTATTTTACCCATTGTGCCTCAGTAGGTGCTGTTTTAGCAGACTGGAATATGGATGTTGACACAATCATTGCCGGCCTCTTACACGATACGATTGAAGATACAGATGTTACTCGAGAACTCATCGTTAGTGAATTTAATGAAGACGTTGCATCATTAGTTGAAGGGGTCTCAAAACTTTCCGGAATAAAATTTCATAGCCGGCAAGAAAAACAGGCTGAAAATTTCATGAAGATGTTTTTATCAGTTGCGAAAGATCTTCGCGTGATAATTATTAAGTTTGCCGACCGTTTACATAATATGTCTACAATAAATCATCTTCCATTAATTAAGCAAAGACGCATCGCCATTGAAACACGAGATGTATATGCCCCACTTGCCCATCGCTTAGGAATGAATAAGTTAAAAATGGAATTAGAAGATTTAATACTTCAAGTGTTAGATCCAGATGAATATTATGCCTTAGAGAAAAATATTAAAGCCACCAAAAAACAACGTGAATTGTACATTGAAAAATTCTCAGCTCCTGTGATTGAAGAATTAAAAAATTACCAAATTGAAGCAGAAGTTTTTGGTCGGGCTAAACATTTCTACTCAATATATGGAAAAATGAAACGTCGAAATAAAAAATTCGATGAGCTATTTGATCTTTTTGCCATTCGGGTGATTGTGGATAAAGTTTCTGAGTGTTATGCTGTTTTAGGAAGTGTTCATCAATTATATACGCCACTTCAAGAACGCTTTAAGGATTATATTGCCACGCCAAAAAGCAATGGTTATCAGTCCATTCATACCACTGTTTTTGGTAAACATGGTAAAATGGTAGAAGTCCAAATTAGAACAAGAGATATGGATAAAACTGCTGAGGTAGGGGTTGCAGCACATTGGGTTTATAAAGAGGCTGGCAATGAGGCTTCTTCAGTAAAAGAAATTGATAAACATATTTCATGGTTGAGAGAGCTAGTAGAAATTCTACAGACTGAAGATAGTAATCCAGATGAATTTTTAAAACTACTAAAAGTTGATTTATTTCAAAACGAAATTTTCGTGTTTACACCCCAAGGTGATGTAGTTCAACTTCCAGCAGATTCTACACCTGTTGATTTTGCATTTAGCGTACATACACAAGTAGGCCTCCATTGTATTGGTGCAAAAATTAATGGAAAAATAGTCCCATTAAATACACCATTGCAAAATGGAGATTCCATTGAAGTAATTACTTCAGAAGCCCAAACTCCCAGTTATGCATGGTTGAAATTTGTACAGAGTAGTAAGGCCAAATCGCATATTAAACGGTGGGTGAAAAAAGAGCAGTTTGAGCAAAGTATTCAGCTGGGTAAAGAAATTGTAGAAAAGACACTGCGACGGTTGAAAAAGTTATATATTCTGGAGGAGTTAAAGGCTCGCCCTCAAACTATGGGTTTGAATAATGAAGACCAACTTTATTCTGAGGTTGCCAGCGGCCAAATTACCGTTCGTGAATTAGTTGAAAAATATGAGCCAAATGTTACTGCAGGTGAAGAAAATATTATTGATTCGCCTTCTCTCACTGAGCGATTTATTAATCGTGCACGCGGAGTAGCAAAGGGCGTTAAGGTTGATGGCGTTTCAAATACCTTGATTGTTTTTGCAAAATGTTGTAGTCCTATTCCAGGGGATGCCATTTTGGGTTATATCACTCGAGGTCGAGGGGTAACAATCCATCGAAATACTTGTAATAACCTGCCATCATTGCAGAACGAAGATCGTTTTATCAATGTGGAATGGGAGGTGGCAGCCAAAACATCCTTTATTGTTCGAATGAAAATTATTACTGAAGATCGTAAAAATATTCTTCGAGATATTACGGAGAGTATCGCAGCCATGAGTATGAATATTAAAAGTATTGATATGCGTTCAGAAGAGGGAATGGGCTCATGTATTCTTATTTTAGAAACGCGAGATACACGACAATTAGCACGCCTAAAAAAACAAATCCAGAAAATCCCCAATGTAATTGATATTGAAAGGATATAGTATGAATACATTAACATTCACACGGGAAGATATCATTAGGCGAACATCTGAGAAATTAGATTTATCTCATAATGATATGAAATTGGCTGTGGATTCAGTTTTAGAAACCATGAGTGGAATGCTCACAGAAGAACAGAGCAATATTCGTATTGAGCTTCGTAACTTTGGTGTATTTGAAGTGAAGCCCACAAAGGCAAAACCGCGTGCGCGAAATCCACGGACAAATGAGGAAGTCTATGTGCCTCCCCGTCGGAAGGTTCACTTTAAGGCAGGCAAGGTTATTCGAGAAGTATTACAAAAAGAATGGGTAAAATAATTGGGTAGATTACTCGCCTTAGATATTGGAGAACGAAGAATTGGGGTTGCAATATCAGACCCCATGCATATTATTTCGACTCCATATTCAGTTATCGATCGAAAAATTACACCTGATTATAAGAGTGAAATCAAAAAATTAATTTCTGAAAAGGAGGTAGAGGCATTAGTCATTGGCCTCCCCTTAACGCTGAAGAATAATATCTCACAACAAACAAAAAAGGTTCAACTCATCATTGAAGAGTTAACCTCTACATTAGATTTACCCATTCATACAATTGATGAGCGTTTAAGCTCAGTATCCGCACAGAATGCCCTCAAGTTAAAGGGAGTGAAAACAGGTCATAACAAAGGCGAAATTGATAAAACTGCCGCGGCCATTTTTCTCCAAGAATTTTTAGATTCAAAATAAGATGCCTCAAATAATATTGATTATTTCCTCTGCAATTCTAACTGGAATTGCCCAACAACCATTGGGTTTGGGTTGGTTGGCATGGTTCTCCCTTATTCCTTTCATTATTGGGATTAGAAATATTTGCTCATTTAAAGATCATCTCAAATTGGGATTTACATGGGGGTTTTTCTATAACTTGACCATCATTTTTTGGATTGCCCAAAACTTAGGTACCAATCTGACCATTGGTATAATCTCAATGTTTAGTGCAGTCATTTTATTTTCAATGAATACCATCTTGATAATGGTGGCATTTTATTTTATTAAACGTAGCGTAGGGCAATTCAGCTATTTATTACTCCCATTTATTTGGGTTTCCATTGAATACATTCGGTCTTTCGGTGCATTGGCGAATCCGTGGATTTCATTAGCAAACACACAGATTGACTTTCTCACCCTAATACAAAATGCAGAATACACCGGGATTTATGGAATCTCATTTTGGATAGTCCTCATAAACTTATTAGCTTATGAATGGTATTGTGAAAAGAATAAAAAAGCTGCATTTTCATGGCTCACCGTTTTCTGCTTACCATGGATTACTGGCCTCATTATTATGCCAACTCAAACCACTCATTTACAAGATTCTATTGATGTGACTATTGTTCAGCCCAATGTACATCTTTCTGAAAAAAGACGGCAAGGGGCAACCTCAAAAAATATTAATAACTTACTCAAATTATCTTTTTCTGATAATTATGAAAAAGATAGATTGGTCATTTGGCCCGAGACATCCACAATGTCCTACCTCCTGCAAAATGGGGGGCGATATTTAAATCAAATTCAACGACTATTAGCCATTACAAATTCTGAGTTGTTGACCGGTTTGCCCGTTTACAAAAAAGATGTTGATGGGCAATATTTATATTATAATGCCATCGCTCATGTAAGGGCTGATACGGTGGCAGATGTGTATGAGAAAATTCATTTGGTGCCCATGGGAGAGTATATTCCCCTTTCGCCAATTTTCCCCAGCTTGAAAAAATTGAATTTGGGTCAAGCCAATTTTGAACATGGAGATGAATTTACTATTTTTGATTACAAGGGGCATAAACTGGGTGGAATGGTTTGCCTTGAATCTACATTTCCACAGTTGAATCGCCAGTTTGTACTTAAAGGTGCAGAGGTACTCTTTTATGTGGTAAATGATGGATGGTATGAAAATCCCCCAGAGCCACAACAACATGCGCGACAAACCATATTTAGAGCCATTGAATTTAGACGCCCCATTTTACGTTGTGCCAATACGGGAATATCTCAAATTGTAGATGCAACGGGGAACATTCGGCATCAAACTCAATTAAACAAAACGGAAGTAATTCGGGCCAGTGTGATGCCAAATTCTGAGTTGACTTTTTACACTAAATTTGGTGATGTATTTGCATGGCTAAACCTCCTAATAATTATGGTATTTTTGGGTAGAGGAATTTTACAGAAAAATGACTAAAAAATTTATTATTACAATAATTATGATGACCATGGCCTTCTCGGGTTCACGGACTAAATCCTTAATCTTACCCGGTTGGGGTGAATTGTCATTGAGCCATAATAGTCGTGGACAAAAATTATTGGCCGCCGATGTTTTGCTGTGGCTCACCGTTTTTAATGGTAAAAATTTGAGTAAAAATTATGAGTCAGATTATCGTGCATTTGCCAGTGAACATGCGGGGGTAAATTGGAATCACACAGATTATTTATTTGCAGTAGATATTGGCTATTATGATGATTTGAATTCGTATAATAGTGCAAAGGCGCGACAACGTTCTTTAGAATTAGAAACAGATTTAAATGGGGGGTTGATTCGTGAATACGGTCATACCCTATATCCTGAAAATGGTAGTTTTGATTGGCAATGGGATAGTGATGCAAATCGAAAATCTTATAAAGATATGCGAGTGTCTTCGGCCAATTGGGATAAATATGCTAACTTTGCCATTGCAGGCTTATTGGTGAATCGTGTTATTTCAGTAATTGATGTAATGTATTTGGAAAAAACGGGTAAGTCCACGCCTATTCAATCTCAAATAATTACGAAAGGGACTGATGACCTTCAGCTAAAATTGAGTTTCCCCTTTTAACGTTTCTGTAAACTTTTTAAGGCTGTATTTCGAGCCGAAATAGATTTTTCAGAAAACCATGAGTCCAAAAAAATATTCATTTGTTTCTCTTTTTGCGTGTCCATAAATGAATGAATACGTTTCAACCGATTTTCATCTTTAGCAATATCATCAAATAATACTTCTTCTGTGGTGAAGTGACTAAATTGATCCATCTCATTGGGGATATAGAAATCATCATTACATAAAATTTTGCTCATATCTTCACCAAATGTACATTGAATAATGGCTTGGGGAAGTGGGGGCAGTTTAATGCCTAATTTTTCTTCATTCATCCCCAATTTATATTTGCCTGATTCGCAATAAACCTTATCACATGAAGCAGCTAAAATAAAACCGCCTGCCACTGTATGACCATTGATGTGTGCTATCGTTTTACCAGATCGATCTAATACTGATTTCAACATAGATTCAAAGGATGCCATAAATTGAATAATTTCATCACGGTTAAAATCATTGATGTGAAAGAGGTCTAATCCACTGGAGAAAAATCGACCATTTCCAGTAATAGTTAGATTTTCAGAGTCATCAATTTGTTGGATACTTTTAGAAAATTCATTAAAAAACGATGGATTTAACACATTGGCAACAGAGTGATTCATCACCAGTTCTGTATGCGTCGGATAGGTATTGATATTCATTTGTGTATTCATGGTGAAATTTACGAACTCTACTTGGTATAAAACGGTGGATTAGCGTAATTTTTCTTGGCTGAAATGTCCATATTTTAGCCACGTAATGCCCTCGTAGCTCAGCTGGATAGAGCAATTGACTTCTAATCAATAGGCCACAGGTTCGAATCCTGTCGAGGGTACCAAAAAGCCACATCAGTTTTGATGTGGCTTTTTTTGTTAGATGGTGTAAATTCTACCATGAAAAAAATACTTTTATCACTTATCACATTCTTTGGCGCTGTCTTTTTAGGTGGCTTTGTAAATATGGGCATTATTACATTGGGTGGGCAATTGGTACCCCCACCAGCAGGGGTGAACCCTGCAGATGTAAATAGCATCGCTGAGAGTATGCATTTATATGGTCCCATCCATTTTATATCTCCATTTTTAGCCCATGCCGTTGGTACATTTGTGGGTGCATATTTGGTAGCACGTTTTGCCCCTCAGTTTAAACTTGTATTGGCGTTAATGGTGGGTGGTTTGTTTTTGATTGGTGGGGTTATGATGGTAATGATGCTTCCATCACCCATCTGGTTTAATGTATTAGATTTGGGTGTGGCCTATATCCCCATGGGTTATTTGTGGTGGTGGTTAAATCAGCCTAAAACTGAAACTGTAAATTAACTTGATTATTTTGGATTGAGGCATCTGCGTTTTCCAATAGTGGAGATGTGAAAATCCATGAGTTAATGCCTGCCAAAATTGCTCCGGCCAGTACATCTTCCCAATAATGTTTTTCTGCATACACTCGACTATATCCTACGAATGATGCTACCATATAGACAGGCCATGCTTTACTAAATCCATATCGGTGATGGATGAAGGTTGCGCCAGAAAATGCCGCCGATGTATGTCCTGAAGGAAATGAATTATTATTGGACCCATCGGGTCGAGGTTTATCAATAGCCTGTTTAAGAAAATGAGTGGTTAATATAGTGCCTACGGAAGATTTACAAAATTGGATTCGCCCATCGTTATCGGAATTTTCATAGGTTAGATAAAGGCCATATAATGGGGATGCTAATTGACCAATATCGCCAGCAGTTCGAATAGGGTCAGACGAATCTCCAATAAATGGAAACAAAAAATTAATGCTCAATAGAAAACAAAGTATCTTCATCAAAATGTATAATTAATTGATATGCCCGGAGTGAGATTCGAATTAAGCATAGGTTGAATAGACAAATGAGATTTATCATCACCCCTAATTTTTTTTCTCCCATTATCTACTGCAATTTTGCCTAAATAATATCCCATGGCAATAGAGAGTGGATGATCACTCACCCAATGTACGCCATTATTCATCATTTGAAATCCCAGTAATGTCATGGCGGTATAGCCCACGGGCCGAATCCATTTTACATCAGAATAATTTTCAGCAATGACTGTAACGGTGGCCATACATACGGCCATGTGACCCGACGGGAATGCATCGTAAGAGGAGACATGTTTATGATATTCAATTTGGTTGGGAAAAGGGGTCCACTTATCCTCTGGGATGTAAATAATTGAACCGTCTTTTAAAGTATCCTGAGAAGTATAATTTCTGAACGGACTTACTCTGCCCGTAATATGTTTAATGACTTGGGTTAAGAATCCAGCGGATGCCATGGCCTGTGCCACTTGACTACCAGTTTGCATTGCTCGGTTATTATGGGTGAATTTTCCGTATGTATAAAAACTACTGGCAATACCCAAATGAAGGATGCCATCTCCGATAAAATATAAAGAGGACTCTAAATCCGTTGGAAATCGAATCGGTTGATCAAAAATACGAAAAAACGGTTTAGTATTATCATCTTGGGAAAGATTAAGTTTGTACCCAATTTTTTGTGACTCAACTATAAGCGGTTCATCATAGGCAATCATAATACCCGTTAACGCTGAAATCACCAACCACTCATTTATTTTTTCCTTGCGGAATGTTTGCTTTCCATATTCGTGAATATCTTTAGGAAAAGAAGTGAGGAATGTAAATCCCTTTGGTGGTGCATATTCATAGCCATTTATAATTTGTACATCTTTTGCCCATGTAAAAACTATCAATAGTAGAATTATAAAGTTTTTAGTCATGAGCTTCTACATATTCTTTCGTATTTAGTAAAACGTCAGGCAAACTATATTCTGTGAGGAAATCAACTATCCAGCCAAAACCAAATGGAATATAGCCTATATCTGTATAAACTTGATATTGCACCAAAGTAAAGTCAGTATTTTTATATGGAGTTATGACCCATTGCCCCCATGTATCCACGATATTATTTTCTTTCCACGGGGCAATTTCCCAAGTCAACCAGCTGTATTCTGAAGATTCATATTTTGCAGTTGAAATTTCATATTGATAATTAATCCCCATTGGCACTTCAATGAAATATCTAAAATTGGTAGTTTGTTCATAATGAACAGATTCAACATTAGCAACATGAGGCATAAATTTTGGGTATTCTTCTAATTGTGAAATGGATTGAAAAACAGTTTCCATACTTTCTTTTATTAAAATGTACGCATGGTAATGTTCACCACCTCCATCTTCCGCTTCAATTTGTTCAAGTAAAATATTCCCATGCTGTAAGTCTATATGCATTTGATCTGTGATATTATACAAGGGGAGCGGAGGAGATTCTCCAATCAGGAAAGTGAATGCAATTAAAATTTGCGCAAAATATCGAATCTCAATGGTCATAATCGTGGGCAAATTTAAGGAGGCTTTATGTTTATAAAAATATTTGATTCATGGATTTACGAGAAGAATATTACATTTACTTACAAGGGAAGTTGTATTAAAAATGTTTACATTAATAGGATAATTAAAGGTGTATTTATGAAAAGAACAATATTATTTATTACAATATTATTTCATTTAGGATTCTCTCAAGACATGCCAGCCCAACCCCAAATTGCCTGGATGGCTACGGATTATATAATAGAAGACTCAAGTGTGGTTGTATCCCTCACGTGGGATATGTGGTGGGGAGAAAATGGTGACCATTGGCGATTATTCTCAAATGATGAAAACTTATATGAGTCCACACTAACCCCTGATACCCCAAACGCTCAAAGTGGAGCTTACAATATTGAATATGATTCTGTAGGTGAATATTCTTTATTCGTTCAATTATGTAATGGTGAGGGTGTGGATGAATTATGCAATAGTAGTAATGTAACATCCATTTCGGTTACTACCTCAGGTGGCGGCGGAAATTCTGAGCCTGGCCATGTGGGACATGGTGACCCTGATTGGGGGAGTCGATTTTTTGCGCCATTTGTAGATGCTACTGGCTGGCCACCATTTGATATTTCTGGTAATTCAATTGAAACAGGTGTAAAACATTATGCATTAGGTTTTATTGTGGATAAAACGGGGGATGCTTGCGAGGCCAGTTGGGGTGGTTTTTTTGGCTTAGATGGGTGGACCTATGCCCATGATTTTATGTTTCCTCTTATTGAAGATAATGAAATTGGTGAATTAAGGAATTTAGGTGGTGATGTAATGCCATCAATTGGTGGGGCAGCGAACACGCCATTGGCATCTGCTTGTACGAATGTGGAAGATTTAGCGGTACAATATCAATCTATAATTGATGCTTATGACTTGACACACTTAGATTTTGACATCGAGGGAATTTGGGTATTAGATAACCAGGCTACGATTAGACGTTCTCAAGCCATTGCACAAGTTCAAAATTATATGGAAAGTGAAAATCGAACATTAAATATTTGGTATACACTCCCCGTATTACCAGTTGGCTTAACAACTGATGGGTATTATGTTGTTGAACAAGCTGTTGCACATGGGGTAGAATTATCTGGAGTAAACATAATGGCCATGGATTATGGCTATCAAGCCGCACCAAATCCTGAGGGACAAATGGGGGAATATGCTATTCAATCTGCCACATCCTTATATGGTCAATTATCTGAGATTTACTCAAATGCGGGCATCTCTAAAACGGATGATGAAATATGGAATATGATTGGGGTAACCCCAATGATAGGTATGAATGATGTTACGGAAGAAATATTTGATTTAGAAGATGCAGAACAACTGAGACAATTTGGTTTAGATCAAAATTTAAAGATGCTTTCTATGTGGTCATCAAATAGAGATAAGCAGTGTGAAGAGGGTATTATTGACCATGTAGATATTAGTTGTAGTAGTATTTTGCAAGACCCATATGAGTTTTCAATAATCTTCAATGATTTTTCAGAGAATCAAGGCATTGTTTTTGATAAAAATGTTATTGGCTATTTTGTATCATGGGGAATCTATGCTCGCGATTATCATATAATGGATATTCCTGCAGAAAAAATAAATGTAATTAACTACGCCTTTGCAAATATAAACCCCAGTTCAGGTATTATTGAATTGGGAGACCCTTATGCAGATATTGATAAAGCCTATCCTGGTGACTGTTGGGATGCTGGATGTCTACGTGGGAATTTTAATCAATTGCAATTATTGAAGGACGAGAACCCTCACCTTAAAACCCTAATTTCAATTGGAGGGTGGACGTGGTCAGCCTATTTTTCAGATATTGCTATGACCGAATCTTCTCGAGAAATATTTGCTCAATCATGTGTTGATTTCATTTTAGAATATGGATTTGACGGTATCGATTTAGATTGGGAATATCCTGTTGAAGGTGGGTTGAGCGGGAATAATCATAATCCAGATGATGATATCCATTTAGTCGCATTAGTTCAACGAATGAGAGAATTATTAGATGAGCAAACGATAATAAGTGGTGAAGAATATTTACTCACCATTGCCTCATCGGCCAATCCTAATTATATGGATAATTTAGCTTTGGATTCATTGGTACAATATTTGGATTGGATAAATATAATGAGTTATGATTTCCATGGGCCTTGGGGAGGCGATGGAGATCCTGCAACAAATTTTAATTCTCCATTGTTTACCACCATTGCAGACCCTTCGCCTGAGCCTTACGCATCTAATTTTAATCTAGCCGCATCTGTTCAAAACTATATTGTACGTGGTGTCCCCAGAGAAAAATTAAACGCAGGATTAGCATTTTATGGTCGTGCATTTGGAAATGTTGAAAATACAAATAATGGTTTGTATGCTCAATATGATGGAATGGCTGATGATGGTACGTGGGAAGATGGCTTTTATGATTATTGGGATTTAGAGCAAGATTATATCAACATGGCTGGATATGAACGATACTGGCACGATGAAGCAAAAGTACCATGGTTGTATAATCCATCAACACAGATTATGATTAGCTATGATGATGAAGCATCTATTCAAGCCAAAGCAGAATATATCATGAATGAAAATTTGGGTGGCGGAATGTTTTGGGAATTTTCAGGTGATAAAAATGCGCAATTATTAGATGTGGTGAATGATGTTTTTAATGATGGCTCTGAAAATGGATGTACGCCAGGTGATATTAATGGTGATTCTATTTTGAATGTATTGGATGTGGTACTCATGGTCAACTTAGTATTATCAGAATCCACTAATGATTGTGGTGATCTTAATCAGGATCAATCGTTAAATGTGCTTGATATTGTATTATTGGTTAATATTATTTTATCAACAGAAATGTGATTAATATCAATTTTAAAGCTTGAATATAATTACTAACTTTAACATAAATTATTATAGCATTAATTAACAAATGAAAAAGGAAAAGATATGAGAATACTATCAATACTACTCGCAACTGCAATTGCATTCTCGCCAATTCATGCCGCTAAGAAATCGGTGAAACTGGCAAAAGACTCTTATCATCAAATCTGTAAAGATTTAAATGAAAATGTTTTAAAACCAGGTAATAAACTTACCCGTGCAGAAAAGAAAGCAGTTGGTGATTACTTAGGTGCAAAAAAAATATCTCGATTGAAAAAAAGGGATTTAAAGCATTTTGAAAACGCCATTAAAAAACATCGTTTTATTAAGGTGAATAAATCTAACAAGAAATTAGGCACAAACTTGAAAAAGTGGCCTAAAAAGTCAAGCGTTGGCAAATGGTACCAGTTGTTAAAATCATCTAAAGGCGGTGGTAGTAACAATGTTAATAGTTCTAGTGGTAATCCTGATGGGACAAATGAACTGATGGATCAAGATCATGAGCAAACAAATTAATTAGCATATAATTAACTTTTAAAAAGGGGCAGAAATTTTTCTGCCCCTTTTTTTATTCATGTAAGTTTATTGATTAGTCCTTTAAATTCTACCCTCATAAATGCATAAAATTCTCAACATACTCCAAATTAAAAAAAATGAGCTAAAACCCTCAGCCATTTTATTTTTCCATTCATTCTTTTTAGTGAGTGTTATTATTACCTCCAAGACTGCCCGTGATGCCTTTTTCTTGAGCCGGTACGATAAAAGTTTACTTCCATTTATGTACATTCTTACTGCATTAATAATGTGGAAAGGCGTGGGCTTTATTCAAAGAATGCTAAAGGGAAATAGTTTACTACAACAAAATATTATTTTACATAGTAGTTTCGCATTGGGAACTATTCTTTTTGCATTTTTCAACAAAGGAATATTTGTACCGATTTTATATTTATGGGTAGAAATTGTCACTGCCCTCATGGGTATGAAATTTTGGGAGTTAGCTACAAATGTATTTAATAGCCGACAAGGCAAACGACTATTTGGAATAATAACAGCTGGTGGATCTCTGTCTGGAGTCATAACGGGAATGTCTATACCCAAATTAATTTCTTATGGTAGTGATGCACTTATTCTATTTACTAGTTTGGTCATTTTATTCTGCATGTTACTTATTTACGCTTTAAAGCAATATTTTAAGTATGCTCCAAAAGGTTTCAAGCGAGAGGTGGATTTACCAAGATTCCAATTTTCAAAAATGGAACCATTTATTAGACACATACTTTTTATTGTCATACTCTTGGCTTCATTATCTACTTTTGTGGATTATCAGTTTAAGATTGAAATTGGAAATCAATTTTCTACTGAGCTTCAAATAATGACCTTTTTTGGGAAATTTTATATGATTACTGGAATCATTTCAATTCTGATCCAATTATTTTTATCGGGAAGAATATTATCATATTTTGGAGTATCTGCTGGGATAGGGTCATATCCATTTTTCACATTAGTTGGAGCCATAACGTTTATATTCTTTTCACCTTTTATTGTGTTGTCTTTGATAAAGGGCGTGGATCAAGTGATTAAACCTACAATGTTAGGCACATCCATAGAGTTAATTTGGTTGCCCATTTCCCCAAAAAAGAAAAAATTCACAAAGCCATTTTTCAATACTACTATAAAATCAATAGTTCAGGCATTGACGGCATTTTTGATTATTGGTTTATCGGCAATGAATTTTGGGAGTAGTTCAGTATATGTCTTAATTATTGGATTTTCATTCATGTTTATGTTACTGGTTTTAAAAACTAGATCATTTTATTATGATGCAGTGGCCAATGCAATCGAGAGTCGGCAGTTAGATTCTGGCGAATTAAATTTTGATTTCTCCTTACCTGGGATTCAGGATACTATTCGGACTCAATTAGAAAGCTCCGATAAATTTACATTATTGTTTGTGTTAGATTCCATAAAAAATGAAAAGATAGATCCATGGTTAGAATCCATTAATGCGTTAAAATCGTTCAATGATGAAGATGTTAGAAGTACATTGATTACACATTTTGGACATGATGATAAATTATTTTCTACTGAAGATCTTCATGAAATTTCTGAATCAGGCGAAAAGTATGCCTCAGTATCAATTCAGTTTTTAAAGGTTCGAACTGATATTGATGGGGTTAGATTTTCTAATTTAGTTGATAGTCTAAATGAAGGGGTACAACTTTCCGCATTATGCCATTTGTATGAGCAACAAAAAACATCCATTGAGTTAACTGAAATACAAAATAGAATACTTAAAGCAAATTTTCCACAAGATATATTGCAATATGTAGATGAAGTTTCAATTTTTACCGTTGACTTCTTAAATAAATTATTCCACTTAGAAAAGACTCAAATTCGATTAATTTGCATGAAAAAGGTGGATATATCAATCTATCCTCATTTAGTAGAATTGGTTTTTAAATCCATCAATGATTCTCAGTTTAAAATGGAGATTATTAATGAACTTATAAAAATTAATTTACAGCAGTTGATTCCATTGATAGAGGAATACGTAAACAAAAATATTGATAATGAAGAACGGTTAAGGGGGATTCCTCAATTATTAGTAACCATTGAAAATGAGAAAGTAAAACCAATAATTGAAAAGTTAATAAGGATTGGTTCTGGAGAATTATTGATTGAGATTTCCAATACCATTACCGATTCAAAGCAAGAGTATTCATTTTTTGTGAATAAAGACATCGTTATAAAAAAATCAAGAGAAATAGCCGGAGTAATTTTCCAAAACATTGCATTTATTTATGAAGATACTTTTATCGCCAAAGATGATTTCATTTTAGATTACTTCAAATTTAAGGAATTTGAAGAGGTGGAATGCCTTTTTAGATTTGCATGCATATTATTAAAAAATGAACCAATTGATTCCTATGTTCATAGTATTAAAAATAAAGATACTCAGGTTCCATTTATTGTTGAAATTGTTGAACATAAATTGCCAGAATCAATATCTTCTGTTTTAGTGCCAATTATCGAAATTGAATCAAATGTTGAAAAATTTGACATTGGCAATAAATTTTATAAATTAAATACGGAATTACATAATCAGTGTAAAGATTTATATGACTCAAATGACGATTGGTTGCAGGCTATAATTTCCTATTTAATTGTAAAAGAAGGTCATAGGAGTATCAATTCTGATAATATAAATTGGGAGAATCTTTCACCCAATTTAGTCGCAGATGATGTAATTGATATGCGTAGGATTGAAGGAACCGAAATTTCAGGAAAAATTAAAGATTATATCAAACTTCGCGAGGACGAAACCATGTTTACAATGCTTGAGAAAATTACTACATTAAAAAAAATTGACTTATTTTCAAATATCCCCAACAAGATATTGTATCATGTAAGCCAAATTACTGAAGAGGTGGAGTACTTAGAGGGTGAATCCATTTTTAGTGAAGGTGATTTTGGAGATCACATGCTAGTTATTGCCAAAGGTAATGTTCGGATTCATAAAGGTGAAAAGACTATTATTGAAATGGGCAATGGAGCCTGTTTTGGAGATATGGCAATTTTAGATGGTGAACCTCGTTCTGCAGACGCCACTGCAACTGAAGACTGTATTCTATTCAAAATAAATCAGCGTGATTTCTCTCAAGTTCTATCTACTCAAAATGAAGTGATGATAGGGATTGTAAAAATTTTAACAAAACGATTGAGAGAAACCACACAAAAACTTTACGCCAATTAGTTACCTTCCAACTTTGAATAGGCATTATTAAATTGTTGCTGAAAAGCAGCGTAATAATCATTAATCTCATAGAAGTATTTGGCCACTTCTGGGTCAATTACATGTGTATTCACTTCTAAGGTTTCATGTGCAGGAAATTGAATTTCTACACCTGCATTAAATGTGTTAATTTGTAATTTCAAATCTGGATTCATTGATAGCACTTCTTTCAACACAAGAATTTCAAACAACCGCCGTCTATTCTTTGATGAATTCAGTAAAATTGCATAATCATTTTTAGCAGTGTCATTATATCCAATTAAGTCAGATTTATAGGATTTTGAGTTTGTTGTAACATTTTCTGCTTTTGCTGAGGGACGAACAAATTCATCATTTCCAGCAACGTTCTTATTAGTATATTTTAATAATAAACCTTTTGTTTCATTTTCTAAATAATCTATGCCATGTTTATGTAAAAAGGTTACACCTCCACCTTTTTCTGAGTCAAAATAGATTACTTTGCTTGGATTCACATATGAGAAATAATTTTCTCTTTCGATGATATTGTATAGCATTCGTCTAACTAAAACATCCTCTCCAGGAATCCCCCCATTTTGAATATGAGTTCTGAGCTCCTCATCTATATTGTCAGCATTTTGATGACTTAGTTCAGTTAGTCCCTCAATTTTTTGATGTGAAGTAATAAAGTTTAAGTCAAAAATATCAGATTCCTTTAGACGGTAACTGTTGGGAAATAATCTATTGTCCACTGAGTCAAACATTTCTGAATCTTTTGGAATTACCCGACTATATCGATTATGTTCTTCTGAAATCACATGAGGGGTAATTACAACAATAACCTCTTTTTTTGCATGCTGAACACTGGATGAGGAAAAGAGTTTTCCTAAAAATGGGATTTTTGAGAGTAGCGGAATACTTCCTTGTGCATCTGATTTTTTGTCACTGATTAGTCCACCAATTATAAATGGAGTATTGTTTGCCACCCGAATAAAAGATTCAACCCGTCGATTATTAATTGTTGGAGCATCAATATTAGCTTGTGGTTCAACTTCAGTGATAATCGTTTCCACTTGCATCGTCACATCCCGTTTATCTTCACTGATTCGTGGCTTCAGATTTAAGCTAATTCCAACAGGGATATATTCTACATCGCTTCCAAGAATATCTGAAGAGGCGCCCACAATTTGTTTAATAATAGGTATCTGCCGGCCCACTTGAATTCGTGCTTGTCGGCCGTCCAGAACAAGTACAGATGGTTTAGATAAGATTTCAGCAGATTTTGAGCTGAGTAGTGCTTTCAAGTTCACATCTAATAGTTTACTAATTGCATTTCCATCTTCATCAAAAAATCCACCGGTAGAATATTGTAACAAAAAATTAGTATAACTGCCAGTTGTGGCATCAATGGATGGAGTAGATACTGCAATTTGGCCTCCATCATTTGCAGGATTATTATAATCCGTTAATCCTAAATCAAATTCATTTAGCTTTTCACTGTCAATTTCAATAACTAATGCTTCAATGAGGATTTGGTCTGCTGCCACATCAATTTCATTTTTAAGAAATTGATAAAATTTTGAAAATGCCTTAAATTGATTTGAAGGATAGCATACCATTAAGCGTTGTAATGGTTCACCAGATGAAGTATTTGAGAATGATGATCCACCTAATGATGCCGCAATACTTTCTCCACCTTCATCATCTTCATCATAATTAGGGGTTAAGCTACTCAGAGAAACTGAATTATTCTCGGGCATTTTGATGATAGTAAGTTTGTTTTTATCAATGATACTTGAAGGAGAGAATGAAAATTCAGTTTCCGTTTCACCTGCTTCACTCTCAAACTCAATTACATTATGCCCCATGGCTTTTAATACACCCGTTGCATAATCAGATTTTATGTAACTCAGTTTAACCATTTCACAATTTTGAGAATCATCAATTTGAGAAACCCCAATATTTGTAAAAATAAGAATAAAAAATAAGTGATAGAGAGGATTACTTTTTTTGCAGTACATTGTCTTGCCTTTCAATGTTAAAATTTGATGGGGTAAAATAGGATATTAAAATTATTAGTTACACGTATTAATCTAAAATGAATTTATCAAAAATAATTTCTTATTTACTAATTATTCATATTGCTTTTTGTGGTTGCGATGGATTCAATTGGTTTGGTCAATTTGATATAGATGATTGTAATGAGAATGATATTTCTATTATACAAACATTAGTATTACAAAGTGAAGAAACCATTGAATGGGATATGGACACAGACTTTAATGGTCAAATTGAACCTTTAGAAGTGGGTTGGCAATTCTGGGAGGACGGACGACTCATCCATTGGATATGTTCAGATGTCCCATCTCCATGGTATATGTATAATTATGATTGTGGATTGTCTGGAGAATTCCCCAAAAATTTGATAAATTTAGATAATTTGGAAAAGCTCCATTTCGATAATAACAATTTTTCAGGAGAGATATCCACTGAAATATGTAATTTTAATATAGCAAATAAATCTGATTATTGGTTTAGAATTGGAAATAATAAATTATGCCCACCATTCCCTAATTGTATAGATGGTACAAATCTGATTCAAGACTCAAGTGATTGTTATGAAAAATAAATAAAATTATCATAAATTATATCTCATGAAGCAGACAATAGACCGCATCTTTATACTCTCATTTTTATTCTTAGTCGCCTGTGGTGGAGGTGATATCGTTGAAGAAGTCATTGAAAAATATGAAAATGGTGATACTAAAGTAGAAATGAAGTTTAAGACAGATGAGAATGTCTTAGAGAGATATACATATAATCAAGTAGGCGAATTAGTCTATTTTGAAGTTGATAGCTTAATGCAACGGGAATTTTTCAGATCTTATCTTCTCGGTGATTGGAAAATGAAGTTTATGATTGTGGAAGAAGATACAGTCTATAATTATGGAAATTCCAGTGATACGGTACTCACTCAAAATATATATAAATTCACCCGTGATAGTTTGTTTGTGAATGGTTGGAAATATGAAGCATCCTATAAAGTGAAATATATAGATAGTTTACGCGTTAACCTAAATGGTCAATGGAAGTTTGATGATGATAGCCTTTCAACCTATCGAACCTCTCAGGTGAATGACAAAGATACATTGACTATCAACTCTTATAATGAGTTCGTTTGGAATAATTTTTTAAACACTGTTGATAAAGAAGAAACAGTGGTATTTATCAGAAATAAAGTAAATCCTTAGTACTATTTTTGTTCTGTATTTGTGATGTGAGTCACAAGACTTTCTCTTGTATAAAACGCACTTTCCCCCTAAATTAATGCCTTGTAAATCAATCCATAGAACTATGGATTATCAATCTTGAAGGAATTGATTAAAATGATAGATGTAAAAAATAAATGTAAAATATTTTTCAATTGGGGAGTGCTATTTATGGCTATGGACCCAACTTTTCTATTATCTCAAGATCCCCCTGCTGAATTTCAACATGAACAATCTACTCTACAAGGATTTTATTTTTTCTTAGAAGTAAAATTGGATGGATCCCCCATAGAATCTGATGATTGGGTGGCAACATTTAATGGGGACATTTGTGTAGGTGCACGTCAATGGAATCCCAGTAATTGTGGAGGGGGGATGTGTGATGTCCCCGCAATGGGGAATGATGGTGCGGATTGGACTTCTGGATATATGCAATCTGGAAACATTCCAACTTTCAAAATTTATGATGCGTCTTCAGGAAATATTTATGATGCAATATCATCAGAAACAGTAGATCCATGGGTAAATAATGGATTTTCTATGAATGACCTTCTTGAGGCAAATAGTGAGGGCTCTAGTGACAATTTTTATTTTAGTGTTGATTTAGAAGATACAGGCGCAACTCAATTAACCATTCTATCTGAATCAATTACCAGTTTAGAAGTGGGCGATGAAATTGGAATTTTTGATTCTAATGGTATCATCAATTACAATAATTGCGATAATGACATTGGTGACCTTCTGGTTGGGGCAGGTATTTGGGACGGGATTCAGCTAAACATTGTAAGTATCGGTTCAGTAGATATGTGTGCTTTTGGGGGTGTACAAGTTTCAGGTTTTGTGGAAGGGAATCCAGTTAGTGTTAAAGTGTGGCGGGATTCTGAGCAAATGGAATATGAAACCCAGTTAGCTTGGGAATTAGGCTCTGGCAATTTTGGAGACATCATTCAGTCCATATCTGAAATTACACTAATTGACCCTAATGCATGTGAAGATGATGATTCTGCCGTATCCGCATTTGGTGGATGTGTAGGTGCAGTGGCAGCACTTGGTTGTGATTTCGTTTTTGGTGGAATCCCTATATTTGAGTCATGTCCCGTAACATGTGATGCATGTCCAGAAGTACCCATATTGGGGTGTATGGACGTATTTGCATGTAATTATAATCCAGAAGCAAATGAAGATAGTGGCTGTGAATATGCAGAAGCTAACTTTGATTGTGATGGTAACTGTACTGAAATAGTAGACTGTAATGGTATTTGTAATGGAAGTGCAATCATTGATGAATGTGGAATATGTGATGGTCCTGGTTCAATATTTGCCTGCGGATGTGAGCCATTCCCTGAAGGCGATTGTGATTGTGATGGCAACATTGAAGATTGTGCAGGTATTTGTAATGGTGACGCAGAATATGATTCTTGTGGCGTTTGCGGGGGTGATGGTAGTACTTGTGGCGATGATGGTGGCTGGGAAGATGAACTTGACGTTTTGCTAAGCTTTGGTGATTTAGGTGGTGTGGTTTTGACAATCGTATCATATGAAAATGCATCAGGTACAGTATGTCTTGATAATGCAATTGTCTCAGATAATTCTGGATATGCTGTTAATGTTGAGACGGGAAGTTGCATAAATTTATCAGATACTGCTGGTGAGTTAGAGATATATATTCTTAACTCTGTTGCAGTGGGTGGGTTCCAATTTAATGTATCTGGACTTACCTTAATTAGTGCAAGCGGTGGGGCTGCAGCCAATGCAGGATTTATGGTTTCTGCAAATGGAACCACAGTAATTGGATTTTCTTTAACCGGATCTTCCCTTGATCCATTAGATGATATTTTGGGATGTACAGACGGAAACGCCTGTAACTATAATTCTGAAGCGATTCAAGATGATGGTTCCTGTGAGTTTGCCGAAGATAATTTTGATTGTGATGGTAACTGTACCGAAACAGTAGACTGTTATGGTATTTGTAATGGGAGTGCAATCATTGATGAATGTGGAGTCTGTGGAGGTGATAATTCCACATGCTCAGATTGTGCGGGTATTCCAAATGGTGATTCATTGGAAGACATGTGTGGTGCTTGCGATAATGACACTACCAATGATTGTATTCAGGATTGTAATGGTGAATGGGGTGGCACTGCTGAATTAGATGAATGTGAAGTCTGTGGAGGTGATAATTTCACATGCTCAGATTGTGCGGGTTTTCCAAATGGAAATGCAGTAGTAGATATGTGTGGGGTTTGTGATACAGATTCTATGAACGATTGCGTGCAAGATTGTAATGGTGACTGGGGTGGTGTTGCTATCACAGATGACTGTGGTGAATGTGTTTCACCCGATGATGATTCATGTAATGTAGTGCCTGAATTATTTCAATTTGAACAATCTACACTTCAAGCATTCTATTTTTTCAATTCAGTATTAGATCTCCAAGGGAATCCCATAGAACCTACGGATTGGGTGGCCGCATTTAAAGGTGACCTTTGTGTGGGTGCCCGTCAATGGAATTTAGATGATTGTGGTGGACTTTGTGATGTGCCTGTAATGGGTGAAGATGGTGAAGACTGGACCACTGGATATATGGTAAGTGGTGATCTTCCCTCATTTAAAATTTATGATTCATCTGAAGATATCTACTTTGATGCAATTCCATCTCAGTCTAATCCATGGTCAAATTTTGGATTTCTGATGGCAGATGAATTGAATGTAGCAGTATTTGGTTGCATGGATGAATCGGCAGAAAATTATAATTCAGCGGCAACTGTTGATGATGGTACATGTGATTTTGGTTTACCACTATTATTTCAGTTTGAACAGTCCACTTTACAAGCATTCTACTTTACGTATGAAGCATATGACATTTATGGTGAATCATTGGAGGAAAATGACTGGGTTGGTGCATTCAATGGTGATATATGTGTGGGTGCCCGAAAATGGGATTTATCTCTGTGTCAAGGTGGAGTATGTGATATTCCAGTCATGGGTAATGATGGCTCGGAGCAAACACAGGGATATATGCAGCAAGGTGGAATCCCTACATTTAAAATTTATGATGCTTCAGAAGGTAGCTATTTTGCCGCAGTGCCATCTCAAAACTATGCATGGTCAAATTTCAATATGCAATTTATTGATGAAATCGTGGCCACTGAAATTGATTATTTGAGTATCCCTTTACATAAAGATAATAATTTAGTTAGTTTTTATATCCTTCCATCTGAAACAAGCTTAATCTCTGTGATGGATGACATTCAGTCCAATGTTCTTGGCGTAATTGGAGAAGCGATTTCATCTCAATATATGGTTGATGAAGGGGGTTGGGTGGGTAGCTTAACTCAATTTGATACGTATAGTGGATATTGGATATACATGGGTGACTCTGTAGATACATTAGATATTGAAGGTGTGGGTATTGATCCCAATAAAGAATATGATCTTCATGAGGGGCTAAACTTAATTTCATTTCCCGTTCCTGGTTCAGTGGGGATAAGTGAAGGAATTCCAGATGAGGTTGAAGATTTAGTACCTTACATCATTTCAGAGGCGGTTGCAACGGCTCAAATAAATGGTGAATGGGTTGGCAGTTTAGACCGCTTTGAAGGTGCACATGGATATTGGTTTAATGTTGATGAACCTTTTACCTTTCAATATGATTTAGAAACACTGGACGTACTTTCACGTCAACAGCCAACTTACTCAAGTAAAGTTGAAACTCCGTTTGAGTTTTCACAATCCGAAGTTCAATCATTCTATTTTATAGATATTGGTGTGATTGAAGACGCCCAGTTTGGTGATTGGATTTTAGCATACCATAATGATGTATTGGTCGGTTCACGACAGTGGATGGGCAAACACATTGATGTTCCTGTTATGGGGTATGACGGAAAGTGGAATACTATTGGGTATCCTCAATTGGGAGATAATATTGAATTTAAATTATACTCCGAAAGCTTGAAAACAGAACTTCCACTTTCGGTGGGTATAGAACAATATATTCCCAATCATGTTCAGATTGTAGAATCGGTTAGTATTTCACTAGAAAATATTCCCACAGAATTTTATTTGAGTGCAGCATATCCAAACCCATTTAATCCTGAAACTATGATTAAAATGAATATCCCACAAACTTCAAATATCAATGTTGATGTTTACGATGCAAATGGACGACATGTTGATGCATTAATAAGTGGGACATATAAAGCTGGCCAATATGACATTACATGGATGGCATCAGAATTCCCAAGTGGAATTTATTTTATTACTCTCTCGATGCAAAATGAAATTCATACCACTAAAGTTGTGTTGATGAAATAATTAGAATTTAATTTTTCAATATAAGCCTCAGTGTAAAAAATGGGGCTTTTTTGTTTTACATCACATTTTTTATGTTGATGCGTTAATTATTGATTTACGTGGTTCATGTCACATCCCATTAGGTCATATCGCTATAAATTTTTTTAGCAATTAGGGAGCAAGACCATGACACAGAGAGAAACAAATAAATTATTGAATCAAGTAGATAACACTGGATATCTTAGTCAAATATGTAATCAGAATCCATTTATCATTCTTAGAACACAATGTGGGACAGGTAGGTATTCATTTCAAAATATCTCTTACAGAAATGAGGAGTTAGTGTTAGAATTTAAACTCATAAAAGATGATAAATTTGGAGATACTGAAAATATTGCATATAATATTGGTGAGATGTGCTTTTTGACAGCCAGTCAGTATCTCTATGCATTTGAGTATCAAGCCCACGCCTAATTAAAATTAGCTCATCGTCTAGCAATAGGTCGACCGGATGATGCAGCGGCCCCGCGTTAATGCGGGGCTTTCTTTATTATTTAATCTATATTTCCCCCTAACTTCCCAGCTATGAATTCACATCAATTTCTATTATTAAAGAATCTCACATTCATTTTTATGCTACTAATGTATGTAGGATGCTCGCGATTTATTTCTCATCAAACAGTTGATAATACTGAAGTAAAAGTTTCATACTATTCTCATGGTGGATTAGAATATGAATCAGAGTATAAGAATGGAAACCTCCACGGGGTTACCAAATATTGGGATGAATCAGAAAATTTGATTTCTGAAGCGAGCTATTCAAACGGGAAGATACATGGACTATCCACATCCTATTTTTCTGATGGAAGTATGAAATCAAAAGTAAATTATTACTATGGCCAAAAACATGGTAAAGAAGAATTATTTTATGATAATGGTCAATTGCAGTCACTCACAGAATATGATGAGGGCGAAGTGATTTTCGAAACACTTAGGTGGACAAAAGCTGGAGATTTAATTCCATGAAAATCACAAAAATAGTATTATCACTTATTTTAAGTTGTTTGGTTTTGGGAGAGAGTACGGAAATGAAAAAAGATACACGTTATAAATATGATGGCAACGGTCGAATTATATCGCCAGAATCAGAAGCATTGAAAAACATCCCTAAAGATGGAGGTGAGTTATGGAACCGCCTCGTTTTTGAACAAAGTCCATATTTGTTACAACATGCTGCGAATCCCGTGGATTGGTACCCATGGGGAGAGGAGGCTTTTGCGAAAGCTACCCGAGAGGATAAACCCATATTTCTGTCTATTGGATACACCACTTGCCATTGGTGCCATGTAATGGAGCATGAATCATTCGAAGATAATGAAGTAGCCGCATTATTGAATGAGAGTTATATAGCCATAAAAGTTGATCGTGAAGAACGCCCTGATATTGACAATGTTTATATGTCGGTAACCCAAATGTTAACGGGTAGAGGTGGATGGCCAATGACGGTTATAATGACACCTGAAAAAGAACCCTTTTTTGCAGGGACATATCTCCCAAAACAAACGCGTGGACGTCGTGCAGGAATGATGGAGTTGTTGCCCAATGTTAAAACCTATTGGGATACTAAACGTGACAGTCTCTTACAGGATGCAGGAAAATTAACCCAACGCCTAAAAAATTCCAATAAGAGCAGCCCAAGTGGTGAATCATTGTCTGATAATATTTTGGATAAAACCTTCTCTATCTTTGATAATCGTTTTGATGAAACCTATGGTGGATTCGGAAACGCACATAAATTTCCAAAACCGCATGATTACCTTTTTCTTTTAAAATATTATTCACGAACAAAAAATAATCGTGCGTTAGAAATGGCAGAAAAATCATTAATAGAAATGAGAAAAGGTGGAATGTATGACCAATTAGGTTTTGGGTTTCATCGTTATTCTACCGATAAAAGTTGGTTAGTTCCTCACTTTGAGAAAATGCTATATGACCAAGCCTTATTGGTTCATGCTTATTTAGAGGCATATCAGGTGACTAGAAATCAATTCTATGCTGATGTAGTTCGCGAAATATTAGAATATGTTGAACGAGATATGACATCGCCAGAGGGAGGATTTTACTCTGCAGAAGATGCAGATAGTGAAGGAGAGGAAGGCTTATTCTATCTCTGGACGACTTCAGAATTAGATGAACTATTGGGTGAATCAGATTCACAGTTGTTCCAAAAAATAATGAATATTCGAGATAATGGTAATTGGAATGAGGGACGACGTCATGGAAGTACAAATATTCCCCATCTAAAACAGACATGGAGTCACTTAGCAAGGGTACATCAAACCAGTGAAAATGAGCTAAAAGATCGATACGAAAAAATTAGAGTTAAATTATTTGATGTACGTGAATTTCGTATACATCCTCAAAAAGATGATAAGATTCTTTCTGATTGGAACGGCTTGATGATTTCTGCATTTGCAAAAGCTGCTGTCGTGTTAAATGACGAGAAATATACAGTATTAGCTGAAAATGCAGCCAATTTTGTACTTACCACATTACGTGCAGAAGATGGGGGACTTCTTAAGCGTTCGCGAAAAGGTGAAGCAGGCATCCATGGACTTATTGAAGATTACGCATTTGTAATTTGGGGATTAATAGAGCTGTATCAACTCACTTTCAATGTAGATTATTTAGAATCTGCAGTAGAATTATCAGATTATCAATTTGAGCATTTTTGGGATTCTGAAGGTCATGGATTTTTCTTTACGCCAGATAATGCTGAGCAATTACTTGTACGCACAAAAGAAGTTTATGATGGCGCAATACCTTCGGGAAATTCAGTGGCTGCTTATAACTTTATTCGATTGGGTCGTATTCTTTCTCGTGCGGATTATGAAGATATTTCACACCAAACCATGACGGCCTTTGCACGAAATCTTAATAGAAGTGGTTCGGGATATACTCTCATGCTTCAAGGGGTTGAATACTTTTATGGCCCCGCTTATGAAGTATTAATTTTTGGTGACCCTGAATCCATTAAAACTCAAAAAATGGTTGCTGAGATTAGGAATATCCCACAACCCAATAAGGTAGTGGTTTTTGCTGGCCAAGATGGTGGAGATCTACAGAGTTTAATTCCATTTGTGGGCATGTACCCATCTTCTAAAGATGGTTCACCGTTGGTATATGTTTGTCAGAATTATTCCTGCAATTTACCCACTGATGATATTGAAAAGGTGAGGGCTCAGTTAGGAAATTAAATGGAGTTAGCGATACACCATTGGGCTAAATAGTAGGTGCCTAATACAATAAACTGAGCTTGTGGGAGTGGCTTTACAAAACGATTTAATGCCAGTGAAGCATCGGATATCATAAATAAAATAGAGCCCACCATGGCCAGTAATGTTGAGGCTGCTCCCCAATATGCATTCAGTTGAATGGCTTGCCACCCCATCAAAACGATAACACTTAAATAGATTAATACGGGGATTTTTAAATCACCCAAATGTGAGTATAAATATTTATAAAATACGCCCCCCACAATAATTAATGGAATGCCAATCCAGGCTAAATTTATAATGGCAGTTTCTAATTTGAATATTCCAATATAGAGCAAATGTGTAATGAGAAAACTTATGAGACCCGGTAAAAAAAATCGTTCACTCATGAGGAAGATATCACCCAAGAGGGAGAATATTAATCCAACAATTAATAAATTTTTATATAGAACTGAATATGTAGGTTCCAGTGTATATGCCAGTACAATTATTAAAATAGTGGTGAGCGGTTTAAGGATGTAAAAGTATTTTCGGTTCGAGAATTTATCTGAGAAAATAGTGGCTAATCCACAAATGAGAATTAGATAGTTTAGCATCATTTACCTTTTGGGATGTACAAATCGGTAATGGTTCCTTCAATGATTTCAGCTGCGTTTGCCACCGTTTCTGACAAAGAAGGATGGGGGTGAATTGTGAGTCCAATATCCTCAGCGTCAGCACCCATTTCGATGGCTAACATTCCTTCACCTATTAGATCACCTGCATTTGTACCCACAATTCCGATACCAATAATAGTATTGGTTTCAGGGTTCGCTAAAATTTTGGTTTTACCTTCAGTACGATCCAAAGCAATTGCACGTCCACTGGCTTGCCAAGGGAATTCACCCTTCACAAATGGAATTCCATCTCGCTTCAGTTCAGCTTCTGTTGGACCAGCCCATGCGATTTCTGGATCAGTAAATATTACGGCAGGGATAGCTCTTGGGTCAAATGATGCTGATTTGTCTCCTGAAATTACCTCAGCGGCAACTTTACCTTCATGTGTTGCCTTGTGGGCAAGCATGGGATCGCCAGTAATGTCACCGATCGCATAAATATTCTTAATAGATGTTTGCCGTTTATCATTCACTGAAATAAATCCACGGTCAGAAATAGAAATTCCTACTTTTTCTAATCCTAAGTTTTCAGTATTGGGTTTTCGACCCACCGAAACCAGTACTTTATCAAATGATTCAACAAATTTTTCCCCATCAGTTGTCTCAAAATGGACTGTGAGTCCAGCCTTTTCAGGTTTGATTTCAACTACTTTGGTAGAAAGGTATACTTTTTTAAAATCATTAGTTAATTTTTTTTGCAATGGTTTTACCAAGTCTGCATCAGCCCCAGGCAAAAGTGAGGGCATGAATTCTACAACTGTCACTTTGCTCCCGAAAGCATGATATACGGTGCCCATTTCTAAACCAATATAACCACCTCCAACGACCAATAGATTCTCAGGAATATCTTTTAAATCAAGTGCCCCCGTTGAGCTAATAATTCGTGGGTCTTCAGGAAATGTAGGGATTTTTGATGGTCTTGAACCCGTTGCAATTATACAATTATCAAATGTGTACGTTGAACTTCCTTTATTTTCCTCAACTGTGATAGAATTTTTAGACAAGAATTTTGCAACTCCCGTAACTCTGGAAACTCCCCGAGCCTTGGCCATTTGGGCAACCCCTTTATTCAATTGGGATATTACCGATTCTTTCCAGGTTCTAATTTTATCAATATCCAATATGGGTGTTTTAAATGTAACGCCTAATGAATCTACGGATTTTGCATCATCAATAACTTTGGCCAAGTGAAGCAGTGCTTTGGATGGGATACACCCTCTGTTTAAGCATACACCACCCAGTGCATCAAATTTGTCAATTAATAAAACTTGTTTACCCAAATCTGCAGCTCGAAATGCGGCAGCATAACCACCAGGTCCTGCACCAATTACTATTAATTCAAAATGTGTATTTTCCATATTATGTAAGGGAGTTTAGATCTTCAAGTATTGTGGCAAATGCACGTGTAAACTTTACAGCAGTAACACCATCAATCACTCGATGGTCATAAGAAAGTGAAAAAGGTAACATTTTTCGGGGTACAAATTTTTTGTTGATAAACACAGGTTCAATCATCATTCGTGAAATCCCCATAATGGCAACTTCTGGGGGATTAATAATAGGTGTAAAATAGGTGCCACCTACACCTCCTAAACTAGAAATGGTGAAACAACCTCCTTGCATTTCAGCCGGAAGAAGCTTACCTAAACGAGCTTTTTCACTTATTTTTGATAACTCAAGAGTGAGTTGTTTTAAACTCTTTTTATCTACATCTTTGATTACGGGGACCACTAAACCATTTGGGGTATCCACCGCCACACCAATATTTATAAATGATTTGAGGATAAGCTCCTTACCATCATTGCTCAACGAACTATTAAACTCTGGCATGGTTTGGAGAATTTTTACGACTGCCTTCATGAAAAAGGGTAGATGAGATACTTTAATATTTTTGTCAGTATTCATAGCCTTTAATGATTTACGAATTTTATCCAATTCGGTAATGTCGGCCTTATCAAATTGAGTTACGTGGGGAATCGTTTGCCATGCTTCTTGCAGGCGATCTCCTGTCACGCGTTTGATTTTATTTAGTTTAATTCGACTTACGCCGCCCCATTGGGTAAAGTCAATTTCAGGTTTTTGAGCTGGGGTCGATTGAACCTCTTGAATAATATTTTGAGTTTGTGGTTGTTGTAAGGCTTTTTTAATATAACTTTCCACATCTTCTTTGGTGATTCTACCTTTTATTCCCGTTCCCGAAACATCACTCAAATTACAACCCAATTCTCGGGCGAATCGTCGTACGCTGGGGCTGGCAGATGTTGAACCAGCGTTTGCCAACACAGGTGATTCGATTGGTTCTGTTGATACGGGTGGAACTTGCGGAGTCTCAGTAGCTTCTTTTTGTACCACTTCAGTTGGCGGTTCTTCAGTATCGTCATTCGTCTCTGTTATAGTCGCCTCTCCAGTGAGTGTAACGATAGCTTCTCCCGGTGAGAGCGTGTCACCTGTGGTGATATGTACAATTGAGATTTCACCCGCTTCAGTAGCAGGGATTTCCATGGAGGCTTTATCAGTTTCGACCACAATTAGAATGTCATCAACAGAGATATTATCGCCGACTTTTACAGAAACATCGCTAATTTCAACAGATGATATTCCTTCGCCAAGTTCGGGTAATAGAATTTGTGCCATTTTTGTCCTAAACAGTTACCGGATTTGGTTTTTCCGGATCAATTTTATATTTATCAATTGCAGCTTTAACCTGTGATTTATCAATTTTATTTTCACGACTTAACGCATCCAGAGCAGTCATCACAATATAATATCGATTCACTTCAAAAAACCGTCGTAATTCATCTCGAGTTTCACTGCGGCCAAAGCCATCCGTTCCCAATGCCACAAAGGGGCATTCAATGTAAGGTGCAATTTGTTCAGCCACTAGTTTTACATAATCAGAAATAGCAATAACCGGTCCATTTTCAGGTCGCATGCATGAGCCTACATATGATACTTTTGCCGATTCTTGTGGATGCAGAATATTCCATCTACTTTTATCTTCAGCCTCCCGGTGAAGTTCACTGTAACTAGTTACACTCCAAATATCAGAATCGATATTCCAGTCATCTTTTAATAATTTTGAGGCCTCAATTACTTCATTTACCAATGCTCCACTGGCTAATAGTTGAACTTTTGGGGCATCACCTTGTAATCCTTCAATGAGTTTATACATCCCTTTAATTATACCATCTTCAACAGAGTTTGGCATTTTAGGCTGCACGTAATTTTCATTTTCGAGGGTAAGATAGTAAAAGACATCCTCTTGATCTTGGTACATACATTTTAAACCATGTTGGATAATTACTGTAACCTCGTATGCATAGGCAGGGTCGTATGCTCGAACATTCGGAATAACCGAAGCCATGAGTTGGCTATGGCCATCTTGGTGTTGTAAACCTTCACCCGCCAGAGTGGTTCTGCCGGCAGTCCCACCCAATAGAAAACCACGGGTTCTCATGTCAGCAGCCGCCCAAATAAAATCACCTACGCGTTGGAATCCAAACATAGAATAATAAATGAAAAATGGAATCATATTGACATTATGTGTACTGTATGACATTCCTGCCGAAATAAAAGATGATATTGCCCCTGCTTCACTTATGCCTTCTTCAAGAATTTGTCCATCGGTGGCTTCTTTATAAAACAAGAATTGCTCAGAATCAACAGGTACATATTTTTGTCCTGAGTGAGAATAAATTCCCAACTGTCTAAATAGTGGATCAATACCAAACGTTCGGGCCTCATCAGGAATAATCGGTACAATATGTTTACCAATATTTTTATCTTTAGTGATGAGAGTGAGGAATCTTACAAATGCCATTGTGGTTGAAATTTCGCGATCACCAGAGCCATTTAACAATTCTTCAAAGTATGACAGTTCAGGAATTTCTAATGGCGTAGAATCACTTTTTCTAAAGGGGAGGGAACCGCCTAATTTTTCTCTTTGAGCCTTTAAATATTGAATTTCTTCACTATCTTCAGATGGTTTATAAAAGGGTGCTTCAATACAATCTTCATCGGAAAGTGGTATATCAAATCGTGATCTAAAATGAAGGAGTTCATCTTCATTTAATTTCTTTTGAGAATGGGTGATGTTTCGACCTTCACCAGCTTCACCCAAACCATACCCTTTAATGGTTTGTGCCAAAATTACAGTAGGTTGATCTTTGTGAGCTACTGCCTCTGCAAATGCAGAATATACTTTGGCCGGGTCATGCCCACCCACTTTAAATTTCCAGAGTTCGTCATCGGTGAGATGCTCTACCATTTTTAATAAATCAGGGTGGGTTCCCCAAAAATGCTCTCTAATGTATGCACCACCTTCAACGATATATTTTAGGCGATCGCCATCCACCATTTTTTCTAATCGATCTAACAACAATTCACTATTATCATGCTCCATGAATTGGTCCCACTCTGATCCCCAAATCACTTTAATAACATTCCATCCAGCGCCTCGAAATGCCCCCTCTAATTCTTGAATTATTTTCCCATTACCTCTTACGGGTCCATCTAATCGTTGGAGGTTACAGTTCACCACAAAAATTAAATTATCTAATTTTTCACGGGATGCAAGGGTCAATGCGCCCAGAGATTCAGGTTCGTCCATCTCACCATCACCTAAAAATGCCCACACTTTACGTTTATTATCATCTATAAATCCACGATCGTTCATGTAATGCATAAACCGTGCTTGATAGATAGCCATTATTGGGCCTAACCCCATAGATACTGTTGCGAATTGCCAAAAATCTTTCATCAACCATGGATGGGGGTAAGAAGATAATCCCCCTTCTTTTGACAACTCTTGTCTAAAATTTGTGAGTTGAGTTTCAGAAATTCTGCCTTCTAAAAATGCTCGGGCATAAATTCCAGGGGAAGCATGCCCTTGAAAGAATACCATATCTCCACCTTCAGCGCCATGACCTTTCATAAAATGGTTAAATGCCACTTCGTATAATGTAGCAGCAGATGAAAATGATGAGATATGCCCTCCAATTCCATGATTTTCTCGGTTGGCTCTTACTACCATTGCCATGGCATTCCAGCGAATCAGTGATTTGATTCGTCTTTCAATATCACGATCACCAGGGAATGGATGTTGATTTGAAACGGGAATTGTATTCACGTATGCCGTGTTTGGGCTATACGGCATTTTCACGCCATTACGTCGCGCAAATTCTATCATTTTCTCAATGATAAAATGAGTTCGTTCAACGCCTTCAGTCTCTAAGATTGCCCGAATGGATTCTATCCACTCTTTCGTTTCTTGAGGATCTATATCATGTTTTTTATTTTGATTGGTCATATTGCTAAAATCTTATGTAAAAATATGTAGTGAAATTACGAAATATTAAATTTTATTCTCGAACAGTTTGTAAGAGTGATTTCCATCCATTTTTTTCTAATTTGAGTTTCATTTTTCTATATCCATCACCATAATTTGGGTCAGCGTCTGCATCCATTGAGTTAAGGTGGATGTGTGAAAATTCACTTCCATTCTCTTCATAAATATAGGCACTTGCTAAATTGCAAAATCCCTCTCGCTGAGCTGGTGCTAGGTCAATATTATTTTCATAAAGCCATACATGAAGATATTCATGGGCAAGCACAGCTTCAAATTCTATAGTTGGCAATCTATCTAAGATATAAATTTTATATTCAGAGGCAAAATTTCCAAATGGAGATTTGATATATGAAAATTTAGTAAACCCTTTAAGATGAGTTGATACTATCTCATCGGCTAATTTTTGCAACGTAAAGCGGTTAGCCAAATAAATTGGAATATCTTTTTCAATTCCATCAATGCCAATTTTTTGTAAAAGCGAGAGTACCTTCAGTTTGGAAATATCGATTTGAGATTTAGACAGAACAATGTTACTCTGACATAAGCTACAGAGAAAACGACCATCATCTAATTTGTATCCGCCTTGTGTAACCCCTTCAGAAATAATTCGTGAGCAAGAAGAACAATAAATACCTTCTGCTTCATGGGATGTATGAAATGGATTTCCCCAAGCATCCACCAAGTATTTCCCCGTAAGAATTTCAAGACAGAGGGAACATTTGGGTGCAATATGACTTTCGTAGCAGTTTGAATGGTATTCGCTCTCTTCAAAAACTATCCACTGCGTAGTAATCAATTGTTTGCAATGATTGCAAAAATTTTGTTCAGCGGCAAAAAAGAGGCTTACAAATAGAAGTGTATATATAAATTTAATTTTTTGGTGCATCTTCAATTATAATCATGAGTCAAAATGGTGATAAATTTACCCCGTTTATCAGTTGGAATTATTCAGATTTTATAGATAATTAAAAAATAGTAACTCATGTAAGAGTTACTATTCGTAATTTATCCCTTATTAAAGTGTTAGAAAAAGATATTATATGAAAATTGCATTTCTTACCGCAGGGGGAATTGCCCCTTGTTTATCCTCGGCAATTGGTGGACTCATTAAAGGGTATGCCGCTGAATATCCCCATGCAGAAATGGTGGGGTATCTTCATGGTTATCGTGGATTGTTACTTGGTAATTCTATTGAAATTTCTGAAAATACCAAACAAAATGCAGATGTGCTATTCGAATTTGGGGGTAGCCCAATCGGCAATAGTCGCGTGAAATTAACAAATATTGAAAATTGTATAAAAATGTGTTATGTAAAAGAAGGTGAGAATCCATTACAAGTTGCTGCTGAACAATTGATTAAAGATGAAATTACAATTTTACACACTATTGGCGGTGATGATACGAATACAACCGCTGCTGATTTGGTTGACTATCTCTCTAAAAATAATTATAATTTGACAGTAGTAGGCCTACCCAAAACGGTGGACAATGATGTATATCCTATTCAGCAAACTTTGGGTGCTTGGACAGCCGCAGAACAGGGTGCAATATTTTTTGAAAATGTTGCCAATGAAAGTACGACCAGTACAAGACAACTTATTATTCATGAGGTGATGGGCCGTAATTGTGGGTGGTTAACAGCAGCCACCGCTTTTGAATATAGGGAACGTTTGAATGTGAGAAGGTTCTTGCCTGGGTTATTGGTCTCCCAAGACAGATGGGATATACATGCAATTTATATTCCGGAGGCTGATATTAATATTAAGTCTGAAGCCATCCGTTTGCGTAAAGTTATGGATGAAAAAGACTGTGTGAATATTTTTCTGAGTGAGGGTGCGGGAATTGAGAGTATCGTTTCTGAAATGGAAGCCAATGGAGAAGATGTGCGCCGTGATGCCTTTGGTCATGTGAGATTGGATGAAATAAATCCTGGGCAATGGTTTGCAAAACGGTTTGCCCAAGAGATTGGTGCTGATAAAGTATTGGTGCAGAAAAGTGGTTATTTTGGAAGATCTTCAGCATCCAATAAAAAAGATTTAGACTTAATTTTAAAAACTGCAGATTTGGCAATTGAAACGGCAATCGCAGGAAATAGTGGTGTAATAGGTTTAGATGAAGATGATAATAATGAGTTATCATGTATAAATTTTGAAAGAATTAAGGGGGGGAAACCCTTCGATTACAACCAGGTATGGTTTAAAAATATGCTGAATGAAATTGGTCAAACTATTTAAGAAAGGGTCGTGATGACACATAGAGAAGAGTTAGTAAAAAATGCAAATTTGATGGTAGCAAAAGGTAAAGGAATCTTGGCTGCAGATGAGAGTACACCGACGTGTACAAAACGCTTTACATCTATTGGCGTTGATTCAACGGAAGCAAAACGAAATGAATATCGAGACATGTTATTAACCACTCCAAATATGGAAGACTATATTAGTGGCGTCATATTTTATGATGAGACACTCCGTCAATCGACGGTGAAAGATAATACTCCATTTATTACGCATCTATTAGATAAAGGGGTGATTCCTGGAATTAAAGTAGATATGGGTGCCAAAGTATTGTCTGGCCACGAAGATGAAAAAGTTACTGAAGGCTTAGATGGACTCCGCGAACGACTTGAAGAATATTACAAAATGGGTGCTCGTTTTGCAAAATGGCGTGCAGTTATTACAATAGGTGATGGAATTCCTACACAAGCTTGTTATGAAGCTAATGCACATGCTTTGGCACGTTATGCCTCTCTTTGTCAAGAAGCAGGCATTGTCCCCATCGTTGAGCCAGAAGTATTGATGGATGGCAGCCATACGATTGATGAATGTTTTGATGTTACGGTTGCAGCTCATAAAGAGGTTTTCAAACAATTAAATACACAAAATGTTATGCTTGAAGGTATTGTGTTAAAACCCAATATGGTTGTTTCAGGAAATAAATGTGCCGTACAAGCTGGCGTTGAAGAAGTGGCTCGTCGTACTGTTGAATGTTTAAAATCTACAGTTCCATCATCAGTACCTGGAATTGCATTTCTTTCTGGCGGTCAATCTAACGAAGATGCAACGGCTCATTTAAATTTGATGAATGCTAAATATGGGGATGATTTGCCTTGGAGCTTAACTTATTCTTATGGACGTGCATTACAGCAGTCTGCATTGAATACATGGGTAGGTAACACCGAAAATGTACCTGCGGCACAGGATGCCTTCTTTCAGAGAGCAAAGTTAAACGGTCTTGCTTCAATTGGTGAGTATAGTGAGTCTATGGAGGAAGTGACGGTTTAATTCCACTTTATATTAACGAAATAAAAAAGGGAGCTTAAGCTCCCTTTTTTGTTTGTAGATAATATTCAATTTTGGAGAGCCCCTTTTCAATTTTTTCCACATCTAAGGCATATGAGAATCGAACTCTTCCTGGTGAACCGAACCAATCTCCTAAATAGGTAATCACATTATAATCTTTATATAAATCCCACACAAAATCTAATGCGTTATCAACTTTTGGCATCATGTAAAAAGCACCTTCTGGATTCCATAAATCAAAGCCCAAATTCTTTAGCCCACTGTAAAGTAAGTTACGCCTTTCTTCCCAGATGATGAGTTGATCATCAATAAATTTACGAGGTACTTTGGTGGCTTCAAATGCCATCTCTTGACCTAAAATATTGGTATTCATGGAAGTGTGGGTTTTTATGGCAATTACATCATTTACCAGTTTAGAATCTAATGACCAAAGATAGCCTACTCGAAATCCACACATGGCATAGGTTTTGGAAAAAGAGTTTATTGTTACCACATGAGGGCCTTCAATGAGATAGTTCTCCCGAACATAAATGAGATCTTTATACACTTCATCAGAAAGAATATACGTTCCTTGCGCGTGGGCAATTTTTTCAATTTCCTTTAGACTATCAACTGCCTCAACACGACCCGTTGGATTAGATGGAGAATTGATTATAATAGCTCGACAATCACCGATTTTATCTCGTAAATCATCCATATCTATTCGCCCATTTGTTGTATTTACAAATACAGGCTCCATGCCAGAAAATTCAATCATATGTGGGTATGAATAGTAGTAAGGTTTGGTGATCAGTACCTTTTTTGGTAGAGGGTGGTCATAGGAAGCGATTACTCTCAAGGTTAGATCTAATGCTTCAGATGCACCATTGGTAATTACAAAGCTATCTGCAGTTGAATGGGGGTATTGTTTTGCTAATGCTTCTCGTAAATTTCTTTGACCCTGAATTAGTCCATATTTAAAATCAGAATAATGGGGGAGAATTTTATACACTTCTATTGGCGGTGGTAAATCGGGTTGCCCCGAACCAAATGAAATTACATCATCACCTTGAACGCCAATAAATGTTGCGGGAGATAAATTATGTTTATCCAAAACTTCTATGTTTGAATTGTGGGGTAAATTCTAATTTGTACAATTCGACGCGCAGATGCTTTGATAATTTCTATTTGCCCAATGGAGGTAAAAAGTCGCTCTCCTTGATTCGGGATCCTACTTGTTTCAGCAATAATAAATCCCCCTAATGTTTCATAATCACCTTCAGGAAAAATATCACTAAAACGTTGATTATAGGTTTCACAGTCCATTTTTGCATCAACAGAAATTGAACCATCATCATGGGTAACCCCCTCAGCAGTATCGGTGTCAAATTCATCTTCGAAGTCACCAAATAATTCTTCGAATACATCTTCTGCAGTTATAAGCCCAGCAGTACCACCATGCTCATCCAATACAATGGCCAATGCGTGTCGAGAATTTTGAAACTCTGCCATGAGGTCCATAAGCCGTTTTGAGTAGGGGGTAAAATGGACAGGCTTTATCACATTTTGTAAATTTTCTGGGGCATTAAATAAATCATAGAGGTATATGACCCCCAAAATATTATCCATATTTTTATCATAAACAGGCAATTTTGAATGTCCAGAATCAATAAACGTATGTAGAACTTTCTCCAAGGAATCCTCGTTTGATACTGCAGAGATTTCGGTTCGTGGTGTCATAGCCTCATAGACGGTAATTTCACTTATTTCGAAAACATTGGTAATAAGCTCTTGTTGATCTTTTTCAATGGTTTCCTTATCATTCACCTGTTCATATACATGTTGGAGATCATCTCGTTTTTCTTCTAATTCATCTGCTGAAGATTGAGTTTCAGTAACATCCATAAACCCGAATTTTTTAATTAAAAATAAGATGGGATACATGAGAAATCTGGAAATAATCAGAATTGGAGATAGAATTATAATGCTAATATTGGCGTATTCACGAATGATGGTTTTGGGTAAAATTTCACCAAATAGTAGAATGATGATTGCAATGGGTATCACAATCATTTGGGGTGAAATTATTTCAACTCTGAGTAAATATATGGTGGCGAAAGAAGTAGTAAGAATATTGGAAAAATTGGTACCAATGAGAATGATGGCCAAATACTCTTCTTTGTTTTCAAGAATAGATGCGGCCCATTTTGAGAGACGCATTTTTTGTTTGAGCCACACATTGATTTGCAGCGAATTTGCTGAAATGAGCGCAATCTCAGATCCCGAAAAGATGATTGATAAAATTAATCCGGCTATGGCTAAGTTTAGGTCAAGCATTACAATTAAAATTCCACATAGTGAAATAAATTAGATGGTTTATAAAGAGAAAACAAAGATGAATAGTACAAAGATTACAGAGCAACAAAACCTCAATTCTAAGAATATTGATTCAATGGATGTTGGGCAAATTTTGGAAACAATCAATAATGAGGATGCAATCGTTGCAAAGGCAGTTAAAACGGCGATACCACAAATTCAACTTTTTGTGGAATCTTTAGTTGAATCATTTAGGAAGGGTGGGCGACTATTTTATGTGGGTGCAGGCACCAGTGGGCGATTGGGGGTTTTGGATGCATCTGAATGTCCGCCAACGTATCGCACCAATCCAGAGATGGTTCAAGGTATCATTGCAGGGGGAGATAAGGCCCTGAAGAATTCGGTTGAAGGGGCTGAAGATAGTGGAGAAAATGGTACAAATTCAATCATTGAAAAAAAGGTGAATGAAAATGATACGGTGCTTGGAATCTCTGCAAATGGGAATGCTCCCTTTATACATGGCGCATTAGAAGAGGCTAAAGCAAGAGGGGCAACCACCGGATTACTCATGTGTAATTCTCCTATGGAGAAAAAATATATTGACCACGTGATTTCTGTAATTGTAGGGCCCGAAATTATCACGGGCTCTACCAGAATGAAGGCGGGGACTGCCACTAAATTAGTCTTAAACATGATTACCACCACCTCCATGATAAAATTGAATAAGACTTACGGGAATTTGATGGTTGACCTTACTGCATGTAATGATAAACTTTGGGATAGAGGCACCAGAATTGTATCTCAAATTACGCACCTCGATTATGAAGATTCACTCCATCTTCTCAATAAAGCTGATGGAGAAGTGAAAACTGCCATTGTAATGGAATCAAATAAATGTTCAAAAGGTGAGGCCAAAAATAAATTGGACGTCGTAAATGGATCGCTTTCTCAGGTTTTAGGTGAAAAGAAAAATTAATGAATCACCACAATAGTTTCAACATTTTAGGTCTCATGTCTGGTACCTCCATGGATGGTTTAGATATGTGTTTGGCTGAAATCAACATTAACGAAAACTATTTGTTTAGTTATAAAATTATAAAATCTGTTTCTACGCCATTCAATAGTGAAACTAAATCTTTAATTCTACAGGCGGTAGATGGTAAAAATGTTGAGACGGCACATACGCATTTAGGGAGATTATTTTCTCAACTTTGTGTAAAATATATTGGTTCTGAAAATATAGATGCTATTGCCTTGCACGGCCAAACCATCGCCCATGAAGATGGAGTAATGACTCAGCAAATTGGCGACCCTCAATATTTGGCTAAAGTATTTAAGATTCCCATAATTTATAATTTTAGGCAAGCCGATATTGATGTGGGGGGGAACGGTGCCCCGCTTATGCCATTTTTAGATTGGCTTTTGTTTAACAATTCCACTCATGATCAAATCGTACTAAATATTGGGGGGATTGCAAATTTCACCCATATTCCACCATCTGCAAAACAAGGGGATGTGATTGGATTTGATACGGGACCTGGGATGGCCTTGATTGACGAATTTTGTATGTTGAAATGGAATGATTCCTGTGATTGGGATGGAAAATATTCATCCGCTGGAAAAATCATTGAACCATTATTGGATGAATTGATGTTACATCCATTTATAAAAAAAGGATATCCCAAATCTACGGGGCGTCATGAATTTGGTAAAGAATACCTATTATCAATTTTAGAAAAATGGAATAATCAATTTCCTGAAGATGTTCTTCGAACGTTTGTATCATTTACTGCTAAATCTATATGGGAGAACATTTCAAAACTCCGTAATTTTACCCCAAAGAATTCAATATTAATTGTGAGCGGTGGAGGGGCACGTCATCCCATCCTCATGGAGGATTTAAAAAGGTACACTCAAGTTGAGGTATTAAATTCTGTTGAAAAGGACATTGACCCCGACTCAAAAGAGGCCTTACTTATGACAGTACTTGGGGCGTGTAGATTGAAAAACATAACTGCAAATATGCCGTCTGTTACGGGGGCGAAATCCCGCGTTGTTTTGGGTGATATTTATTAAAGGAAAGAATGAACGAATTTATTTTTAGAAAATATGATATCCGTGGAGTGGTTGAAACGGATTTTACTGATGATGTGGTTCAAAATTTAGGGCGTGCATTTGGTACGTATGTTGTGCGTGGTGGGGGTAATACCGTTGCAGTAAGTGGTGATATTCGTCCCACAACTCCTGGACTAATTGAGAATCTCACCAAAGGTTTAATGGAAACGGGTGTAACCGTAATTGATATGGGAATTCTACCAACGCCAGCAAACTATTATTCAATGTATGAGTTAGATGTGGATGGTGCGGTGCAAATTACGGGAAGTCATAATCCCCCAGAATTTAATGGATTCAAAATTTCGCTAATTCAAAAGGCATTTCACAGTGAACAAATTCAAGATTTAAAAGAATTGATAGATACTGCAGATTTTGAAGTTGGCCAAGGTAGTGTACAAAAAAATGATATCCTTCCCACTTATATGGACATGTTGCGATCTAAAATTAAATTAGAACGGCCGTTGAAAGTGGCCATTGATTGTGGAAATGCTGCCGGTTGTATTACGGCGCCAACTATATTTAGAGAATTAGGTATGGAGGTTACAGAGCTGTTTTGTGATATCGATGGTACATTCCCGAATCATCATCCCGACCCTACTGAAGATCATAATTTAGTTGACCTTATTAATGAAGTTCAAAAGGGTGGATATGATTTTGGTGTGGCATTTGATGGTGATGCCGATCGTGTGGTTGCTGTTGATGAAAAAGGTGGAATTATTCGTGCCGATGATTTAATTTCATTATTTTTACCTGAAATTATTAAAAATGAAGGTGATGCCATCGTTTTTGATGTGAAATGTTCGCAAGCCTTAGAAGACATGATTCATCGTTATGGGGGGACGCCAGTTATGTGGAAAACGGGCCATTCTCTAATCAAAGATAAAATGAAAGAATTAAATGTAAATTTTGCTGGTGAGATGAGTGGTCATATTTTCTTTGCCGATGATTTTTATGGATTTGATGATGCCGTCTATGTGGCTTTACGATTGGCACAGTTGATTTCACGCGGTGATAAAAAACTTTCAGAATATACAGCTGAAATCCCTACTTATTATTCCACACCTGAACTTCGTATGGATTGTAAAGATGATATTGAGAAGTTTGAAATTGCTAAAAAAGCTACCAAATTTTTTACCGAAAAATATGATTGTATAACCGTTGATGGAGTCCGAATCAAATTTGGTGATGGATGGGGTTTGGTAAGAGCATCCAATACACAGCCAGTTTTAGTATGTCGCTTTGAAGCCCAAACTCATGCTCGGATGGTGGAAATTCAAGACTTAGTATTAGGTAAACTTGTAGAATTTGGAGAAGTGGCAATTGGTGTTTGATAAACTTATCACAACTTATCGAGATGAGATAAATTCTCAGCTGCTTTCTGTTTATAATTCTGGACCAATTTCATTAGTTGAGCCTATCAATTATGTGTTATCTGGAAAGGGCAAACGAGTTCGACCTATTTTGACATTATTCACAGCTGAATCTTTTGGAGGTACAAAATCAGAATCAATGTCGGCTGCCGTAGCAGTAGAAATCCTTCATAATTTCACATTGGTTCATGATGATATTATGGACGAAGATCATATTCGCCATGGTAAGCCAACGGTTCATCATAAATGGGATGTGGGCACCGCGATTCTCTCTGGTGATGCCATGTTATCATTGGCATTAAAAATGATTCAAAAATCACCTCAGTTTAATGAAAAGCTCATGACCAGTTTCATTGATGGATTACAAGCCGTTTGTGAAGGTCAAGCTTATGATAAAGAATTTGAATCTCGTGAGGATGTTTCATTGGATGAATACATCAATATGATAGATTTAAAAACGGGATATTTAATTGGACTTTCTGCTGAATTAGGGGCAATATCAGTTGGCGCCAATGATGAGGATGTAGTTAAAGTCCGTAACTATGGACGATTGATTGGCAGAGCATTTCAAATCCAAGATGATTTATTAGAGATTTATTCTGATAGCATGAATATGGGTAAGAGCTTAGAGAGTGATTTACTTTTAGGCAAGAAAACCTATCTCATGATTCAAGCCAAGGAAAGTGTTCCTTCACAGTTAAATTCAGCACTTGAATTGGCACAAAGTGATTTTACTTTAGGATTAGAAAAAGTGAGAACATTACTCATTGATTCTGGTATTCGCCAAAAAGCTGAAGGAAAAATAAAATCAGTCATTAAAGAGGCTGATCTACTTTTGAATGAACTGAATATTGAAACTGAAAAGCTCTCATTTTTTAGTAATCTTATTACAATTAGAGGAAATTAATGTCTGAGATTAAAGCATTAAAACAAAAATTAGATGTATCCAATATGTATGATGCCATTATTGGATTTCCAGACCAGATAAAAACGGCATTCTCAATCATGGAGAACTGGAGCCCGAAACATGAATATTCAAATATTCATAATATTCTCATTTTAGGAATGGGTGGTTCAGCTATTGGTGGTGATGTTACTCGTGTTTTAATTCAAAATGAATGTGATGTACCCATCCTTGTGAATCGGTCGTACAATATTCCGAAATGGGTGAATGAGAAAACACTGGTATTGGCTTCATCTTACTCAGGAAATACGGAAGAAACATTGTCTGCATTTGACCAATGTACTAAAGCTGGTGCAAAAATTGTTGCCATGACAACTGGCGGGAAGCTCCAAGAGTTATCCAATAAATTTGATTTAGACCATGCGCTGTTGCCAGCGGGATTACAACCAAGAGCGGCACTGGGATTATCCGTTTCTCTTACATTAATTATGCTTAATAAATTAGGCTTTGCAAGTGATGTTATTATTGAAGAGTTGTACTTCTCATTTGAAAAATTAACTGAGCTTTGTGATGAAGTTTCAGATTGTGATGATGAGAATCCAGCAGTAATTTTGGCAAGTGAGATTCACTCAATGTGTCCCATAATTTATGGAAGCGAAGATTTAACATGGGTTGCAGCATTACGATTTAGGGGGCAATTAGAAGAGAATGCAAAGATGTTAGCATTTCATCATAATATTCCTGAGCAAAACCATAATGAGATTGAGGGTTGGAGCTGTCATCCTGAACTATTAGCTACAAAATGTATTATTTGGTTAAAGGATGAAGATGATCATCCTCGTTCATTAGGGCGAATGGAAGTAACTTCAAAACTTTTGGATGGTCAAGCAGGCAAACAAGTGGAAATAGCAGAGAAGGGTAGATCTCCGTTAGTACGTTTATTAAAAATGATTCATTTTAATGATTGGGTCAGTTATTATGCAGCATTATTAAATAATGTGGACCCCACACCTGTTGAACGTATTACAAAATTAAAGGAGGAAATGGCAAAGCAATAAATTTTGCTATTGAATTCCAACACAAGGTAAATTTATAGTATGAAGAGAGTTGATGTATTAAGAATATCTTATTATCCACCGAACAAGGGCTATGCTGTTATGCTAAAGGAGGTGGAGGGAGAACGCCAAGTTCCCATTATTGTGGGGAGTAATGAAGCTCAAGCTATTGCAATGGCAATCGAAGGGATTGAATTGCCTCGCCCCATGACTCATGATCTCATGTTAGATATTATCCATTCATTAGATGTGGATATAAAACATATTATAATTTCAGATATTCGTAATGGAACTTTTTTTGCAAAAATAACCATGACCACTTTAGCTTCAGGGGATGTTACCGTTGATTCTCGCCCCAGTGATGCCATTGCAATTGGGTTACGCTCAATGGTTCCCATTTTTGTAGAAGAGGTGGTATTCAATTCTGTGGGATTGATTGAAGAAGCTGAGGATTCAGATAATGAAGATAAACTTCAAGAAGTCACTCAGGTTATGGAACCACTTACTTCATCTGAGGATATGTTAGATAATTTAAATGAAGCTTTAGATCGTGCCGTCGAAGAGGAAGAATATGAAGTTGCAGCTCGATTAAGAGATAGAATTAAAGAAATAGAGAAACGAATTCAAAACTAAATAGATTGCATTGTTTCTAATGCAATCTTTGCAGCATTTTGTTCAGCAGACTTTTTACTTCTTCCATCCCCTTCAAATGTTTGCCCATTACTTAGTTTGACCCGAATATGAAATATTTTGTCATGCTCTGGTCCTTTTGATTTTGTAAGTTCAAACACTGGAGAATTCAACCCTTTTCGATGACTTAGCTCGATTAAGGTACCCTTGTAATTAGAATCTTCATCTGCTTGATCCTGAAGATAGATTAATGTAGAGTGTATAAATTTAACAGCTGATTTTTCGTTGCCATCCAGAAAAATTGCGCCTACAATAGACTCATAAATGTCTGCTGATATATTTTGGATAACTTTCCTATCGTTAATATCCACTCCAGAATCCACAAAAATATGATTGACTAACGCAAATTTTTGTCCCAACATACCTAAAAATGTACGGTTTACAAGTGAGGCTCTTTTCTTAGTTAGTTGCCCCTCATCCATTTTTCTATATGTGTTAAACAACCATTCAGACACAACATGGTCTAATACTGCATCTCCAAGAAATTCAAGCCGCTCATAATTTTTTTCGGGTTCAGAGTATAAAGAGCGATGCGTTAATGCCCGCTTTAAAATAGAAGGGTTTTTAAAGGTATAGCTTATTTTTTGTTCGAGTTGGCGAATATTATCGTCACGGTCAGGATGGGATAAAAATAAAAGTTTTCTTAATAGATTCAATCAACAAACCGATTGAATAAAATCACTGCATTATGTCCACCAAAACCAAATGTATTCGAGATAACAACATCTACATCTACATCGGTAATAGCATTATTGGGAGCGTAATTTAATGTACAATCAGGATCAGGTGATTCAAGGTGAATCGTAGGCGGTATAAATCGATTTTGAATGGCTAAAAGGGAGGCTACAGCTTCAATACCACCAGTGGCACCCAAAAGGTGACCCGTCATTGATTTTGTAGAACTCACATATAAATTATCTGCATGTTCATTAAATACTGTACGAATCGCAATAGACTCATTTTTATCATTGAACGGTGTTGATGTACCATGTGCATTTATGTAATTGACGTCGGTTGATTTGAGATTAGCATCTTTAATGGCAAGTTTCATAGCACGAGCCGCACCTTCACCGTTTGGAGCTGGTGATGTTAAATGATACGCATCTCCAGTTGCGCCATAGCCAGAAACTTCACCTAAAATATTGGCACCTCGGGCACGAGCATGTTCCAACTCTTCTAGCACTAACATTCCCGCACCTTCACCCATGACAAATCCATCTCGGTTTGCATCAAATGGTCGACTGGCAGAATCTTTATCAGGATTTTTTGTAAGTGCTTTCATATTGGTAAAGCCTGCAATCGACATGGGGGATATTGAAGCTTCAGTTCCTCCCGTTATGATTGCATCTGCATCACCATATTTTATCATTCGGAATGCATCACCGATAGCATGAGTTGCCGTTGCACAAGCAGATACTACAGAATAATTTGGGCCCTTAAAACCATATTTAATAGAGACATGGCCCGGTGCAATATCAGAAATCATTGCAGGAATAAAGAAGGGGCTCACACGTCTTGGACTTGCCAAAAGACGTGTGTGCTGATCTTCAAATGTTCTAATGCCACCAATTCCTGAGCCGATGATAACACCAACCCGTTCTAAATCGGGAGCATTATTTATTCCAGATTGTTCTACGGCTTGATCTGCAGCAATTAACGCAAGTGCAGAAAAACGGTCAATTCGATTGAGCTCTTTTTTCTCAATATGTTCAGTAAGGTCAATTTTAACTTCCCCTGCAATTTTTACTGCAAAGTCAGTGGTATCAAAAAGAGTAATGTCACCAATACCATTTTTCCCTGAACGTAATCCCTCAAAAAATTGAGAAACTGAATTGCCGATGGGAGATAAAACACCCATTCCAGTAATTACAACCCGACGAGACAAATTTAGCCCAGTTTCTCTGTTATGTAATCTACAGCTTGATTAACAGATAGCAAATTTTCTGCATCGTCATCTGGAATTTCAATTCCAAACTCTTCTTCGAATTGCATAATTAATTCAACAGTATCAAGTGAATCAGCACCTAAGTCATCGATGAATTTTGCATCCACAGTAACTTTAGCTTCTTCAACACCTAATTTGTCGATTACGATTTCTTTGATTTTATCAAAATGTTCAGACATGTTGTAACTCCTTGTTTTTTTAGTACATGACCATTCCACCATCAACATTTAGGGTTTGCCCAGTAATATATGCAGCTTCGTCGGATGCTAAAAAGCATACTAAATTTGCAATTTCTTGAGGTTGACCTAATCGTTGGAGAGGTATGGATTTCATTAAATTATCTTTTGAGGTTTCGTCCAGGTTATCCGTCATTTCTGTCTGGATGTAACCTGGGGCTATAGCGTTCACAGTTATGTTTCGTGAACCTAATTCTTTTGCAATAGATTTGGTGAGTCCTAATATTCCAGCTTTTGATGCGGCATAATTACTTTGACCCGAATTGCCCATGAGACCAATTACAGATGTGATATTAATAATTCTTCCACATCTTGCTTTCATCATGGGGCGAGTAACAGATTTTATGCCATTAAAACATCCTTTGAGGTTTATATCAATGACAGCATCCCAATCTTCTTCTTTGAGACGCATAATAATATTATCCCGTGTAATACCTGCATTATTAATAAGGATGTCAACCGTACCCCATGCTTCAACCACTTGACTTACCGCATCGGAGAAGGATTCTAGATTTGAAACATCCGCAGCAATTGACATGGCATCACCACCATTAGATTTAATTTCAGATTCCACCGATTCTAATGCATCAATACTTCGACTAATTAATACAACTTTTGCCCCCGCTTTAGATAGATTGTGTGCGATTGCACTTCCAATGCCACGAGAGGCACCAGTAACGATGGCTATTTTATTTGATAAACTAAACATATAATTCTATTTGTTCTTTTGTACCGATACTGGATGAATCATGTTCTGAAAGAATTCTTTTATTTAATCCTTGTAAAACTTTACCGGGGCCAACTTCTAAAAATGATGTGAATCCATCACGATTCATGTTAGATATGATTTCTGACCAGCGAACGGGTGACTCAAGTTGTTTAAGAATATTTGATTTGAGTTCATCTGCATTTGTTACTGGTTCTGCACACACATTCTGATAAACGGGGATTTTCGCATCACTGAAATTTACGGAATCTAATACTTCTAATAAAGGAACTCTTGCCGGTGTCATCAATGGTGAATGAAATGCTCCAGAAACATTTAGGGGAAGCGCTCTTCGGATTCCAATTTCTTTAGCAGTAACGATAGCATTTGCCACCGCATCAACTTCTCCTGAAATCACCACTTGCCCAGGTGCATTCAAGTTTGCAGGTAATACAATTCCATTTTGATTACAGATAGTTTCTAATTGATCTTGATCGGCACCTAAAATTGCCGCCATTGAACCGGGTTGTAAATCTCCAGCTTTTGCCATTTCGTTGGCACGTACCTTCACAATGGAAAGTGCGTCTTCGAATGATAGGGCTTGTGCTGAAACTAATGCAGAAAATTCACCTAAACTATGGCCCGCAACTGCTGAAGGGAAAATACCTTTGCTGGAAAGAAAATCATTAATTATTATACTATGTACAAATATTGAAGGTTGGGTGAATTGTGTTTGCTTTAGAATATCGTCTGGTCCTTCAAAAGCAATCTCAGCTAAATTATAACCTAAAATATTTTCAGCTTGCTCAAAACGATCTTTAGCGAATTGAAATTCATCAAACAAATCTTTTGCCATGCCAACAAACTGTGAACCTTGACCTGGAAATATGAATACTTTATTCATTTAGGAGTCCATTCCCCATTTAATATATGTAGCGCCCCAAGTAAATCCTGCACCAAAAGAGGCGAGAATTAGGTTGTCCCCTTTTTTTAATCGCTTGGTCTCAACGGCTTCAACGATTCCAATTGGTATAGTCCCTGCAGTCGTATTGGCATATTTACTAATATTAATAAGTACTTTTTCGTCAGGTAAACCTAATCGTTTTGCTGCAGCATCTATGATACGTTTATTGGCTTGATGGGGAATAAATAAGTCTATATCTTCATTTGTCAAATTATTTCGAGTTGCCACTTCATAGGAAACATCGGCCATTCCTTTTACTGCAAATTTGTAAACAGTTCTACCATCTTGTTGAATATAGTGCATTTTTTTATCAACGGTTTCATGGCTAGTTCTGTGGAGACTGCCACCTGCAGGCATTTTAAGAAAATCACCACCACCACCATCAACACGCATGATTCCATCAATAACGCCATATTCTTCAGATGGCTCCAGGAGTACAGCTCCAGCACCATCACCAAATAGGATACAAGTATTTCTATCTTCATAATCCAGAATTGAACTCATTGTATCTACACCTACGATAAGGACTTTGTCACATTGCCCTGATTCGATAAGTGCAGAGCCTGATTGAAGGGCGAAAATAAATCCAGAACACGCTGCAGAGAGATCATAGCCCCACGCATTTGTAGCACCGATTCGATGTTGAATTAATGCAGCGCAAGATGGGAAAAGCATATCTGGGGTAACGGTACCAACAATAATGGCATCAATTTCCGTTGGGTCTAAATCTCGAGAATCTAAAATTTGTTGAATGGCATTTATTGACATTTCAACAGAGGCTTGACCTTTATCAACAATTCGACGTTCTTCAATGCCTGTTCGTGAACGAATCCATTCATCATTCGTATCCACCATTTTTTCAAGGTCGGCATTCGTAAGAATATTCTTGGGAAGGTATTTCCCAACAGCAGTAATGTTTGCTTTACGCAGTTTGGGTTTCATTTATATTCGCATTTTCTTCAAATATATCCATATGCTTTGACATTCTATCTGCAATTTCATTAATTAGATTTGCATCATGGAATTTTTTAACCGCAATAATTGCATTTTTAATGGATCGTTTGGATGATGATCCGTGGCATTTCATCACAATACCATCTATTCCTAAAATTGGAGTTCCGCCATATTCTTCATAATCATACTTTTTCTTGAGATTACCCAGAATTGGCATTAACTGTAATGTGTCGGTACCGCTTGAAGATAAGCTCTCTTTTAAAAATCCAGTAAGATTTTTGAATATACCTTCAGTGAGTTTTAATATAATATTTCCAGTGAAGCCATCACATACCACAACATCTACATCACCATTAAGAAAGTATCGTGATTCAATATTTCCTACAAAATTATCTATGTGATCTTTCAATAAGGGATATGCGGTACGAGAAAGCTCATTCCCTTTACCTTCTTCAGAGCCAATATTGATAAGTGCTACACGTGGGGATTTTATATTTTCTTGAACTTCAAGATAAGCACTCGCCATTAACGCAAATTGAACTAAATGTTGAGGTTTAACGTCAGCATTTGCTCCAGCATCACAAAGTATTACACCTCCTTTTTCAGTAGGTATAAATGGTGCTAAAGCGGGTCGGCGGATTCCAATAATTTTATCTAACATGAATAATGAACTTGTCAAAAGTGCACCTGTATTGCCTGCACTAATTGCTGCATCAGCTTCTCCATTTTTGATGAGGTCAATACAACGAACTAATGAAGAATCAGGTTTGGTTCTAAATATGCGTGAAGGCTTTTCATCCATGCCAACCACTTCGGTGGTATGAATAATTTGAATCTTATCCGAATGTTGAGGATAGCTGGAAATTGCTTTCTCAATAGTGGGTTTGTCACCAACCAGTAAAAGCTGAGTTGCAGGATCTTTTGTTTCCTCTATATAAGAGAATGCACCTTCTATGTTAGAAAAAGGTGCAAGATCTCCGCCCATAACATCTAAGGCGATTTTCATATTTTTAGTACTTAAACGCCTTGAGCGGAAATGACAGGTTTCCCTTTATAGCACCCACAGTTTGCACATGCACGGTAGGGTAATTTTTGATGGTTGCATTGTGAACATGTGGCAGTTTGTGGAGTTGCACATTTCCAATGTGTACGTCTTTTTCTGCTTCTTTGCTTCGAATGTCTTCTCTTTGGTACAGCCATTACTTACCTTCTTTGTTAAATAGTAGATTAAAATACAGCACGTAATTTAAATATTTATCTTACCTCAAACCAAATTAAATGAATAGGATTAATTTTCGTCGATTCGGTCCAGCCATACGGTACTGCCACGTAATTTTTCGATCTGTTTTTTGACTTTATTCGCAAGGTCAATATCAGAAAAATTTCCGACCCGAACCCGCCACCAATATGCATTTTTCTTCTCGATGAAAACTTTTTGGGTATATGCATCAATACCATGTTTAGTTAACGAGAGTTGATCTATTCTTGCTTCTTCTAAGCTTGGCCATGCAGCAACTTGAATGGTATACGGTCGATTATCCACAGTCTGCTTTTTAGCAGGCGTTTCAATTATTGGTATTGTTGATGGCAGATTAACTTTTTTATCTACAATATTTTTTGCTAAGGGAGGTGTTGAAACTGGGTTATTTTCAGGAGAAGACATTTCATGTGTTTCTGCTATTGGTACTTCTGCCATTAATAGAAAAGATTCTTCTCCTAAAACATCACCTGACATATTTTCAACAACCAATGAAATTGTATATTCACCAGGAGTATCTGGTGTAAAAAGCATTATGTCATCGTTGATGATCCATTTGGAGTCATTTCCCTTCGGGCCTTTAGGTGGAGTCCACAAAAAAAGAAGTTTTTCTGCAGTTTCCCAATTTTGAGCAGATTGTATTTTTTGAGTTTTATTTATATCTACAATCTTGGGTTCTACCTTTGATTCACAAGCAGTTATTAGAAGAGATACAGTGATGAGTAATGCTTTAATTCCCATTTTATTTCCTTAGTTATTAGCGATAAGTTCAGTATCTGGGAAGAAAAATGCAATTTCTTTTTGTGCATTCTCATCAGAATCTGAACCATGTACAGCATTTTCACCAATACTTGTTGCAAATAATCGACGAATTGTACCTTCTGCAGCTTCATCAGGATTTGTAGCACCAATTGTTTCTCTCCAAGCGGGAACGGCATTATCTTTTTCTAATGCTAAAACCATACATTGTCCAGATGACATAAATTCAGTGAGCTCTCCAAAGAATGGTCTCTCTGCGTGAACAGCATAAAAACCTTCTGCTTGTGAGAGTGTCATTTTGATTAGTTTGGCTGAAAGTACATTGAAACCAGCTTTTAGTATATGGTCAAAAATTAATCCAGTATTGTTATTTTTTACTGCATCGGGTTTAATGATTGCGAATGTTTTGTTTGTCATTTGATTTCCTTTAGTTAAGCAACAGCTTCAGTTTGTTGAACAAGAGCGGCCTTCATTTTTTGGCCAATTTCTGCTACGGATTCACATACGTCTATTCCGCATTCTTTCATGATTCTCATTTTGGCTTCGGCAGTATCATCACCACCAGAAACAATAGCGCCAGCGTGTCCCATTCGTCGTCCCGGGGGTGCTGTTTGACCTGCAATAAAACCTACGATTGGTTTAGTCACATTTTCCTTGGCCCACAGCGCTGCTTCAATTTCCATTTGGCCACCAATTTCACCAATTAATACGATGCCTTCAGTATCAGGGTCAGCTTCAAAAAGTTCTAATGCATCACGCATATCGGTACCTATAATTGGGTCACCACCAATACCTAAGGCAGTAGTTTGGCCCATACCATTACTCACTAATTGGCCAATAGCTTCATAGGTGAGGGTACCTGATTTAGAGATAACTCCCACATTTCCTTTTTCACAAATAAACCCAGGCATAATGCCTAATTTACATTCATCAACAGTAATGATACCTGGACAATTAGGTCCAATCAAACGCGTACCGTTTTCATCAATTACACGTTTAACTTTTACCATATCTTGAACGGGAATACCTTCTGTAATACAGACAATAAGATCCATACCAGCATACGACGCTTCAATTACAGCCTCTGCTGCAAATGGAGGTGGAACAAAGATGATGGATGTATTTGCGCCCGCTTCAATCTTAGCCTCTTCTACTGAATTATAAACAGGTACTTTACCATCAATTGCAGATTGCCCGCCTTTACCGGGGGTAACACCAGCCACAATATTGGTCCCATATTCTAACATTTGTGTAGCATGGAATGTACCTTCTGAACCGGTGATTCCCTGAACTACAACTCTTGTATTTTTATTTACTAAAATAGACATCTTACTCCTTATCTGCTTGTTGCAGCGTTAACAGCTTTAGTGGCAGCATCTTGAATGCTTTCAGCGGGGATAATTGCAACCCCTGATTCAGCCAATATTTTCTTTGCTTCTACTGCATTTGTACCTTCCAGTCTAACAATAACGGGTACATCTAAATTCAGCTCTTTCACGGCTTGAACCACACCATTTGCCACACGGTCACATCTTACAATTCCGCCAAAGATATTAATGATAATGGCTTTAACATTTTCATCCTTTAGGATAATTTTGAATCCGTTTTTTACCGTTTCAACATTGGCAGCACCACCCACATCTAAGAAGTTAGCAGGTTCACCACCGGCAAGTTTGATGATATCCATTGTGGCCATGGCCAAACCTGCACCATTTACCATACATCCAACATTACCATCAAGTTTGATATAATTCAGATTAAATTGACTGGCCTCAAGCTCGGTTGGATCTTCTTCAAAATCATCCCTCATATCTGCAATCTCTTTTTGGCGATACATGGCATTGCCATCAAAATTGAATTTAGCATCTAAGGCAATAATTCGACCATCATCTGTAAGCACGAGGGGGTTAACTTCTACAATGCTAGCATCTGTTTCAGTATAGCATTTATACATATTTATAAACACTTTGCATGCCGTTTTGAATGCATCACCGGTAAGGCCCAAGCCGAAAGCAAGTTTACGGGCTTGGAAAGATTTCATGCCCAATAGGGGGTCAATCCATTCTTTTACAATTTTTTCTGGGGTTTCTTCAGCAACAGTTTCAATTTCCATTCCACCTTCGGTTGATACCATGAAAACATCTTTACCTAATGAACGGTCTAACGTGATGGCTACATAAAATTCTTCTGCAATATCAAGAGCTTCGGTGATATATAGTTTTCTCACCTTTTGACCTTCAGGGCCCGTTTGATGGGTGATAAGGTCCATGCCTAAAATATTGTTGGCATTTTCTAATGCTGATTCAGGGGTTGGAGAATATTTTACACCACCACCTTTTCCGCGACCACCTGCATGGATTTGTGCTTTCACCACCACGGCATCAGAGTTAAAGTCTTTTCTAACGCTTTCAATAGTTGACTCTACTTGGGAGAGGTCTTCAACCACATACCCATCTTGAATTGGCACATTATACTTCTTTAGAAGTGCTTTGCCTTGATATTCATGTATTTTCATTGCTTTCCTTTATTGGTAATAATTGTTCCGGCCCTACCATTGATGGCATCCTCAATTTTTTCAAGAGAGGTAATAACCACTTTTTGGCCATGATATTGTAAAAAATAGATTGCGGCACGAATTTTTGGAGCCATACTTCCCTCACCAAATTCTCCATTTTCGAGCCACATTTCAACATCTTCTTTGGATGCATTGGTTATGGATTTTTGGTCGGGAGTATTATAATTTAAATAGATATTATCTACATCTGTCACAATGAATAATTCTTCTGCTTTTAGAACACGACCCAATAGCGCAGCAGACATATCCTTGTCGATAACTCCATCTAAGCCATCTAATGTGCCATCTGGTTTGTTATAAGCAGGAATTCCACCGCCTCCACCCGCAACAACAATGGTTCCAAATTCTACTAAATGTTTAATTGAGCGACCATTGAAAATATATAATGGGGTAGGGGATGGCACGACTCGACGCCATTCACCTGGCTCTTGCTCTTTTAGTTTCCAACCATATTTGGATGATTTTTTTTCAGCTTCTTCAGTAGAATAGCGTTTGCCTATAAATTTATTTGGATCATTTATGGCAGGATCATTTCCATCCACCTTCATTTGCGAAATAAAGGTTACCACTTCACGTTCAGTTTCTTCTTCATACAATAGATTTTGTAATGATTGCTGAATCATATATCCGATTGCACCTTGTGTGTTGGCCACCAAAAGGCCCAAGGGTAGAGGTGGAATCACCGATTCGGTCATTTCAGTTTTTAAAAGTTCTGCCCCAACTTGAGGTCCATTACCATGTGTGATACAAATATTGTAGCGTTTTTTTACAAAACTCATGACGCTTTTTAGACTGTCACGCGTATGCTCAAATTGTTGCTCAATAGTTCCCGTTTCATTTTTGGGAGATATGGCATTTCCGCCCAATGCAATAATTACCGTTGGATTCTGTCTACCCATGATTCACCTCACGAATGAGGGGAAGCGTCAAACATCTGGCACCGCCTCGACCACGAGATAGCTCTGAACCTTCAATAGTAATCATAACTTTTCCATTTTTAAACCGTTCAGGGTCTGATAAAAAAGTTTGCGCTGTGGCAATTTGATATCCATTATTTCGTAATTCTTCCAACGTATTCAAATTACGTTCATATCCCACAATAACTCCTGGTTCAATGGCAAAGGCATTTGCACCATCTGTCCATTGTTCACGGTCTTGATTTAATGGCTTATCTCCACCACATTTTATGGGATTCAACACGATGCCATCTTCTGCCATAAGTTGAAGTAATGTTTTATTTTCAGGTGTAGAATCAGCTACTGTATCACCTCTAGTGAGTCGATGTGTTAAAATTTTCTCACCATTATATTCTCCGTCTAAAAAGAGGGGAGGGTAAACCAAAACTTCATCTGTATTGATTCGGGTAAAGATTGTATCTAAATGCATAAGCGACCGCAGTTTTGGTAGGTCAACTGCGTATACATGGGTGAATCCTTCTGCAAAGAAAAGGGGAAGTAACGCATCCACCGTTTCAGCAGGGGTTCGTTCACTCATTCCAATACAAATAGCGCCTTGACCAAATACCACAATATCACCACCTTCTACTGAAAGATGGGGGTGGTTTCGGTGGAAGTCATAGACCTCCACATTTTCAAATATAGGATGATATGCAACCACAAATTTAGTGAGAATATTTTCGCGTTTTCGTACCCGACGACGACCCCAAGTCAAAAGGACCGTATTGCCTACAACAGCAGCAATATCGCGGGTAAATATGAGATTGGGTATGGGGTATTTAAAATAACGTTGCTCATCATTATTGGTGTCTGAACCGGATAAAAGTACATGGATAAGATTATCAGCACTCATTTTATTTAGTTCAGTTTGTTGAATTGGATTTAACTGATGTCCATAGCTTTCATTTTCTAAGATACAGCATTCATCAATGAGGAGCTTTCGTACAATTTCATCATCTAAAATTTCATGGAGTAATTCAGTAAACTGAATGGTTTGGTCTGCCCCTGTAAAATGAGATAATACATTGGTGAGTTGGTGATGTTCGTTAGCTGCCCGTTGGGGTTGAATCAAGTCATCAAATAGTAGATAATCAGGATTATGTACCAAATTGCCATCACCCGGAACCCATTCTACAATATTATGTGGACTCACGAAACGATGCTCATCGCCTGGGCAGTGAACAATCACCGATTTTAACGGTGTTATTTCAGATGAAATATGTACCATCTTTGTTTATTCAGATTCCAAAAATGGATAACGGTAATCTGTCGCTGGAACGAAGGTTTCTTTAATCGTGCGTTGAGATACCCATCTCATGAGGTTTGCTGCTGAACCTGCTTTATCATTGGTTCCTGAGGCACGACTTCCGCCAAAGGGTTGTTGGCCAACAACAGCACCTGTAGGTTTATCATTCACATAAAAGTTTCCTGCAGAATGAACCAATAATTTACGGGCAGTATTGATGGCTTCACGACACTGTGAAAAGATAGCACCGGTTAAAGCGTACTCAGAGGTAGTATCAACAATCTTGCAGATGTCTTCCCATGCTTTATCACTGTCAGATGCATCCCAATCATACACATAGATGGTGAGCACGGGGCCAAAAATTTCTTCTTCCATAGATTTATAATGAGGGTTGGTGGTTACGATTGCAGTAGGCTCTACAAAGTATCCAGTAGATTTATCATATCCACCCCCACAGATAATTTCTGCATCATCAGCATTATTTGCATGATCAATATAAGATGCTATATTATCAAATGAAGATTCATCGATAACCGCATTCACAAAATTGCTAAAGTCATTCACATCACCCATTTTGATGGTATTTACTTGTGCCAAGAATTCAGCTTTCACATCTTCCCACAAATAATTGGGAATATAGCATCGTGATGCAGCAGAACATTTTTGACCTTGATATTCGTAGGCACCACGAACCATGGCTGTTGCCAATGCTTTAGCATCACTGGATGGATGTGCCAAAATAAAGTCTTTACCGCCAGTTTCGCCCACAATTCGTGGATATGTTTTGTAATTCTGAATATTATTACCAATGGTTTTCCACATCCCTTGAAATACAGCTGTAGAACCTGTAAAGTGAATACCGGCTAAATGTTCGCTAGCCAGTACAGGGTCACCTACTTGTGCGCCAGAACCAGGCACAAAATTAATCACGCCATCCGGAAGACCAGCTTCTTTAAATAATTTCATCAAGAAATAGCCTGAATACACAGATGATGATGCAGGCTTCCAAATTACAGAATTACCCATTAGGGCTGGTGCCGTAGGCAGATTTGCCGCAATGGATGTAAAATTGAATGGGGTAACTGCAAATACAAAGCCTTCAAGACCACGATATTCTACTTGATTCCACATTCCATCAGGGGAATATGGTGGTTGTTCTGTATAAATTTGTTGAACATATTCGCAATTAAAATTGAAAAAGTCAATCAACTCACAGGCTGCATCAATTTCAGCTTGAAAGGCATTCTTGCTTTGGCCTAACATGGTGGATGCATTGATAATATCTCGATATGGACCTTGCAATAAAGCCGCCATTTTTTTAAAGACGGCCACGCGGGCTTCCCATGGCATTTCTGCCCATGCTTTACGGGCATCCAATGCGGCATCTATGGCCATTTGAACTTCCTTTTCACCGGCTTTATGATAGCTACCCAATACATGCTTATGATTATGAGGCATTACACAGTTGGCTGTATTGCCAGTTCTAATTTCTTTACCCCCTATAATAATGGGGATGTCAACGGTTTCTTCTGACATTTCAACTAATTTTGCTTGTAAAGATGTCCGTTCTGGAGTTCCAGGCGCAAATGAAAAAATAGGTTCGTTTACAGCAGGGGGTACTCGGTAAATAGAATTACTCATCTGTGATCCTTTGTATGATTTAAAATCGGTATAAAATCGAGAGGGAAAATTTACTCATTATTGAAATTGAAGAACAAGGAAGAAAGGAGCATAAGGTTGAGGTTGAGATTTAGAAAGGAGTACCTGAGTTCCAAGTACCTGAGTTCCTAAGGGTTGGATTTAGGTAATAGGGAAGAAAGTTCTTAAGGACAGGTTTTAGGTAATGGGTTTCAGGATTTAGTATGACAATCTATGGGCGTCTATGACATTTTTGTTTTTAACTACCTTCTAAGCGTCTAATTTCTAACCTCTGTCACCTAACTTCTGTCCCCTGATTTCTATTTTTCGCCCTTTGATATTTTTTATTTTTGTGTACGTAGTGGACTTTGTGTTTCAGTATAACCGCCTATGACATTTTTGTTTTTATCTAACCGCTAATCGTCTAGCTTCTTATATCTAAAATAATATCACCCTTGCACATCCTTTCAAAGGTTTCCTTGCCATTTCACCATTTAATAATCGCCATTCTCTCTTTTGTCAGAATTTGGATTCGTCAGATTATTGGATGATTAGATTTTTAATCTTATAATCCCCAAATCCTATTCATCCTAATTCTAACATTTCTTCCCTAACTCCAAATTCCTAAAACCTAGCCCCTGCTTTTTGTTAACCCTTAACCATCAATCATTAATAATTAATCATTGCTTTCCCCTTTCTTTGCCCTTTTATCTTGATACAAAAGGACGAAAAAATCACGCTTGCCAAGACCATATACGGGTCTTCGGGATATTTCCAGCAAAGAAGTAAAACTCGCTTCGCTCAAACATTACTTCTTTTTAATCTGGAAACATCTTCAGCCCCCTGCAATGGCTTTGAATGACGAGAAGAACAGTTATTGTTAATTATAAATTATAAGTGAATCTGTAGGGGCCGGGTCTCCGTACCCCAATATTTCACCCTTTCAAAGGTTTAGAACCTTTGAAAGGTTTAGCTAACAATTAATCTTTAACCATTAATAATTGTTTTTTCTCTCCTCTACAAAACAAATTATTTTTAAAAAATTGAAAATAGTTTGTCTTATTTCTACGCTTCTTCTCGTATATATAAATAAGGGCGTGTGACGTCGTCCCAAATGGACCTCCTTATACCCTCAGTGCAATCGTCCCAGTGCTGGGGGTTTGTAAAGAAAATATTTGAATAGAGTTTAACTTATGAGAAAAAATAACAAAAAAATAGATGTAAAAGGTATTTCAGTAACTATAAATATTAAAGGTAAGGAAGAGTTTATTTGTATTACAGATATTGCTAAATATAAAAATCCCCAGGCTCCCGCTGATAGCATAAAAAATTGGTTGCGAAATAAAAATACAATTGAACTACTAGGATTATGGGAAAAATTAAACAATCCCGACTTTAAACTAGTCGAATTCGACCAGTTTAAAAATGAATCAGGTTTTAATCATTTTGTTCTTTCTCCCAAGAAATGGATAGGGACAACTAATGCCATTGGTTTGAAGTCAAAGGCTGGACGATATGGTGGTACTTTTGCGCATATTGATATTGCTCTTGAATTTGCTTCATGGATATCAGTAGAGTTTAAGTTTTATATGATAAAAGAATTTCAAAGACTTAAAGAAACTGAATCTAAACAATTGGATTGGAATATAAAACGAAATCTTGCCAAAATAAACTATCACATTCATACTGATGCTATTCAACAAAATTTAATACCAAGCACGTTAAGTAAATCACAAATAAGTATGATATATGCTAATGAAGCTGATGTGCTTAATGTAGCTCTGTTTGGAAAAACGGCCAATGAATGGAGAATGGAAAATCCATCAAAAAAAGGAAATATAAGAGATTATGCAAATGTAGCCCAGTTGTTATGTATAGCTAATTTAGAAAATTTAAATTCTGTATTCATTAATGAAAATAAAACTCAACCTGAAAGGTTAGAAAAACTAAACCTAATTGCTATTAGTCAAATGAACATTTTATTAAAAGAAAATTAGAGACATGGACCTCCTAAAACCCTCAGTGCTGACTTCAATGCTGATGGTATTGTAGATATATTAGATATAGTTCAGATAGTTAATTATATTTTAGTGAATTAGTATATTTAAAGTATTCAAAACTTAATTAAAATATAACTCGCTAAGTACCTGAAGGTGATGTAGGTGTATAGAAAAATATTCACACCCATTCTAAAACAATTTTTCGTACATTACTCCCATGAATAGAATCTTATTTTTACTTATTTTCTGTACTTTTTCTCTCTCTGAGACTATTCTCATCCCTGAAGACTATTTAACTATCCAAGAAGGAATTGATGCATCCGTTGATGGTGATACAGTACTGGTTGCTGATGGTGACTATGTAGAAAACTTAGTTTTAAATAAATCTATAGTTCTTACCAGTTACGCCATCTATGATAATCTGGATGAATGGGTGATTTTTGATAATTACTTTTTAAATCAATGGGTTATAAATAACCCCCATATTTCAAATACGCGCATAATAGGAAGTAGCCCTGATGACCCTGACTTTGGTTCTGTTATCCTTATTACCCCAGACTCTGATGAATGCATATCCCCTGAGATTGTAGGCTTTACCATTCAAGGAGGTAGTGGTACAACAGTATTAAGAGATGGAAACCCAGTAGTATTAGGTGGTGGAATACTTGCCGATGTATCCGACCCGTATATCCATCATAATGCATTTGAAAACAATGGTTCTGAGGAAGTGTACTCTGGTGGTGCAGCACAGTTAACCAGTAGTGCAGAGGACTGGTCATTTGATAATAGATTTGAGAATTATAATCCAAGATGTGATGTAGAAGAATTTAGATTATCTCATAATCTCTATAATGGTAATGATGCTCAGTATGGTAATAGTATGGCAAATAGATACCATGAAGATGAGTTTGATATGTCAGGTAGTATCTTTGATGTATTTGATTGTGGTAATGAAGAGAGTGCAGTATCCACTATTTGGGTAAAAGTAGAACCGGCTGCAAGTGTAGACTATGATGACGGTGCAGGACAGTTGTGTGCATTTACCGCACCTGATGTGTATGTAGATTCTAACATACCACAAGAATGTTTAGATGAAGGCTGTGGATTTTTAAATAATCCATTTAAAACCATCGTCAGAGCATTAGAGATGATTAATGCAACAGAAGATAATCCAATTACCATCCATTTAGCCGCAGGTACATATTCACCAGAGACAGGTGAGAATTTCCCAATTATTATGCAAAGTAATCTAAATATTGAAGGTGAGGATGAAGAGACAACTATTTTAGATGCTATGGAGACAGGTGGAGTGGTTACAATGGAGTATTGTGATAACAATAGTATATCAGGTATCACAATTACTGGTGGGCTGGCTGAAGGTGAATATCCTAATAATTATGGCGGCGGGATGTATATATGGAGTTCCAATCCCACGCTGACTAATGTGACCATCACAGATAATACGGCAATGGGTTATGGCGGCGGGATGTGTTTATCCTATTCCAATCCCACGCTGACTAATGTGACCATCACAGATAATACGGGAATGGATTGGGGCGGTGGGATGTATTTATACTATTCTAATCCTACACTTAACAATGTTACCATCTCAAATAATACGGCAAGTGTTCATGGCGGTGGGATGTATGCAATATATTCCGACCCCACGCTTAATAATGTGACTATCACAAATAATACGGCATATACTGGCGGTGGGATGTATTTATACTATTCTAATCCTACACTTAACAATGTTACCATCTCAAATAATACGGCAAGTGTTCATGGCGGTGGGATGTATGCAATATATTCCGACCCCACGCTTAATAATGTGACTATCACAAATAATACGGCATATACTGGCGGTGGGATGTATTTATACTATTCTAATCCTACACTTAACAATGTTACCATCTCAAATAATACGGCAAGTGTTCATGGCGGTGGGATGTATGCAATATATTCCGACCCCACGCTTAATAATGTGACTATCACAAATAATACGGCATATACTGGCGGTGGGATGTATTTATACTATTCTAATCCTACACTTAACAATGTTACCATCTCAAATAATACGGCAGAAAATTATGGCGGTGGGTTGTATTTATTCTCTTCCAATCCCACACTCACACATGTTACTATATCAAATAATACGGCAAATTATGGCGGCGGCGGGATATTTTTAGACTCTTCCCATCCCACACTAACCCATGTCACTATCTCAAATAATACGGCAGAAAATTATGGCGGTGGGTTGTATTTATTCTCTTCCAATCCCACACTCACACATGTTACTATATCAAATAATACGGCAAATTATGGTGGTGGGATGATTTTAAACTCCAATCCTATATTAACTAATTCCATTATTTGGGGCAACAACCCAGAGTCTATTGATATATCTTCTGGAGAACCTATTATTACTTATAGTGATATAGAAGGTGGCTGGGAAGGTGAAGGCAATATAGATACAGACCCATTATTTACTGACTCTGAAAATGGTGACTATACCTTGCAAGAGAACTCACCATGTATAGATGTAGGAACAGCAGATTTAGATGGAGATGGAGTTGATGATATAACTGATTTTATAGGCTCTGCCCCTGATATGGGAGCATTTGAGTTTGGGGAGTCATCTGAAATCATGGCAGGCGATACCAACTTTGATGGTATTGTAGATATATTAGACATCGTACGCATTGTAAATAATATCATGGGTAATTCAGAGTTTAATGATGATGAGTTTACTGCTGCTGATTTCAATGCTGATGGTATTGTAGATATATTAGATATTGTTCAGATAATTAATTATATTTTAGACAATTAGTATAGTTTGAACTGTGACAGGAGTCAGCCATGAGTCAGGATAATCTCCAGCATCCCCTGAAATGAGTCAAAATCTGCATTTACACGCAGGAAGTCGGGAGTTCGAGTCTCTCATCGCCCACATCAATTCCCCTCATGAACGAGGGGTTTTTTGTATCCTTGAAGAAATCCTCAAAAGTTGTAAAAAAGGCTCATTTTGGACATAAAAAGTCAGCTATGAGTCAGAACAAATTGTAATAAATTAAGATATGCTAATCGAAAGAAAACTTGCTGCAATTATGTTTACTGATATTGTAGGCTTCACTAAAATAATGACTACTAGTGAAGATACTGCAATTAATATTCTTCAAGTTCAAGATGGAATATTTAATCCACTATTAAAAGAGCATAGTGGTAATCTTCTTAAAAAGATGGGTGATGGCTTACTTGTAGAATTTTCATCTGCAGTCAATGCCGTAGAATGCGCTTTAAAAATTCAAGCTTCTATTAAAAATCATAATGAAGCTGCTGCTGATGAATTTCATATTAGAATAGGTATTCACTTAGGTGATGTACTTATGCTGGGGGATGATATATTGGGTGATGGTGTTAATATTGCATCTCGTATCGAACCGTTAGCATCACCAGATGGAATTTGCATAACAGAAGCTGTCAATCAATCAATTAAGAGTAAGCTAAAGATTGATGCAAGGCGTATATCAGAAGTCGATTTAAAACATATTGATGATAAGTATACAATTTATAAATTGCCCAAAAATGATGATTCAGATATTGATAAAGAACGGTCAGTCAAAGGGAATAACCCTAAAATAAAAATTTTAGAAATAAAGGACATAACAAAAACATCAGAGGAAGTTTTTAAAACATTTTATCAATCATGTATTTTTGGAATTATAACCTTCCTGTCCTTCATTCCAATGTTTATTTTAGGTATGGTTGTGGGTATTTCTCTGAAGAAAGGTTTTAAAGTATCTGTTAATGATTTTACCCCAATTTTGCCAAATAATATGCAAATTTTAATATATATACTTTCTCTAGTTGTGTTTATAATGTTTTTAACTTTTGCACTTCGAAAAAAAGAATATAAAATTCTATTTAAAGATATTCGTAATGTTGACTCAATTTTAAATCATATGATTACTGAAAATCCATCATTTGCTATTAAATATGAAATAGTAGAACAAAAAGGAAATACAATTTCTTATTATCCTTATGGCTCAAAATTAAGTTTACTAAAAACTTATGAAGACGCTTTTAATAGGAAGATGGTCAAGATTCTTCCTTTTATGAAAGATTTTGAAACACTACAATTGTCATTTGATGGTAATGTTGTTATAGCAAGAGGAATGGCTGGTGGTATTGATAAATTAAAGAAAAGATTAAAAATACTAGAACTAATTTAAAACTCAACCAAAAATTCACCCCCATCAAGACCTTCAATGGGGTATGGGTGCATAGAAAAACCCTGACACCCATTCTGAAATAAATTTTTCGTACATTACCCCCATGAAAAGAATCTTATTTTTACTACTTATCCTCACACTTGGCTTCGCTGAGACTATTTTAATCCCAGAAGACTTTGCGACTATCCAAGAAGGTATTGATGCCTCTGTTGATGGTGATACGGTACTTGTTGCTGATGGTGACTATGTAGAGAACTTAGTTTTAGATAAGTCCATAATGCTAACCAGTTACGCTATCTATGATAATCTGGATGAATGGATTATCTTTGATGATTACTTTTTTAATCAATGGGTTATAAATAACTCCCATATAGAAAATACTCGTCTTGTTGGTAGTAGTCCAGATGACCCTGACTATGGTTCTGTTATCCTTATTACTCCAGATTCTGAAGAATGTATATCCCCTGAGATTGTAGGTTTTACTATACAGGGAGGTAGTGGAACAAGAGTAGTTAGAGTGAATGATGACGATGAAGAATATAATGTTGTATTAGGTGGTGGAATCCTTGCCGATGTATCTGACCCTCATATTCATCATAATGCATTTGAAGATAATGGTTCTGAAGAAGTGTACTCAGGTGGTGCAGCACAGTTAACCAGTAGTGCTGAGGATTGGTCGTTTGATAATCGTTTTGAGAATTATAATCCAAGATGCGATGTAGAAGAATTTAGATTATCTGATAATCTGTATAATGGTAATGATGCTCAGTATGGTAATACTATGGCTAATAGATTCCATGAAGATGAGTTTGATATGTCAGGTAGTATCTTTGATGTATTTGATTGTGGAAATGAAGAGAGTGCTGTATCCACTATATGGGTGAAGGTAGAACCTGCAGCCAGTGTAGAATACGCAGATGGTGCAGGACAACTATGTGCTTTTACTGCCCCTCATGTGTATGTTGACCCAAGTATTCCACAAGAATGGTCGGATGAAGGATGTGGATTCTCAAATAATCCATTTAAAACTATTGCAAGAACATTAGAGATGATAAATCCTACAGAGGATAATCCCATTACCATCCATTTAGCAGCAGGCACATTTTCACCAGAGACGGGTGAGAATTTCCCGATTTTCATGCTGAGTAATGTTAATATTGAAGGTGAAGATGAAGAGACCACTATCTTAGATGCACAGCAGACAGATAGAGTAATTACTATGGACGATTGTGATAATAATACTATTTCAGGTATCACAATTACAGGTGGATTGGCTGAAGGAGAAGTTGGTGGCGGGATATTTATATTCTCATCCAATCCCACACTCACCCATGTGACCATCTCAAATAATACGGCAGAATCTGGTGGCGGGATATATTTAAACTGGTCCGATTTCATACTGACATATGTCACTATAAATGGGAATTCGGCAGAGGGAGGTTCGTCCAGCCGTGGTGGAGGAATATATGTCGATGGTAATTCAAATATAGGGAATACTATTGCTACAATGACTCATGTAATAGTTACTGATAATACAGCAGAAGTATATGGTGGTGGTATGGCAATATATTCTGAAGGTACATACACCCATGTTACTATTACCGATAATTATGTTGGAGGTGTAGGAGGTAAAGGAGGAGGAATGCATTTAGCTGTTATAGGAAGAACACTATTTAATCATTTAGTAATCAGTAATAATACGGCAAGTTATGAGGGTGGTGGAGCGTATATAGGTGGCAATCCAATATTCAACAATCTGATAATTTCTGAAAATACGGCGAATGGGGCGGGGGTTGGTATGTATATCACTGGTAGTAGTGGTGATGGTTCATTTGCTAGCTTTAACCAAGTACTTGTTACTGGTAATAATAGTAATTCTTATGGTGCAATAGGAATATATGGCTCCAGTCCTACGCTGACCAATGTGACAATTAGTGGCAATAATAGTATTGGAGTTTATCTTAATACTTCAAGTAGTACCCCAATTAATCCCATATTGAAAAATTTAATTATATTTGATAATACGGAGTCTGTTTATAGTATGGCATTTTCATATCCAGCTCTGCCGATACAACCTATTATCACCTATAGTAATATTGAAGGTGGATGGATAGGAGGAATGGGAAACACAAATACTAATCCACTATTTACTGACCCTGAAAATGGTGATTATACTTTAATGGAGGACTCCCCATGTATTGATAGTGGTGATCCAAATATTTGGTATAATGATGTAAATCAAACTCGTTCAGATATGGGCTCAACAGGTGGACTTTTTATACTCCCTAACTTTACATCTCATGATTTTGGAGAGGTGGGACTTTTTGATATTCAAAAACAATTTACTTTACATAATAACAGAGAAACTCCTATTACGATTAGTAGTGTAACTTTTGGTACTTCTTCATTTACAACGAATACATCTTTTCCAATGACAATAGAACCATTTGAAATGGGGATTATTAATATAGTAGCAAATAATACTAATTTAGGATATATTGAAGATGACATGGAGTTGATTAGTCAAGACCTTCCAGAGCAGATTTCAGTATCATTGTCAACAGAAGGAATAGAAGGGAATATTTTAAATGGTAATCTATCTGGAACATACCCTGTAGCCACCTATCGCATTTCTGGTGATTTGACCATTGCTGATGGTGATACCCTCTATTTAGATGCGGGGACGCAGTTTCTATTTGATGGGGAGTATAATTTTAATATTTATGGTACATTAAAAGCTATTGGAGTGGAAAATGATAGTATCATATTTGATAACTATGGTGAAGAAAAATGGAGGGGATTTACCTTAGACAATGCATCTGATGAGACTACGTTTGAGTATGTTAGAATATCAGGAGCAGATAATAATGTTAGTTACGATGGTGGCGGGATGCGTCTATATTTTTCAAACCCTATACTGACTAATGTCACAATTAGCGATAATAAGGTATCTAATGCAAATTCTTCTTATGGTGGCGGGATGTATTTACACGAATCTCATCCTACGATTAACAACGTAACTTTTAATGAAAATGATGCTTGGAAAGGTGGTGGGATGTATTTACACGAATCTCATCCTACACTTATGAGTGTGACCATATCAAATAATACGGCAATTATTTATGGATATGGTGGTGGGATGTATTTACACGAATCTCATCCTACAATCAACAATGTAACTTTTAATGACAATGATGCTGGGAAAGGTGGTGGGATGTATCTACACGCTTCCAACCCTACCCTTGATAATGTGACCATGTCAAATAGTACGGCAGAAAATGCGAATAATACTGGCGCCGGCGGCGGGATGAATTTAACATTTTCCAATCCCACACTAACCCATGTGACTATATCAGGTAATACGTCAAATTCTGGCGGCGGCGGGATGCATTTAGGCTCTTCTTCCAATCCCACACTGACAAATTCCATTATCTGGAATAATAGCCCAGAGTCTATTTATTTATATCTGAGTCCTGATTTTCCTCCAGAAGCTATTATCACCTATAGTGATATAGAAGGTGGCTTTGAAGGCGAAGGAAATATTGATATAGACCCACTTTTCACTAGCCCTATAAGAGGTGATTATACCTTGATGGAAAACTCTCCCTGTATTGATGCAGGAACAGCAGATTTAGATGGAGATGGCGTAGATGATATAACTGATTATATAGGCTCTGCCCCTGATATGGGAGCATTTGAGTTTGGGGAGTCATCTGAAATC
>JACKQG010000271.1_pt1 | contig 75714 bp, 67 predicted proteins | sample 8237621 | NCBI WGS metagenome assembly JACKQG01 (sample SAMN15677084, study PRJNA649215) | marine metagenome | biome: marine; feature: Black Sea; material: saline water; isolation source: suspended particulate matter (SPM) from the Black Sea western gyre | collected 2013-06-09/2013-06-10 | depth...
ACGGCTTCTCTGTTCGTTGCTTGGGGGATTAACCCTGCCTGCCCCATGAGGTTTTAATTGCGGGTTGATTTCCTGTCACCCCCATTTTAGGTTGGCTTTCACAGGACAGCCTGTATATATTTGGGGGGCAATCAGGCTGATTTGACTATTTAATTTCGACGCAGTCGAAATCGGCCGAAAATATGATAATAGCTGTTAATGTGAGTCAGGAATTAGGGGGATTTAAGTGTAAGTATGGCAAATTATGATGAATTACCAGTATATAAGGCAACATACGATTTACTTATTGCAATTTTCCATTTTACTAAAAACTTTAGTAAAGATTATAAGTATACGGTTGGTGAAAGTATAAAAAAAGAAGCGCTTGAATTAATTACATTAATTTATAGAGCCAATAGTAAGAAAGATAAATTTGAAACTATACAGCAAGCACGTGAAAAAATAGAGGTATTAAGATTGTTTATTCGCTTAATGAAAGATATGAAAGAAATTAGTTTAAAACGTTTTGTTCAGGTGAATAAGCAGATTGAGAATGTTTCTAAGCAATTAACGGGCTGGCAGGGGTCAGCTAAAGTTAAATGAAATGAAAGTAAACTGTATTAACAATAGGATAATTAATGCCCACAATCTTTAAGAAAGATGGGTACAGGTTTTTCTTCTAAAGTAACGAACATTTACCTATTCATGTTCATGTTACTTATGGAGGAGGTGAGGCAATATTCTACATTGGAGATAAAATAGAATTAAAAGATTCTCATAATATGAAGATTCAAGAATTATCAAAAGCACAAAAGCTTGTCGTAGAGAATAAAAACTTAATTGTGGAGAAATGGAATGAATACACTAATAAATAAGGTGATTAAAGCAGAATACAAAAAAGGTTACATTTACATTTTAATGAAAAGTGGTGTAGAGCTGAAATTTCCAATTGAAAATAATAAGCGGCTTTCACAAGCTACAAACAAAAAATTAAGCAATATAGAAATATCTCCGTTTGGGTTACACTGGCCAGAATTAGATGAGGATTTATCTTTTCATGGTTTATTAAAAGGCGACTTTGGTCAGTATAACGTAAATAACTCTCAATTAGCGTAACTTCATGAACCCCCACACCATATACAACGTAGGCATTCAATTTAAATTTATAATTATTAACAATAGACTGTTAGCCAGAGTTTCTAATTGTCACGGCATTAGAAAGCGAGCGTTTTTAAATCCGGTAGCCCACTTGTGTAATATGGAGTTCATCCACTATGTGGATGGTGTATTGATACAGCGACTTCAGTTTAATATTATGCGAGTTATCAGTTCATATTATCTGAAAATGGCAATATGATTAATTTAGTGGCTACTATTTCAGCGTTTCCCGGTGGGTACCGTAACAACAATGGTAACTACAACAATATGGGTAACAACGGTTACTTTTGGTCGTCGTCAGAGAACAATAGTAACAATGGCTGGAACCGTAAACTGAATTACAATAATTCAGATGTAAACCGGAACAACAACAATAAGCAAAACGGCTTCTCTGTTCGTTGCTTGGGGGATTTGATACAGCTATTAAGAAACCTTACGGAGTTTAAAACCTTCGTAAGGTTTAGAATTAGTAAATAAATTATGCAGAGTACTCTTTTTCATGAAAATCAAAATGATAAAGCATTAACAGATTTGTTTCAGGCTTATTTTGATGCTAGAAAGTATAAGCGAAATACAATTAATGCACTTGCATTTGAAAAACATTTAGAAGAAAATATATTCTCCCTCCATGATGAAATAGTTGCTCGACAATATGAACCCCAAAAGAGTATCTGCTTTATTGTTGACAAACCTGTAAAAAGGGAGATTTTTGCAGCACATTTTAGAGATAGGGTTATACATCATCTTATTTATAATTATATTTCACCTATTTTTGATAAAACATTCATAAATGATAGCTTTAGTTGTCGTGTGGGTAAAGGGACACATTATGGCATAAACAGAGTAGACCATTTCATTAGATCTTGTTCAGAGAATTATAGCAAACCCTGCTATATTCTAAAATTGGATATCAAGGGTTATTTTATGGCAATGAATAAAAAAATACTGCTTAAAAAACTGAATCATACCTTAATAGAAAAGAAGTTAAGTATCGATTTTGATATAGAATTAGTAAACTATCTTATCGATAAAACCGTGAATGCAAATCCTGTAAATAATTGTACAATTAAAGGAAAACAATCAGATTGGAATGGTTTGCCACCTGATAAGAGTTTATTTACGGCAAAAGAAGATTGTGGATTTCCCATTGGGAATTTGACCTCTCAATTGTTTGGGAATATTTATATGAATGAATTTGATCATTATGTGAAAAGAGAACTGAAAATAAGATACTATGGGCGTTATGTGGATGATTTCATTTTAATACACAATGATAAAGATTACCTCAAATCCATTATACCTACCATTAAAGCCTATTTGAGAGAAAATTTAGAATTAACATTACATCCAGATAAAGTATATCTACAGCATTTTTCTAAAGGGGTAAATTATTTAGGTACGAATATAAAGCCCCATCGTATTTACATTTCACAGAGAACAAAAGGTAACTTTACTAAATCCATGATATCAAAAAATTTGATAGTAGAAAATCAGCATCCCAATAATGACGAATTATCGCATTTTATTAGCAGTATGAATTCTTATTTAGGGATAATGAAGCATTATAAGACCTACCATTTAAGAAGTTTTTTATTATTAACTTATATTTCAGCATGGTGGTGGAATTATGTGTATGATTGTAAGGGGTATTCAAAATTAGTTTTAAAAAGGAAAGTAATATGAAAAATATTTTAATACTTATAAGTATTTCTATTATATTTTGCCAAGAGGCTGTCAGCTTTAGCGGTGAATCAACTACATTTGAATTAGATGGGGTTTCACCAAACATAGAATGGCTGTCACCTCAAAATGGTGAATATTTTGAACGAGGTGAAACTATTACCGTAAGCTGGACTGCCACGGATGACAGTTTTGACACCATGCCCATTTCAATTTCACTCACCACTACCGCAGGTGAATTAATTTCAGAGTGGAATGGTCTTGCAAATACTGGAAATACCAATTTAACCTTGCCAGAAGTTAATTTTACCAATGCTAATTTTAGTATTTCAGCCACCGATAATTATGGAAATAATTCTATCGATAACGCGGATGGAGATATTCATATTGGTTTTGTACAGCCTATCAGTTTTAATGGCGAATCAAATACTTTTGTTTTAGATGGGGTTCCACCAATTGCAGAAGTCGTTTCTCCCAATGGGGGTGAAAATTATATTATGGGTGAAAATATTCCAGTAAGTTGGAGCGCTGAAGATGATTCTCCAAATGGTACTGCTGCCCTATATTTCTCAACGAATTCGGGTACTAATTTTGAGTTAGTTGATTCAGGCCTATCCTTTTCAGGAAATACCAATAGTACACTACCTCAAATTTTAACCGACAATGCGTTATTTCAAATTCAAATAAGCGATTATTATGGCAATACTACTATGGATGTCTCTGATAATCCCTTTAGCATTGGGCCTATTCCAGATATACTTTTTTCAGCCCTATCAAATAATTTTATTTTAGATAGTATTGATCCTATTATTAATTGGCTTTCTCCCAATGGAGGTGAAGTATTAGCATCCAATTCATTATCACCAGTAACATGGTCTGCCCTTGATGATAGTTTCGGAGATTCACCTATTACAATTTCTTATTCAAGTGATGATGTTCAAATTTCAAACGACTTATTAGCTGAGGATGTGGCCAATATGGCCTCATTAAATGTGCTTATGCCTAACATTTCCAGTGATGCCGTAACCTTTCATATTGCGACAGTAGATAATTTTGGTAATAGTAGTAATGATGATAGTGATGATAGCATTGCAATTCATCATTTTGGCTGTACCGATTCTGAAGCAGATAATTTTGATGAAATTGCAGAGATTGATGATGGTATTTGTGTATTTACATATAGTCGCCAATTACATGAGGGGGCAAACTTAGTGAGTTTTCCTATTTTACCTGCAGATGGTGAAATTAGCTTAGTGATGGGTAATTTGGGTGCAAATCTTGGCGGTATAATCGGTGAGGGCACAGCAGCGTCTCAATTATCACCCAATGTATGGGTGGGTAGTTTAGAGAGTATTAACCGAACTTCAGGGTACTGGCTAAAAATGAATATTGAAGATGAGTTAATATTCTCGGGTACTCGAACGTCGGCTGAGACTGTATATTCACTACATTCGGGTGCAAATTTGATTTCGTGGCCATTTACATCATCGTCAGATATTTCTTCTGCATTACCCAATGATATTGAAAGTGCAGTTGGGGGTATAATTGGTGAAGGGACTGCTGCCACACAGATTGCGCCTGGGGCATGGGTAGGTAGTTTAACCAACTTTAATGGCGGTGAAGGCTATTGGTTTAAAACCATAATGGATTTAGAGTTTAGTTTTAATTCACCCACATTATTAAATAAGGTGGCATCCATAAATAGTTTAAATGATGTACCTCATGAACTCCAATTTGAGCAATCCATGAATCAAGCTTTTTATTTTGTTGAATCAATTGAAGATGCTGAAATTGGAGATTGGATTATTGCAATGAATAATGATGTGATTATTGGGGCACGTGAATGGAAAGGTGAATTTACAGATATTCCCGTTATGGGTTATGATGGCGCTGAGAATACAGCTGGTTATATAGAAAAAGGAGTTTACCCTTCATTTTATATTTTAAAAGATGGAAGTATGATAGAGTTGATGGGTGAGATACCCACATGGCAAAATAATGAAATATATATTTTGAGTACATTAAGTAGAAAGAAGGAGTTTCCTGATAATTTTCAATTAAGTTCAGTTTATCCAAATCCATTTAATCCATCTACTACAATTGAATACTCATTGAAATCTGATTCAGATATTATAATTTCAATTTATGATATTTCTGGTCGAGAGGTTATGCGTCTTGTGAATAGTCAAATAGTTGCAGGTTATCATTCTGTCAATTGGGATGCAAGTGATTTTGCCAGTGGGGTGTACTTTGTAAAAATGCATGCCCGTCCGTTAGGGGGTGAGGTTGCCACTGACTTTACGCAGACTCAGAAATTGATGTTGGTAAAATAATGAAGTTCATATACCTTATTCCTATTATAGCCCTTATATTTGCATGTACTAAAAAAGGGGGCGGTAGTTCTATTTCGGTGGAACAACTTCGCTCACGATTGGGTGAAGATCCAAATACCACCATTATTGATGTACGTACAGTGGGGGAGTTTAATGGTCCATTAGGCCATATTGCTGGCGCAACTTCAATACCGCTTTCAGAAATACCAGCATCCATAAATAGTCTGAAAGATGATGATAATGCCACGTATTACATGATTTGTAAGAGTGGAGCACGATCCGCAGCTGCGGTAAAAATACTCAAATCTAAGGGTTTAAATGCTATTAATGTTTCAGGTGGAATGATGGCATGGAGCAAATTGAAAAAATAATTGAATATTTTAAAATAAAATGTGATTCTGAATAGCTTGTGGGTGTAATTTTTATGGATTGTTTAAAACTTAATTAAATAAAATAGGAAACAAATACATGTCAAAGACAACTGATTTATACGGTACTATGAGCCAACTATGGGCTGATTTTGATGAAAACCACTACCGATTTGCTGAAAAAGGTAATAAAGCTGCAGGCACACGTGCACGTAAAGCTGCTGGTGAAATCAAGAAGCTTGTAACTGACTATAGAAAAGCGTCTGTTGCTGAAAGCAAGTAAGTCGATTTTTTAGTTTGTTAAAAAAGCCCCTCATTGAGGGGCTTTTTTTATGTCTTGAAATATTAAATTAGCTTGAATATTCATTGTTCTGAAATGATGGATTTTGGTAAAATATCTCTCGATTAAACAGACATTTCTACAGCTTATATGACTACACCTAAACGATTATTTCTTATTGATGGAATGGCCCTCATTTACAGAGCTCATTTCGCCATGATTAAAAATCCATTACTCACCTCTGATGGCCGTCATACGTCTGCCATTCATGGATTTATGAATTCACTATTCAAACTGTTACGAGAAGAAAACCCCGATTATATTTCAATTGTATTAGATTGCAAGGAGCCTACCTTCCGCCACGAAATTTATACGGAGTATAAGGCTACTCGTGAGAAGATGCCCCAAGAATTGGTGGAACAATTAGAGCCATTGTATTTGGTGATAGAGACTACTAAAATTCCCATGATCAAATTGCCCGGCTATGAAGCGGATGATATTATGGGTACGCTTGCTAAAAAAGCAGAGAAAGAGGGGCTGCAAACCTTTATCGTTACCGGCGATAAAGATATGATGCAATTGGTGAATGATTTTACTTTTGTTTATACACCCGGAAATCGCTTTAAACCCACCACTATATATGATGCAAAAAAAGTATCTGAGAAGTGGGGTATTGGTCCAGACGGAATTATTGATCTTTTGGCACTTATGGGAGATAGCTCAGATAATGTTCCCGGAATTGATGGCGTGGGTCCTAAAACGGCAGTTAAAATTCTGAATGAGTATGGTACCATTGAGGCCGCGTTAGAAAATGCCGAGCATATCAAAAATAAGCGTGCAAGAGAAGGAATGCTGAACGGCAAAGATTTGGTTCATCTCTCAAAAGAATTGGTTACCATAAAATGTGATGTGCCTGTTGAATTTCATTTAGAGCAACTGCTACGCCAAAGTATGGATGCTGAGGCGCTTACTGCAAAATTTCAAGATTTAGAATTATATTCATTAATTCCCCATGTGTCAAAATTCTCAGACGATATTGTGGAATTTGAAACGCCAGATAAAGATTACAAGACGGTTACTAATCTTATTGAATTAGATACCATGATATCAGTATTAAAAAAGTCTGCACTCATTTCATTTGATTTAGAAACCACCAGTATTAATGCACTACAAGCGGATATTGTAGGTCTATCTTTTTCAGTAAAAGAAAATGAGGGATTGTATATTCCCGTTCTATATCCTGAAAAAGTGGGATCTCTTTTTGATGAGTTTAGTCTCACGCTAATTTTAGATAAACTAAAACCATTGTTTGAAGATGTTCAAACCCATTTCTGCGGGCAAAATTTAAAATATGATGCATTGGTATTAAGTAGATATGATATTGCTCTAAATGGCATTGTATTCGATAGTATGATTGCTGAACATCTTTTACATCCTGAGAAGAATTCGTATAAATTAGATTATTTGGCATTAGACTATTTGAATTATCGCATGAAGCCTATCGAAGATTTGATCGGAAAAGGTGCCAAGCAGATTTCAATGGCAGATGTACCTCTTCCAGATATTGCTTTTTATGCCACTGAAGATGCAGATGTTGCCTTGCAAGTGGCGTTAAAACAGCAACCCATAATTCCTGAAGAAAATTTATCTGAACCATTTGAAAATATTGAAATGCCATTACTTCCCGTGTTAATTACCATGGAAGAAAATGGTGTTTATTTGGATTTAGACTTTTTGAAAGAATTATCTGAGGTCTTGGCTAAAAAGTTAGATGCATTAATTATGAAAATTCATGCGATGGCGGGCCACGAGTTTAATATTAATTCTCCCCAACAGTTGGCCGTTGTCTTATTCGATGAGTTAGAATTAAAGCCCATTCGTAAACGCAGTACTGCTGTTGAAGTATTAGAGGTGTTGAAAAGTCACCATCCATTGCCTGAGCATATTTTAGAATATCGTCATTTAGCAAAGCTAAAAAATACATATATTGATTCCTTTCCCAATCATGTACATCCTAAAACGGGGCGTGTGCATACATCTTTGAATCAGACGATTGCTGCTACGGGACGGTTGTCCAGCACCAATCCTAATTTCCAGAATATTCCAATTCGTACTGAAATTGGCCGTGAAATACGAAAAGCATTCTGCGTTCAGAATCCTGACCATGTGATGTTATCAGCTGATTACTCTCAGATTGAGCTTCGAATTATGGCAGATTTTTCACAAGAACCGGCTCTTATAGAAGCATTCAAAAATGGCATCGATATTCATACCCGTACTGCAGCATTAGTATTTTCTGTGGATGAATCAGAGGTTACTGCCGATCAGCGTCGTACCGCAAAAGTGGTTAATTTTGGAATTATGTATGGAGCGGGACCATTTAGGATGTCGCAAGAGTTGGGCATATCTATGGCGGAAGCACGGGATTTGATAAATACTTATTTTAGTAATTATCCTGGTATTCGAAAATATATGGATGACACTTTAGCGTCGGCTCATGAAAATGGATTTGTGAAGACACGATTGGGCAGAAGGCGTAAAATGACTCAGTTGAATTCAGGGAATCACAATTTAGTGAAAGCAGAAGAGCGGGCAGCCATCAATATGCCTATTCAAGGAACGGCTGCTGATTTAATAAAAATTGCCATGATCAACATCCATAAAAAAATGGCTGCGGAAAACTATACTTCAAAAATGATTTTACAAATTCATGATGAATTGCTGTTTGAGGGACCTGCTGATGAAATGGATAAATTATCCATATTAGTGGTAGATGAGATGGAGGCTGCAATGGTATTGAGTGTGCCATTGAAAGTGGACTGGAAAATCGGTAAAAACTGGTATGAGGCGCATTAATGGAAGCATCCATTACTTTAAAGGCAATCGGTAAAACATTTAGAAATAATACTCTCTTGGCGGACTTGTCTTTTGGTGTAGAAAAGGGAAGTACCTTTGTGATTTTAGGGGAAAATAGCGCTGGGAAATCAGTGGTACTGAAGCTATTAGTAGGCCTAATTGAGAAGGATGTGGGTATGGCCTACATCCATGGAAAAGATATTTCTACCCGAGGTGAAGAAATTAGGTCCATCACAGGCTATATGCCTCAAATTATTGATTTAGATGATGAGCTCACCGTATTAGAAAATCTTGAAATTTTTGGTCGATTACATGGGCTCTCTGCAAAAGATGCAAATATGAATGCTTTGGATTGGGCCGAGAGACTTGACTTTAGCATAAATCTCAATAAGATGCCCAATGAATTGTCAAATGGAAAAAAACGATTGGTCCAGTTTGCCCGTGCATTAGTCCATGACCCTGAAGTGATTATTTTAGATGAACCTACCACAGGTTTAGATCCACATAGTCGAACGAAAGTGTGGGATGTTTTAGATAAACTTCATCAACATAAAACCATACTTTTTGCCACTCAAAATTTTGCTGAGGCAGAACGTTATGCCGACCGCATTGCAATTTTGCATCATGGTAATATTAAAATGGATGGTACTTTAGAGCGTCTTATTGAAACCACCCATGGTTTATCACGATATAGACTTTCGTTCTCACAGCCTCCCACTGATGAATTTATGGAAAAATTGAAAGCATTTCCTCGGATTCTTCGACCCCAAGTAAAAGGGGCCGAATTAGAATTCTATTCTCGTGAACGAAAACAGTTTTTTAATGCCTTAGAATTAGCACTCAAATATGAGTTAGAAGATATTGACACCAGTATTTGTAGATTGCATGATCTCTTTGTGGGCTTAACCGATGGGGGACTTGAATAGTGATTAAGGTCCTATTGTATCGTGATTGGCTCAATATTAAGAAAAATGGAATTTCTCTGTTGGTAATTTTTACCATGTTGCCCATGCTACTTCACTTATTTTTATCCATCCCATTGTCAAATATAATTTCTTTAGATATTCGTTATTTAAATTGGGCAGCTCCTGGAATTTGGGTGACTGCTTCGGGATTATTAGCATTCTGTGTTGCCATTTTAAGAATGAAAAAAATTAAGCATGACTCTGGGCAATTAGACGCATTATTAAAAACGCCACTTCGGAATGGTGAAATTATATTTTCAGTTGTTATCATTGCAACTTTATTAGGATTTATTCAGGCATTAGTATCCATTGCGTTAACAGTTTTACTGAATAATGAATATTTAGGGTTTTGGCAGGTTCTGCTCATTCTGTTACAGATAATTCCCCTCATTAATTTTTACGCAATTTTGGGAACTTTACTGGGTATATTTATTAAGGATGGCATCACATTAGTAAGTGTAATTTTATTAATATTTTTAGTATTGGCATTAAGTATTGGTACATTTTTACCATTGGCAAATTTCCCTACAAATTATGTGGATGTGGTAAATAAAATTCCTTTGACTACAATTGTCAATAGTTGCCAAATGATTATCCAGAATAGTGACATTACATATACTGGAATCATCCTTACCTTTTTAATTAACATTTTTTTGGTATTACTCACAATTGCAATAAGCTATAAGACATTTAGGAAATAATGAATTTAGACGATACATATCATATTATTGGTATTGATGGTGGTGCCACAAATTCTCGTGGTGTTCTTTTTACAGATACGGGAATCACATTGGCCACTATTTTAGATAGAGGTACAAATATTGCCCTAGATGGTGAAGCCGCCTCTACTCGAATTGCATCTATGATTGAACAATTATGTGAAGATGCTGCCATTAATATTGAAGATGTTGATGCAGTGGGTTTGGGCTTGGCTGGTGCATCTGATAAAGATGGTAGAGATATGGTTTTTAAAGCATTAGATGGGCTAAAGTTATCTCGCCGTTCTATAATTATGAATGATGCAGAGGCTTCGTATGAGGTAAGTTGCCCAGGTGGTTTAGGAATATTGGTTACAGTGGGTACAGGGGTTATTTGTATTGGCCGAAATGAAGATAGTAAAATCTGTCGCGTAGCTGGCGATGGCCATGCCCATGGTGATATTGGCAGTGGGTTTTGGATTGGTAAAAAAGCAATTATGGAAATGGCATTGAATGAATCATCGGTACAAGGTGATAAGGATTTGAGCCAATTGATGACACATGTTTTAGATAAATTTGAAAATACTGATTTTAATTTAGCCGTTGAAGAAACTATGGAAAGTGAAGATTCAGTTCCCATTATCGCATCATTGGCTGAGGGAATTATTGAATTTGCTGAATCGGGTAATGAATTGGCATTAAAAATTATACAAGAAGGAAGCTCAACCATTGCAGAGTATATCCTTCAATTAGTACATGATTTAAACTTAAATGTTAAAGATGGCTCTATAATTTTGGCGGGAAATGGTAGTGTAATTAGAAATGATTTTTACCGAAAAACATTGAATGATGCACTCCAATTTGACTTCCCTAATATAAAGTGGACATTCTCTGGCATTTCCAATGCTTACGGTGCAGGCTTATTGGCCGCTCGACTTCATGATGTGGATGTGAAATTATCACAAATAATTGAAAGTGACTACTATCTTGCAGCCACACGCTGAGATAAATGTAAATAATCTGAATAATAACTATACAATTATTCAAAATGAAGTAGGCAATTGCAAGGTGATGGGTGTTATTAAGGCGGATGCCTATGGTCATGGCGCTGTAGAAATTGCAAAGTCGCTGTCAACAACTAATATTCATGGTTTTTGTGTGGCTCTCATCAAAGAAATTATTGAATTACGTGAAAATGGCATCACCAAACCTATTTTGCATATAGGGAAGCTCTCTCTTGAAAACATAGATATTTTTGATAGCAATACTTTGTGTACCATTAATTCATTCCAAGATATTGATACAATTCAAGAATACTCGATTGAAACGGGAAATAAAATTTGGGCCCATGTAAAATTTGATACGGGAATGGGGCGAATGGGATTTCATTATTCTCAAGTTGAGAAGGTGCTTAATAAAATCAAACAATGTGATGGTATAAATCTACAAGGCATCTATTCACACTTTTCCACTGCTGAAGAAAATGACTCCACATTTATGAAATTACAACGTTCTCGTTTTGATGAAATTATTAAATTTGCAAATTCAATATTCTCAAATTTGACATTTCATATTTCTAATAGCGCTGGAATCTTTAAAGATAGCAAAAATCATTATGACATGGTTCGACCAGGAATAACATTATATGGTGTTACTCCATTTGGTAAACCCCATGAGAAGCTGAAACCTGTTATGCATTTTAAGGCGCCAGTGGTACTAAAAAAGAGGGCTCTACAGGGCGAACCAGTCGGCTATAATAAGACTTATGTGGCAGAAGAAGATATGGAGTTGGCTGTAATTCAAGCAGGATACGGCGACGGAATTCCTATGGAATTTTCAAATTCAGGTACCGTGGTTTGGAATAAACAAAAAATGTCAATTATTGGAAAAGTAAGTATGGATTTAATTACTATTGATTGTACTAATATAGATTTAAATGTTGGCGACAATGTAACCATTTGGGGAAGTGAAAATCATCGTGTTGAATTATTGTCTGGAGAGGTAAATAAAAATCCATATACATTTTTAACTGGCGTTACCCAACGTGTAAAAAGGAAATATATTAATGCGTAGATTAGTACTGATTTTCCTATTATTTATGATGGGTTGCTCTCAGGTTTCTACGCCAAATTTATCGCAAGCAAAGCCTGTAGAACATTGGTCTAAATTATCCCTTCGAGAAAAAGTAGCCCAAATGATAATGGTTCGTGTTCGTGGTGATTTTTATAATGGAGAGCACTGGTATCGAAAGTCATTAAAGAAGTGGCTATCTGAAGACGGTATTGGCGGAGTAATATCTTTTGGAGGTAGTATTCATGGTACTTTTTACAATATTCAAACATTCCAAAAATGGGCGAAAATTCCACTTTTAGTTTCCGCAGATTATGAACGTGGTTTAGGCCAATGGATGCGAGGAGCCACACTCTTTCCCTCTAATATGGCAGTAGCTGCCACCGGAAATGCTGATTTATCATACCAACAAGGTAAAGTGACAGCAACCGAGGCGAAAGCTATTGGCGTACATATCACTTTAGCACCGGTGATGGATGTGAACAATAATCCAGAAAACCCCATCATAAACTTCCGATCATATAGTGATGACCCTGATATGGTAATTGATTATGGTAATGCTTTTATCGAAGGTGTACAAGATGGTGGAATATATGCCTGTGCGAAACATTTTCCGGGACATGGAAATACCAATACAGACAGTCATTCTTCACTTCCTTCAATCGAGGGTACTCGTGAACAATTAGAGGCGGTTGAACTAAAGCCATTTAAGTCTGCTATTGAAAATGGTGTAAAAATGATAATGGTAGGACATATAGCCATGCCCGGATTAGATCCCTCTAATGATCCAGCTTCGTATTCAAAATTAATTACCACAGATTTGCTCAGGGATGAGTGGGGCTTTGATGGTTTAATTATAACTGATGGAATGGAAATGGGAGGCCTTACAGAATCAGCGTGGGCAGGTGAATCTGCAATTCGTGCTGTTGAGGCGGGTGCCGATATTTTATTACTTCCCATGGATGTGGATCAAACGATCAATGCACTGGTAGATGCGGTGGAGAATGGTCGAATTAATGAAACTCGGATAGATGCATCTGTTAAACGTATTTGGAATGCAAAAGAATCGTTGGGAGTATTTAGTTCGACACATCTAAAGAATTGGACGCATGTGGAAGAGAATATTGGTCAATCCTCTCATACTACCATCGCGAATACCATTGCAGAAAAATCAATTACCATCGTAAAAAATAACAATAAACTCATCCCATTAAAGCCTGAGAAAATTAAGCATTTGACACATCTTATTATGTCCACTGATGAGGGTGCACCCGATATGTTGAAATCTTATTTATGGGATGTAAATAATACTCACCCCAATGTTGATGAAATCTATGTTACTCAACCTATTAGTAAATTGAGAACCTCAGAAATAGTATCACAGTCGAAAAAATCTGATAAGACTTTGGTCACATTATTGGTACGAATTAGGATGGATAAAGGAATCTCAACTATAGATTCTACGCATGCAGAATTGTTACATCAGCTGGAAAAAGAAAATATTCCATTTGTAGTCTTTAGTTTTGGAAGTCCATATTTACCAGCTTATGAATATTTAGATGCCTATGCGTGTGTATACGGTTATGGAAAAGTATCCCAAAGGGCGGCTGCCAATGTTTTATGGGGACGAAAAAAGGCAACCGGTAAATTACCAATTGACTTAAATCAAAAACTGAAAAGGGGGGTGGGAGTTATTTCTGAAACTGCCACAGGTTTTGATATTGATAGGGAATTATTCAATCTAGAAAATGCATGGACGATTATTGATAGTGCTATAAATGAAAAAATTACACCAGGAGCACAAGTATTTATAGCAAAGAGTGGTGACGTAATATCTTCTCGCGGGTTTGGATTTCAGACATACGATAACAATTCACCTCCCATTACAGAAGCATCAATTTATGATGTTGCCTCATTAACAAAAGTTTTAGCAACAACGCCTATTGCCATGAAATTGATTGCCCAGAAAAAACTGGGCCTTGACCAAACCGTTTCTCAATTTTTCCCTCAATTTACAGCTCACCATAAAAATGAAATTACCATTAGGCATTTACTTACCCACTCATCAGGATTAAAACCATTTGTAGAATTTTTTAAATTCACACCTTTACCTTCGAAAAATGAAATTATTGAGCATTTATTAAACTCTGAATTAGACTTTATACCTGGTGAAAAGTATCAATATAGTGATTTAGGGATGATTTTACTGAAGGAGATTATTGAGGAGGTCAGCAATAGATCATTCAATAAATTGGCACATTCATGGCTATATCGTCCATTGGGGATGAATTCAACAATGTTCAATCCCTCTACTGATTTTAAAAACAAAATTGTACCAACTGAAATTGATAATGTTTATCGTAATCGATTACTTCAAGGAGAGGTGCATGATGAAAATGCCCATGTTTTGGGTGGTGTCTCAGGACATGCTGGCGTCTTTTCTACCGCATCTGATATTGGTAATTATGCACAAATGATGTTGAATGATGGCTTATGGAAGGGGCGACGGATTTTCAAAAATAAACAAGTGAGACAATTTACTGAATTGCATCATGTACCAATAAATTCTGAACGTACATTAGGGTGGGATACTCCTTCTCGAAATGGTAAAAGTTCTGCTGGAGATTACTTTTCTACATGCACGTTTGGACATTTAGGATATACAGGCACATCATTATGGATAGATCCAGAAAATGAAATTATTGTGGTACTCTTAACCAACAGAGTTCACCCCACACGAGAACGCGGTGGAATTTATGGAATTAGACGAGAATTTCATACTGAGGTGATGAAAACACTTTTAAATTAGGGTAAATATGTCAAGCATTGATTTTGGTATAATAGTCATTTTTTTAGCAGGGCTTTGCGTCTATGGTTTGTTGCAAGGGCGAAAAAATCAGTCCAGTAAAGATTACTTTTTAGGGAGTGGAACTACGCCGTGGTGGGTGGCTATGTTTTCCATTGTTGCCACTGAAACTTCAGTACTGACCTTTATTTCGGTGCCCGGATTGGCCTATCGCGGGGATTGGTTTTTCTTGCAGTTGGGGATGGGTTATATTGTAGGTAGAGTTTTAGTGAGTGCCTTTTTGATCCCTCAATATTTCAAGTCGGGCGTCATGTCAATTTATGAAGTAATTGGTGAAAAATTTGGAACAATGGTACAAAAAGTTGCCTCGCTCACTTTCTTAATCACCAGAATATTTGCAGATGGTGTTCGATTTTTAGCAACGGCAGTAATTGTTCAGGTGGTAACGGGGTGGTCCATTGAAATGTCAGTATTGATTATTGGCATAGTTACCGTGGTTTATACTCTTTCTGGAGGTATCAAAACTATTCTGTGGGTAGATTCATTTCAGTTTGTATTGTATTTATTGGGCGGAATTATTGTGATTTATACAATTCTAACATCTCCAAATTTTCAAGGTTTAGATTCGTTAGTGCTTGCAGATAAAATGAAAGTTTTTAGGTTTGGAACGGAAAATATGTTTACTGATGCATGGTTCTTTGGGAGTGCTTTTATTGGTGGTACATTGCTTTCCTTTGCATCTCATGGTGCTGACCATATGATGGTGCAACGGGTTTTGTCATGCAAAGATATTTCTGATGCAAGAAAGGCTATGATTGGAAGTGGACTATTTGTACTCATACAGTTCCTTGTATTTTTATTTGCTGGATCATTGATTTGGTCGTTATTTGGTGGAGTGGAAATGACAAAAGACAGAGAATTTTCTACTTATATTGTGAATCATTTACCTGTTGGACTAAAGGGCATTTTGTTGGCAGGTGTATTGTCTGCTGCTATGTCAACATTGAGTTCCTCCATAAATTCTCTATCTTCATCAACCATTGCAGATTGGTTTGGCAAAAATACAGATTTAAAATTGGCTCGAAAAATAAGTTTATTTTGGGCGATTGTTTTGATTGGAATGGCTCTCATTTTTGATGAGGGAAATACATCTATTGTGGTATTGGGATTGAAAATAGCATCTTATACGTATGGTGGATTGCTGGGCTTATTTCTCCTTACAAAATTTAAAATCAACTTTCACCCTTTCAGTATTATTTTAGGGCTAGTTTCCAGTTTAATGTCTGTTTTTTACATGGCATCCATTGGGTTGGCATGGACATGGTTTATTGGCTTTTCCGTATTGGTTAATATTTTAGTGGCATTATCTACAAATAAGTTATTCTCACTAAATAAATGAGATTGATATACCTCATTATTTTACCCTTATTTTGGAGTTGTGAATCCACAATATCAACAGGATTGGATAGTCTTAAATCCACTGATTTTGAGCCACTTCAACATAAAAATATTGGCTTGATTATTAATCACACATCCATTGACAAAGATGGAAATCATATAATTGAATTATTAGCAAACGAGCCTGGAATTAATGTTGTAAAGATTTTTTCTCCTGAACATGGTTATAAAGGTACTCACGCTGCAGGGGAGTTAGTTAATGATGATGTAGAGCCGTTAACGGGTGCTAAAATTGTGAGTTTATATGGGGTGAATAAAAAACCCTCTCGTGAAGAATTAGATGATATTGATGTTTTGGTTTATGATATTCAAGATATTGGCTCTCGATATTATACTTATATTAGTACCATGGCCTATATGATGGATGTGGCCGCTGAGAATAAAATTCCATTTATTGTTCTGGATCGCCCGAATCCGTTGGGGCGAAAAGTATCGGGGCCAATTTTAGATGTGGAGTATGCTTCTTTTGTGGGCATGTTTCCTATCCCTATTCGACATGGAATGACCAGTGGGGAATTGGCAAAAATGATCAATGGAGAAAATTGGTTACCATCAGGAAAGCAAGTTGATTTGTCCGTTATTAAATTGAGTGGTTGGGACTTGGATGCAGGGTATTTTTCGATTGCCCCATCTCCAAATATTCCAAATTATATTACTGCCCTCGTGTATAGTGGGATGTGTTTATTAGAGGGTACAAATATTTCTGAGGGTCGGGGTACAGATTATCCATTCATATACTTTGGGGCACCCTGGATTAATGGTACTCAATTGAGAGATACGTTAAATAATTTAAAACTGGATGGAATAAGGTTCGACTCAGTAAAGTTTACACCGGTTACATCTGAACGTTCTAAATGGCCCAAGTATGAAAAGAAAGAGTGTAGTGGATGTAAAATAATTGTTTTGGATAGTAAAAGTTATAATCCCATAAAAACAGCCATTCAAGTAATATTAACAATTTCTGAATTATACCCTGAAAAATTCGAATTTCTTAATACAAATTTTATTGATAAATTGTATGGTTCAAAAATGCTTCGACTTTGGGTGAAATCTCAAAATAACACAATTGATTTATATCAAAAGTGGGAATCACAATTTCCACTTTTACGCGAACAATATTTAATATATTAAGGAAATATGAAAAATGAAAAAATTACTTATAACCATTATACTAGTTGCAATTTCAGTGGCTGCTCCTAAATATCGAAAGATAATTTTAGAGAATGAGCTGAAAGTGATTTTAGTATCGGATGCCCAATATAATAAGTCTGCAGCAAGCATGAATGTATTGGCAGGTTCATTGTCTGATCCAAAGGAATATCAAGGGTTGGCACACTTTTTAGAGCATATGTTATTTTTAGGTACGGAGAAGTTTCCTGATGTGGAAGGATATAGTTCGTACTTACAAAGCAATGGAGGTTATTCAAACGCCTATACTGAAGAGGATCATACCAATTATCATTATGAGGTATATCATGATGCTTTTGAAGGTGCATTAGATCGATTCTCACAATTCTTTATATCACCATTATTTTCCGCTAAATATACTGAACGTGAGATGAATGCAGTAAATTCTGAGTACCAAAAAAATCTAGAGCAAGATTATTGGCGAATGCGGCAAGTTAAGCGAAACTTATACAATCCAGAACATCCTGCAAATCACTTTGAAATTGGAACATTAGAAACCTTATCTAAAGTAGATCGGCGCGTACTATTAGATTTCCACAAAAAATATTATAGTGCAAATATGATGAGTTTGTCAATAATGAGCAATTTAGAATTAGATGAATTAGAGAGACTCGCAAGGCAGTACTTTTCAGACGTAAAAAATCATAATACTCAGAAAATTGAATATCCTCAGAATTATTTAGAGGAAAAAGAAGCCTTGAGATTATTAAAAGTTGTACCTATAAAAGATGTTAAGCGACTTATTTTAGAATTTCCAACCCCCGCATTTTATGATGCCTATTTAACAAAACCAGAAAAGTTATTATTATATTTAATTGGACATGAGGGAGAAGGAAGTCTGGTGGCATTGCTAAAATCTCAGGGCCTTGCTACCGGTATTGGTGTTTGGGGAAGTTCTGCAACCTATGATTATGGAAGTTTAAATATTTGGGTAGAATTAACCAGTGAAGGTTTTGATAGATATGAAGACGTACTCACTGCTTGTTTTTCATATATTGAAATGTTAAAAGAATTTGGATATCAATCCTTTATATATGAAGAAAGTAAAGTGTTGGCCGAATTAGAGGAAAAATATTCTGATAAAGGTGAAGGTGTTGGGGTTGCCTTGGAGATGGCAAAGAACTTGGCTTTTTATCCGATGGAGGATGCGGAGCGCGTCAAGTTCTTATATGGAGATGAAAATCCAGAATTATATACTGAATTTTTATCTTACATTCGCCCCAATAATATGTTGGCAACATTGTCTGGACAAGGGATTGAAACCACAGAAGTGGAAAAATGGTATTCTGCAAAGTATAGTTATACTGAAATCAATGATGACTTTTATAAATCTTTATCTTCCCCTGAAAAATTTGATGAGTTGAAGATGCCTTCAGCGAACCAATTTATGCCAACTTCAACAGATATAAAACAAATTAAAAATAATAGTGAAAATGCTGAAATTCTAAAAGATGCAAAGGGTATTAAACTTTACCATTCTCGAGATTTAGAGTTTAATCGGCCCAAGGCAAGCCTCATTTATAAAGTAAGATTCCCCCAAAATATTGTATCTTTAAATAATGCAGTTTTGATGGATTTATATATCGCCAGCGTTAATGAAACGTTAAATGAGGTTGCTTATCCAGCATATTTAGCGGGCATGCAATTTAGCATTACCAATGACTCTGAAGGTATTTTGATTAGTGTGGATGGATATGATAGTGCATTGTCATTATTAATGGATAGAATCATTGATGCCTTAAATAATATTACTTTAGATGAAAAAAGGTTTTCTGTAATTATGGATTCTCAAGTTAGAGGTTTGGAAAATAAATCTTTAGATGCTGCATATAAAATTGCACGAAGAGAAGTGGCAGGAATAACTAAAAAAATATTTTATTCTCCTGAGGAAAAGCGTTCTATTATTGAATCATTTTCATTAGGTGATGTAAAGAACTTTCCAAAAACTATTTATAAGGGGGTTTATTTACAAGGATTAGCACATGGGAATATCTCTAAGAAAAAAGCGCTGAGTATATCTACAAAACTAAGAAATGCCCTAGGCTATCGTTCAATTAGTGAATCAAAATTCTATAGTCAGCAGAGAGTGAAATTAAATCCAGGTGAAAAGATTGTAAATCAGATTGAATCTAAAGTTAATAATTCCTCTTATGTGGCCATGTTTGATATTGGTGGAAACTCACCTAAGGACCGTGTGATGGCCATGATGATTGATACTTTTATTGGTCAACCATACAATATGGAGTTAAGAACGAATCAACAGCTTGGGTATATTGTTGCGGGTGGGGCTTATGCACGTGACGATTATAGTGGGATGTATTTTATTATCCAATCTGATGGATATGGTGCCGATGTGGTAGAAGATAGATCACTGAAATTCTTGAGTGAAATATCAATTTTACTGGATGAAATCACTGATGAAGAATTCGGTACTTTTAAATCGGCTGTTCGTGAGCAAATTACTGAGAAATCTACATCAATTACTGAAGAAGCAAAAAGAAGATTCAATAGAGCGTTTGAATTAGATAATAATCATGAAAGAGATACTATATCATTATCAGCGTTAGATGAAATGACAATAGGCGATATGAAATCTACATTGTTAAATGTAGTGGGTAATAATACGAGTCAAAGCGTAACAGTATTGCTTTATGCCAATGAGCATGAGATATCTACTGAAAAAAAATCATCATTTGAAGATTTACATGAATGGAAAAAAACACGTATATTTCAATAATCTATATTTAGTTAAAAGGAATAAAATGGCTATTATCCGGCAAGGTGGATATACAGAAAATGATAGCTCTGATAAGCTGAAAGAGAAGCGAAGGCAGATAATTGAAGATGAGCGAATTTTTCAGCTGAATGAAGCGCTTCTTGCATATTTAGATAAATTATTAGAAGATTATGAACTGGTTAAAAAATCTGATCAAGAGTCTGATGAATCCTCTGATGAAGTGGTTCATGTTGAGCGAGATGAATTAGATCAGTTCACCCAAAATTATGCCAATACAAAACCAAAAGGATTCTAATTCTAAATAATGCAACGACGAAATACGATTATGATTTGGGTTGTATCGGCCCTCATCATTGTGTTTATGTGGGTGAGTGTAAGTCCTGAGTTTCGACATAAAATCCGTCAATTTATTGGCGATGACACTACAAAATATTACCTCCAAACTATAAGTATTCCCGATTCTGACAGTACATCCACTGAGATTGTCACCCACACTATTGTTAAATTAAATAATCGTTTTATTGGACATTCAAAGGAAGTGAACGAATTAATAATGCTCGAAAGCCAAATTGATTTAAATCGGTATGTAAACTCCCACACTCAGAATTGCTCCTCATGCCATCAGGGAACTAAAAAACAACCTTAATATAACCATGCTGTAACAGTATGTAAAATCCCCCTATTCAATCTCATTTCATCTGTAATTTATTGGCACAAATTTTTATAGGAGTTATGATGCGTAATCGAATTTTATCAGTTTTAGTTATATTAATGACCACTCTTTTTGCAGGCTGGGAGGGAATTAGTTCTACATCTCCGGTTTCAGCAAAAATGGAATTGGTTAATTCTAATATCAGTACATCCACTGTTGGATTTACAATAGATGGCTTTAATCTTATTGATGTTGCTACCAATAAAGGTGATGCATTTATTGCAAAGGTTGAAGGGGGCGCCTCTATTATGGAGTTAGGTTCTCCAGATTTACATCAATTAGCCACTTCGGTGATAATTCCAGATGATAAAAAAATGGATATTCGAGTAATATCCTCTGAATTCACAGAATATAAAAATATTGAAATTGCGCCATCTAAGGGGAATCTTAGCCGCGATGTGAATCCATCTGAAATTCCATACGAATGGAATGATGTTTATACTCGAGATGAATTCTTCCCTGGGAAATTAGCTGAATTGCGAGACCCCTATGTATTAAGGGATAATCGTGGGCAAACTATAGTTTCATATCCTTTCCAATATAATCCAATGTCCAAAATATTACGTGTTTATACCAGTGTAGTTGTTGAGGTTTATGAGAATGGAATTAGTGATATTAATGTTAAGCACCGTCAATTACAGAGAAGTGAAACTGCTAAAGTAAATCATGAGTATAATGAGATTTATGAAAACCATTTTTTGAATTCTAGAAATGATACTCGATTTGATTATTTAGTAGATCAAGGTAATATGCTTATTGTTTCTTATGGTGACTTTATGGATGAAATGGAACCATTTGTAGAGTGGAAAAATCAAAAAGGCATTCGTACCGAAATGGTAAGTTCTGCTGAAGCCGGTGGAAATGCAACTGCAATTAAAAATTATGTAACTGCTTATTATTATGAACATGGATTAACCTTTCTCCTATTGGTGGGTGATTATAGCCAGATTGGTGCACCCAGCGTGAGTGGAAGTGCATCTGATCCATCTTATGGATTTATCGAGGGTAATGATCAATATGCAGAAGTGATTGTCGGTCGATTCTCTGCTAATTCTCCCAATGAAGTTATCACGCAAGTGGTTCGGTCTCTCGAATATGAAAAATCACCTGAAGCCAACGCTTCTTGGTATAGTCATGCGTTGAGTATTGGTTCAGATCAAGGTCCCGGCTATCAGGGATTGGATGATGATGAATTTCTGGAAACGGTCATCAAACCAATATTGTTAGATTATACCTATGATAATCATACCGGTATATATGACCCTAGTGGTACGTTGAATCAAGGTATAACTGCAATCAACAACGGGGTGGGTGTAATTAACTACACCGGGCATGGATGGCAACAAGGTTGGGGTAATGGTGCACCGATCGAAGTGAGTCATGTGAATAATTTGACAAATGCAGGGAAATTACCCTTTATTTGGACAGTAGGATGTAATGTTGGTGAGTTTAATACTGTAACAAATAGTTATGCGGAATCATGGTTGCGTGCCACTCATAATGGTGAACCTTCTGGCGGGGTTGGACATTTTGGTTCAACTATTAGTCAGTCTTGGGAACCACCTATGCATGGTCAAGTTGCATTTAATCAAATTTTAACGGAATCATACGATAATCATAAAACGCGTAGTTTTGGTGGCATATCTTTTAATGGATGTATGCATATGAATGATGCTCAAGGTTCTTCTGGTACCAATGAAACCAAGTATTGGACTCTTTTTGGCGATCCATCAATAATTGTTAGAACTGATGCACCAGAGCAAATGTCTGCAAATTATAATGAAGTTATCGTGTTGGCTCAACAGCAATTTTCAGTATCTCAATTAAGCGATGGTGATTTAGTGGCTATTTCCAGAGATGGAGAACTGCTGGCGTCAGAATACGCTGTTGGTGGCCAAGTGAATTTAGCATTAGGTGATGCCTCATTACAGCCAGGGCAATTAGATTTGGTCATTACAGGATTCAATAAATTTACCCATGAATCTACCTTGACAGTAATTTCGCCTGATGGTGCGTATGTTGTAATGAACAATATAGAAACAGATTTAGGTACAGATAATCTGATTACTGGTGGAGAATCTATTTCTGTATTTGTTACCATTGAAAATGTAGGGAATGTGGATGCATCAAATATCTCAGTTTCACTTCTTGAGTTGCTTGATGATCCATTTATATCTATTACCGATGGAAATGCAAATATATCTTCGTTGGATACTGATGATATGTTAGAAGTTGAATTACAGTTTAATGTGAATAGTTCTGTTCCAAATGGCTATTCTTTTTCATTGGCTGTAGAAGTTGAATTTGATGGCAATGTTACATCATCAACAATAAACTTGGCAGTTGCTCCATTAGTTGAATCTTTTGAAAATAATGGATTCTCTTCACAATCTTGGTCATTTTCTGGTGATAGTGATTGGAGTATAGATTCTGGAAATTCATCAAATGGAACGTTTAGTGCAAAGTCTGGTGCGATTGATAATAATATGACATCTGAAATTAGTTTAAGTATGGATATTGTTCAAGCTGGATATATAAAATTTGAAAAGAAGGTATCCTGTGAAAATGTGGGTTCATCTTCAGGTACTTATTATGATTACTTAGCATTTTATATTGATGGTGTAGAACAAGGAAAGTGGGCTGGAGAGGTTGCATGGTCTCAAAATAGTTTTGCTGTTTCAGCAGGTGAACATACATTTAAATGGCTATATAACAAAGATCAAGCAGTGGTTTCAGGTGAAGATGCCGTGTGGGTAGATAATATAGAATTTCCCCCATGTGTTGGCTCAGGAGGTGTGCTTTTAGGTGATCCTAACTATGATGGTGTCATTAATATTTTGGATATAGTACTTGTGGTAAATATGATTCTTGGAATCTCAGACCCAGACTTATCGTCTGCTGATGTAAACCAAGATGGTGCCGTCAATGTTCTAGACATTGTAGGTATTGTAAACATAATTTTAGATAGCAGAGGAGTGGATGCCAGTGAAGCTACTCTTTATAATGAAAATGGATTAATATCTATTTCATCAAATGGAGTAATAGATGCAATTCAATTGAAATTGAGGCATGATGAAGATATTGAAATCCAATTAACACAATATTCATTATTATCAAAAATGCATACTATCGGAGATGAAACTACAGTCATTATCGTGGCTCCTGAATCTTATGATGTTTTAGAGGCAGATGGAGAAATTGAAGTTATTGAAGTAATTGTAGCTAATTCCTCTGGTGAAGTTCAATTGATGGAACCTAAATCATTTACAATTATGGATGCATACCCCAATCCTTTTAATCCTTCAACTCGTTTGAATTATAATATTCCACTAAATGGATATTTAGAAATTAATATCTATGATTTACAGGGTCGGATGGTTGAATCATTATATAATGATTATAGCTCTGCAGGGGTCTATACAATCGATTGGAATGCAGATATCTATTCTTCAGGTGTATATTTAGCACAATTTAAATATGGAAATACTATTCAAACTCAAAAGTTGATGCTGGTGAAATAAACCTTATAAATATTGTATGTATAAAAAGCCCAGTTATCTGGGCTTTTTTATTAACAGAAAGTAGATATAAATTTATTAATGAGATTTAAAAATATTTTTAGTTTTCTAACCATTATTGTATCTACACTTAAAAGGTTCCTGAGTAGAGAGGATGTGATGGCAGATTTTCAAGTTATTGAAAACCGACTTCAGATTTGTCGTGCATGTGAGTACAAAATTGGTGATGCCTTAAAAAATATGAAATGCCAATTATGTGAATGTAAGATTCGTTACAAAGTACGATTGGCATCCAGTGCCTGTCCAGAGAGAAAATGGACTTCAGTGGATTCTTAATAAAAAATCTGTCAATCTTAGTGAAAGGCGTAGTAATTTTTAATCCATGCAAATATATCCACCAGAATAGGAAACCATAATAAATATGAAACTTTTTTCAATTTTCAAGAAAAAAGAAAAGAAAATAAATCCAGAGCAATTAATTGTTAGTACTTTTAACGCTACTTATGAAAAGCTATTAGATGAACTTGCATTAGATGAATATTGCTGGGATAAACCTTTTGGGATAAAAAAGTTTGAATGCTTTGTATTGGCGAAATTTGTTACGGATTACTCCTTCAATACGTTATATGCTGAGGATTTAGATAAGGATCAATCTGAAGGCTATCAGCGTCTATGCGATTCATATTTTATAGAGCAACATGATATTATTTTTAATGGCATGCTCAAGTATAGTGATATGGAAATTATAATTAATGAGAAAATTGAAAATTACAAGACATTAAGAAGAGAGAATCGCCCTCCCGAATGTTGGTATGCAATATTTTCTCATTTCTCAGGGAATCTTACTTTAGATGAGGTAAATGAAGAAGTTGAGCGTCAAATTTCTGGATTAGAATTAGTAAAAAGTAATGCAAAGTTTAAAAAATTAGTTCCCCAATGTGAGCTAAAATTGGAGAAAACCAAAGCTTTAGCCAACGCATTTATGTCTGTAGAAGTAACATTCCCTCGTGCAGTTAGATCTTCAAAGTCGGAATTAAAAAAAATAAATCTTAAAAAAATAAAAGCTGCAATCAAGAAACTAGATAAAGCTGAAAAGAAAAAAGAGAAAAAAAAGAAGTAAAAACCTAGCTTTTTATCGCTTATCCCCGTTGTATTCCACTGCAATTTAATCATAAATTTTCCATCTAAATTCACAGGTAAATTCTATTTATAGCATTAAGAAGAACTGATGGCCCATAAGAAAATATTTGATCCAGTAAACAATCAAGTGGATTTTGTTACCCTTGAGCATGAAATGCTTGAAAAGTGGGAAGCAGAAAAGACCTTCGAAAAACTAGTTGAGAAAAATCGTGGAAACAAGCCATGGTCTTTTCTTGATGGACCTATTACGGCTAATAATCCAATGGGTGTACACCACGCGTGGGGTCGTTCCCTTAAAGATATTTATCAACGCTATCATGCGCTTAAAGGGTTTGATTTACGATACCAAAATGGATTTGATTGTCAAGGGCTTTGGGTAGAAGTTGAAGTTGAAAAAGAGCTAGGCTTTGAATCTAAACGAGAAGTTGAAGAGCACGGAATTGAAAAGTTTGTAAATCTATGTAAAGAGCGTGTAGAAAAATATTCTAAAATACAAACTGAACAGTCAAAACGTCTTGGCTATTGGATGGACTGGGATAATTCTTATTATACCATGTCTGATGAAAACAATTATACTATTTGGTCCTTCCTTAAAAAATTATTTAATGATGGAAAAATTTACCGCGGTACCGATATTGTACCTTGGTCTGGTCGTTCCGGCACATCCTATTCTCAAATGGAAATTATTGAAGGCAGAAAACTGGTGTCACATCGTTCTGTTTTTGTCAAATTTCCATTATTGGATAGAGAAAACGAAAACTTATTGGTATGGACCACCACACCATGGACACTAACATCCAACGTTGCAGCCGCTGTAAATATAAATTTAAACTATGTTAAATTGCGTGCATCCGATGGAGCTTTATACTACTTTGCCGAAGAAAATTTAGAATTTAAACGCTTAGATAAGCAGTTTAAAGAAAAGAAGCAGTGGATTGATGGTGTACCCAAATTAAAGACGATTGCACAAATTTTTAAAGAACGTGGGGGTTACACAATTGAGGGAACGGTCAAGGGTTCTGAATTAGTAGGCTTAGCCTATTCGGGTCCATTTGACGAATTGCAGGCCCAATCTGAAGCTGGCGGATTTCCGTTTAAGAAAGATGATTTAGAAAACCAAAATATCTCCGCTATTAAATGTCATCGTGTAATCGATGGTGGTAAGGATAATATTGGAAATGACATTGTTGTAGCTGGCGAAGGTACAGGTATTGTTCACATAGCTCCAGGTTGCGGTGGAATTGACAATAAAATTGGCAAGAAAGAGTCATTGGTTGAGATTGCACCATTAGACGATACGGCTAATTTTATTGATGGATTTGGATGGCTCTCTGGGAAATCTGCAACTGAACATGATACTATTTCTCAAATTATAGATGATTTGAAGGAAAAAGGCAGTCTTGTTTATGTAGAAAAATATCCTCACGTGTATCCACATTGCTGGCGTTCGGGGGATGAATTAGTCTATCGCTGTGTTGATGAATGGTATATCAATATGGATTGGCGTGACCGAATCAAGAAAACGGTTAATGATATTAATTGGATTCCTGAGTGTGGCAATGAAAGGGAATTAGAATGGCTCGAAAATATGGGCGATTGGATGATTTCCAAAAAAAGATTTTGGGGGCTGGCATTACCCATTTGGACTTTTGAAGACGGTAGCCATTTTGTAGTTGGGTCAAAGGAAGAACTAAAAGAATTAGCCGTTGAAGGTTGGGATGAATTCGAAGGTCAATCACCACATCGACCATGGATTGATAAAGTAAAAATTAAACATCCTGAAACAGGGCTTGTTGGAACTCGAATTCCTGATGTGGGGAATCCATGGCTTGATGCAGGCATAGTTCCTTATTCAACACTTCAATATACCGAAAACCGTGAATATTGGGACAAGTGGTTCCCGGCTGATTTTGTGGTAGAATGTTTTCCAGGTCAGTTTAGAAATTGGTTTTACTCATTGTTGGCCATGTCAACGGTCATGGAAGATAAAGCACCATTTAAGACGCTACTTGGTCATGCATTAGTAAAAGATGAAACTGGACGTGATATGCATAAGTCTTGGGGTAATGCTATTTGGTTTGGTGATGCGGCAGAGAAAATGGGTGTGGATGTGATGCGTTGGCTTTACGCGGGTCAAAATCCTGAACATAATCTTTTATTTGGATATAATTTAGCAGATGAAGTGAGAAAAAATCTCATTACGCTATGGAATACATATTCATTTTTTATAACTTATGCTTCATTGGATGAATATGATCCTCAAAATGATGTGGTGAAAAAATCTGACTTAACTCAATTAGATTCATGGATTTTAGCAAAAGTAAATTTATTTGTTAAAGAGGCCGATGAATATTACGAAAACTTCCAAGTTTTTAAATTCATGAAGGAAGCTACGCGTTTGCTTGATGACATTTCAAATTGGTATGTACGCCGTAATCGCCGCCGGTTTTGGAAATCTGAAAGTGATTCTGATAAAACGGCTGCATATTATACTCTTTATACGGTGTTAGTCAACTACATCAAAGTAATGTCGCCAATTATTCCATTTTTATCAGAAAAGATGTATCAAAATTTAGTGGTCAAATCAGATAAATCGGCTCCATCAAGTATTCATCTCACAGATTTCCCAGAGTTTGATGAAGAATTGGCAAATGATTCATTAATTCATGAAGTAGATACTGTAATAAATATTGTGAGTTTAGGAAGGTCTGCCCGAAATAAAGCAAATATCAAAATTCGGCAACCCCTTTCTGAAATTGTAATTTATAGTGATAATGAAACTAAAACTGCAATTGAGCGAAATCAGGAACAAGTACTTGATGAATTGAATTTGAAAAGCTTACGATTTGTAAATGTAGATGCAGATTTAGTAACCTATTCAGTCAAACCTAATTTTGCAGTACTTGGGCAAAAACTGGGAAAAGATATGAAAGCTGCTATTTCCCAAATTGAACAAATGCCGTCTTTAGAAGTTATTAAAAAGTTGAAATCTAAATTACCTGTAGAAATTATAATTCATGGTGAAAATATTAGTTTAACCGCTGATGATTTGACCGTTGTAGAGACGCCAAAAGATGGATTTTCTGTATCTTCCACTTCTTCAACAATTGTTGGAATAAATACGTTCATTTCAGAAGAATTAGAGAATGAGGGGATTGTGAGAGATTTGATTCGTCAAGTTCAAAATTTACGAAAAGATTCTGGTTTAAATGTGGAAGATCGTATCAAGGTTGAGTTGGAATGTGATGAAATTATTGAGTACGCATTGGCTGAAAATAAGGCCTATTTTATGACTGAAGTCTTAGCATTAGATTTAAAGTATTCTTCCACAAACTTAGAGCATAAAACTTCATTCAAAATTAATGGCAATCCAATTGAATTGTCAATCGCAGTAAAAGCATAAAGGAAAAGAAAAATGACAAATAAGAAAAAATGGACAAAAAAAGAAATTACGGGTTTTAAAAATATGATTATTGGAAAGCGTACAAAGGTTTTAGAAGAGTATGAAGCCTCAAAAGTACGTGCAGATGACATGTTGAGTAATGATACAAATAATGCCATTTATTCATCGCATATGGCGGATGCCGGTACGGATCAACAAGAAATGGAAAAAGCCTATTACTGGGTTGCACGTGAAAATAAATTTCTTCAATTTTTAAATAGAGCTTTAGAGATGATTGATGAAGGTACGTTTGGTATTTGTAAAGAATGTGGCGATTTGATTAATGCTGAACGATTGGAAGAAGTGCCACATACTACAAGCTGTTTCGAATGTAAGAGTGCTAGCAAACGTCCTTGAGGGTTTTTATTCCATCATTTATAGTGGTAGTACTTGATCAATTATCGAAAATATGGATTAAGAATAATTTCGCTTTATACGAAAGTCGAAATGTTATTGGTGACTTTTTAAGATTTAGCTTTGTTGAAAATCCGGGAATAGCTTTCGGCATCCGAATTGGAAACTTGAAAATTATGGTCACGATAATATCCATTGCAATTGCATCTTATTTGGCATTTTTATTATACAATTCTAAGCAATTAGTATATGTTGAAAAGTTATCTCTTTCTTTGATTTTAGGTGGAGCTATAGGCAATTTGATTGATCGAATTTTAATTTATATTCCTAATTCTACTTATTCTGGAGTCGTAGATTTTATCGATGTGGGGATTGTGGGGCATCGATGGTACATTTTTAATATTGCCGATTCTGCCGTTACTATTGGAATTATTATCTACTTGATATATTCTACTTTCTTAGAAGATAAGCAAATGATGAATAATGTCGGATAATTTTACATATGAAGTGGATGAGGAAAATGTTAGACTGGATCAATTTTTAGTTAAAAAGTTGGTAGATGTATCCCGTTCTAAAATCCAATTAGCTATTAAATCAGGACAAGTATTAGTCGATGGTGAAAAACTGAAATCTTCAGCCATTCTAAAGGGTGATGAAAAAGTTGAAGGGGTGTTGTTAGTTGAAGTTGACGAAGAAATTAATGCTGAAGATATACCTTTAGATATCCTATATGAGGATGATGATTTAGCTATCATTAATAAAATCTCTGGAATGGTAGTTCACCCTGGAAGTGGAAATTATAATGGCACATTGGTGAATGCTCTCGTCTATCATTTTAAGACATTATCTGGGCTTAATAATTTGCGTCCAGGTATAGTGCATCGTTTAGATAAAGATACTTCCGGCCTTATTGTTATAGCAAAGAATGACAAAGCTCATCAAAGCCTTAGTAAACAGTTTGCAGATCGGACCGTTAAGAAAGTATATAAAGCTATTGCATGGGGAAATGTGCCTGCAAAAGGAGAGGTAGAGGGCTTGATTGGGCGACATCCTGCTGATCGTAAGGCTTTTAAAATGGTCAATAATTTAGGTAGAGAATCTCTTACGCGTTTTATAGTTGAAGAGCATTTGTCGCCATTATCATTTGTTACTCTATATCCTAAAACGGGACGTACACATCAAATCAGAGTACATTTAAAAAGTATAGGACATCCCATACTTGCAGATGATATGTATGGTGGTGGAAAAAAAATGATTAAATCTTTTCATGTAAAGTACACCCAAATTTTGAATAGACTGTTTAAAAATATGAATCGAGTTGCATTGCATGCAGAAAAGTTGGAAATTACACATCCAACAACTGGAGATAAAATGAGGTTTCAAGCGCCCATTCCAGATGACATGGTAAATGCGCTGAATCTATTACGAAATGCTCAATAAGAATCAAAAAACAGTTGAAAAATTCCTACAATACCTACAGGTAGAAAAGCAGTATTCGCCTGATACAATTCGTGCGTACAAAGTAGATTTAGTGCAATTTTTTAATTCTATTGATTCTCAATTATCAATCACTAAAATTTCAACAAATGACATCCAGTTGTTTCTACAAACCCTCTCTCGAAACGATATGAGTGAACGGACCCTTGCGCGGAAGTTGGCCTCTATAAAATCATTATTTAGTTATTTAGTGAAGCAATCTCAAATTTCTGTAAATATCGCAAAATTAATTAAGTCACCTAAGATTCCTAAAAGACTTCCTAATTTTCTTTCAACCGTAGAAATTACATCATTATTAGATTATCCTTATGGAGATACATTTAAGGACTATCGTGACCGCTTAATTTTAGAATTATTCTATGCAACAGGATTAAGAATTTCGGAACTTGTAAAAATTAAAACGGGTAATATACAAATTGAAAGTGGCACTATAAAAGTATTAGGTAAAGGGAATAAGGAAAGAATGGTTGTATTTGGCAAAACTGCATCTATCATTCTGAGAGAATATTTAAAACAAAGAACTGAATATGAACAATTTAATTTATCGCCCTATCTTTTTCCACAATTTAAAAAGAGTCGAGATGGTTCGATGCATTCTCATATTCACGTAAAAACTGTTTTTAATATTGTCAAAAAGTATATTCGCCAAATTTCTTCAGATGAGAAATTAAGTCCCCATTCACTTCGGCATTCATTTGCCACACATTTACTTGAAAATGGAGCTGATTTGATGGCGGTTAAAGATTTGCTTGGACATGCAAGCTTATCTTCAACTCAAGTGTATACTCATGTTCAAATTAAAAAATTAAAGGATGTTTACAATCAAGCACATCCGCATGCAAAATAGAGAGGACGCTTCGTGACTGAAGAACAATTAGGGCTTAATAGTTTAGGCATAAATAATATCAAACCAATTCATCGAAATTTACCCGTTGAGCGATTGATTGAAGAGGGCTTGCTGAATGGTGAAGTCGTAATGGGAATGAATGGTGCAACTATTGTTGATACGGGTGCATATACTGGCCGTTCACCTAATGATAAGTTTTTTGTTGAAGAGCCATCTTCAGTTAACAATTTGTGGTGGGGGTCTGTAAATCGCCCTGTGGATGAAGCCATTTTTGATGCCTTATATAATAAGATTATTGACTATTATAATGCTGCTGAAACGAAGACATATGTTTTTGATGGTTTTGCAGGTGCAGATTTAGAAAATCGTTTGTCATTACGTGTTATTGCAAAGCGGGCATGGCAGGCACACTTTTGCCATAATATGTTTATTTGTCCAAATCAAGGTGAGTTGGACAATTTTGACCCTGAATTTACTATCATTAATGCATCAGATGTTAAAGATGAACTTTTTGAAGAACATGGTCTCAACTCTGAAACATTTGTAATTTTTAATCTTAAAAAGAAGATTGCTATAATTGGAGGTACTGAATATGGTGGTGAGATGAAAAAAGGAATTTTTTCAGTACTCCATTATTATCTGCCGTTAAAGGGTATTCTTTCAATGCATTGTTCTGCGAATGTAGATGCAAATGATGAAAATTCAGCATTATTTTTTGGATTAAGTGGCACGGGTAAAACTACACTTTCCACAGATCCTAACCGTCCATTGATTGGTGATGATGAGCATGGATGGTCAGATAATGGAATTTTCAATTTTGAAGGTGGGTGTTATGCAAAAACAATCAATCTAAAAGCGGAAGATGAGCCAGATATTTTCAATGCTATAAGACATGGTGCCATGTTGGAAAATGTAATGTATGACGAAAATAGAGTCATTGATTTTACAGATTCAACCAAAACTGAAAATACACGTGTATCGTATCCATTAGAGCATATTGATAATTCACTTTTCGCACAAGGTAAGGCAAGTATTGCAGGGCATCCTAAGACCATTATTTTTCTGACCTGTGATGCGTATGGAATTCTTCCACCCGTATCTAAACTGACGACTGAACAGGCCATGTATCAATTTATTAGTGGATATACTGCAAAAGTTGCTGGAACTGAAAGGGGCGTTACAGAGCCAACTGCAACATTTTCACCTTGTTATGGTGGACCCTTTTTGACTTTACATCCACTACGATATGCAGAGTTATTAAAAGAAAAAATTGATAAACATGATGTGAAAGTATATTTGGTAAATACGGGTTGGAGTGGTGGATCTGCTCAATCTGGTGCAAAGCGAATCAGCATTAAAAATACCCGAGCCATGATTGCCTCCATATTGGATGGTTCTATAGAGCGCTCAGAATTTGATACCGACCCCGTTTTTGGGTTATCAATACCATTAACCCTTGATGGCGTTGAAACTAAAGTATTGAATCCACGGGAATCATGGGCAGATAAAAATCAGTATGATGAGAATGCAATAAATTTGGCAGAGCTTTTTATTGATAATTTTAAAACGTATGGTAGCGACGTGCAATATTTAGAATCTGCAGGTCCAAATCCAGTAAATGTATAGGAGATAATATGAATATAGAAATTACATCAAGACACTTTACTCCATCTGAAGAATTAAAAGTTCTTGTGAATGAAAAAATGGCTAAACTTGAAAAGTATAATGTTAGCTTGACTCGTTGTCATGTAATACTGTCAAAAGAAAATGCAGCTGAAGAAAAGGTTGAAATTGTTGCCCATTCAAAAGGACATGAATTTGTTGCCCATGATAATTCAAGTATATTCGAAAAGTCTTTAGCGAATTCTGTAAATAAGCTTTCGATTCAGTTAAAAAAGCAACATGATAAGATTATTGGTCACTAATAGTTGAAAGCAATAATTCCAGTTGCTGGACATGGCACGCGATTAGAGCCCCATTCAAATTTCACTCAGAAATGTCTTCTGCCTGTGGCAGGAAAACCAATTTTGGCCCATATTTTGGATAGAATCACCAATGTGGGTATTGATGAAGTGGTATTGATTATTGGACATCATGGTGACCATGTCAAAGAATTTTGTAAAACGTATAGTGAATCTATGAATTTTACATTTGTTGAACAAAAAGAACAATTGGGACTGGGCCATGCCGTGGGTCTTGGCTTGATGGATGTTGATGAACCCGTATTGGTGATTTTAGGTGACTCAATTTTTGAATTAGATTATTCCAATTTTGTATCATCATCTGTTAATTCTATTGGAGTGTTTGAAGTGCCAGATCCAGAGCGATTTGGAATTGTTGAAACGGATGGTTCTCATATTACGCAGTTTGTAGAAAAACCTGAAGACCCGAAAAGTAATTTGGCAATTGGGGGAATATATTGGATTTCTTCTCAACAGAAATTAATAAATTCGTTGAATCATCTGTACGTAAATAAGATTCAAACTAAAAATGAATATCAGTTGACAGATGCATTGCAACAGATGTTATATACTGGTGAAACATTTTCAACCACTATGATTGATAATTGCTTGGATTGTGGAATCCCAGAAACGCTTCTTTCAACGAATAGAGAATTATTGAAAGATAATAGTATTCACAAAACGGCTACCGTAGAAAATTCAATTTTGAATAAAGTGACTATAATGGAAAATTGTACTATTGTTGGTGCAGAATTAGAAAATGTCATTATTCTCTCTGGAGCAACCGTAAAAAATTGTAAATTGAAAGATGAAATTATAGGCTATAATCAGATACTTGAAAGTATCGAAGTTGAAGCCTAACAAATTGGACTTATGTAATGAATAAAAATTATACATTTACCTCAGAATCCGTAACTGAAGGCCACCCTGATAAAGTAAGTGATCAGATATCGGATGCAATATTAGATGCAATATTAAAAAATGATCCAGATGGTCGAGTTGCATGTGAAACGCTAACAACCACAGATTTAGTGGTTATTTCTGGTGAAATCACAACTCACACACATCCAGATTATGAATCTATTGTAAGAGAGACAGTGCGTGGGATTGGCTATGATAATCGGAAAGTAGGTTTCCATGCTGACACATTAAATGTGCAACTATTTATTGATGAACAAAGCCCTCATATTGCACAAGGGGTTAATGAAAAAAATGATCGAGAACAGGGTGCGGGTGATCAGGGATTAATGTTTGGATTTGCCTGTAAAGAAACACCTGAATTGATGCCATTGCCTATTATTTTATCTCATCGACTTGCAGAACAATTGACCCTTGTACGAAAAAATGGTACGTTACCATGGTTACGGCCAGATGGAAAAACGCAAGTTTCTGTTGAGTATGATGGGTTTATTCCAGTTAAAGTAACAAAAGTTGTAGTGGCAACACAGCATGTTGATATGTTTGATAAATTTAATGATAATGAAGATGATGAATTGAATCACATTAGAAAAAATTTGATTGAGCATGTTATTCAGCCAGTATTAAATAATTATGAAATTGAATATGATGAAAACTTTATTATCAATGGAACAGGTCGGTTTGTTGAAGGTGGTCCTAAGGCAGATACAGGCCTTACAGGTAGAAAAATTATTGTGGATACTTATGGTGGTTATGCACGTCATGGAGGTGGAGCCTTTTCAGGGAAAGATCCATCAAAAGTAGATCGTTCAGCGGCTTATATGACTCGATACATTGCAAAAAATATTGTAGCCGCTGACTTAGCGGAGCGTTGTGAAGTTCAGCTTGCTTATAGTATTGGCGTGGCAGAACCAGTGTCCGTTTTAGTGGAAACATTTGGAACTGGAAAGCTCTCAGATGAAGCATTAACTTCAATTGTTAAGGGAACTTTTAATTTAAAACCCGCAGGAATTATTCAAACCTTAAATTTAAAAAGGCCAATATATCAACCGTTGGCAGCATATGGACATTTAGGACGTGAAGGATTCACCTGGGAAAATACAGATAGAATTGACCAATTAAAAACATTGGCTTTGGAGGAAACAATTAATGACTGATGTTGCTACAGTAGAGGATAAAATAATGGAATTTACAGATTATAAAGTTGCTGACATTGAATTGGCAGAGTTTGGACGAAAAGAAATTTTATTGGCTGAAGCTGAAATGCCTGGGTTAATGTCATTGAGAGAAAAATATGGTTCAGAGAAACCATTAAAAGGTGCACGAATTGCAGGATGTATTCACATGACGATTCAAACTGCAGTACTCATTGAAACATTAGTTGAATTGGGAGCAGATGTTAAATGGTCCTCATGCAATATTTACTCAACTCAAGATCATGCTGCAGCGGCTATTGCCAAAGCGGGATTTCCCGTTTATGCTTGGAAAGGTGAAACAGAGGAAGAGTACTGGTGGTGTGTTGAGCAAACTTTAGACTTTGGAAATGGAGTAGGTCCCAATATTCTACTTGACGATGGTGGCGATTTAACTCAAATTATTTTAGAGAAATACACGCATTTGATTCCAGAAATTAAAGGTGTTTCAGAAGAGACCACTACAGGTGTTCATCGTCTCTATCAATTAATGGAAGAAGGTGGATTACCATTTCCAGCAATCAATGTAAATGATTCAGTTACAAAGTCCAAGTTTGATAATAAATATGGATGCCGTGAATCATTGGCAGATGGAATAAAACGTGCTACGGATATCATGCTTGCGGGCAAGAAAGTTGTCATTTGTGGATATGGTGATGTTGGTAAAGGCTGTGCCCAGTCTATGGCTGGCTATGGAATGCAAGTTTTTGTTACTGAGATTGACCCCATCTGTGCGTTACAGGCCGCTATGGAAGGTTTTGCTGTAGTAACAATGGATCAGGCTTGTGAATTTGGTGATATTTTTGTAACCACAACGGGTAATTGTGATGTGGTAACTGGCGCTCACATGGAACGAATGAAAAATAATGCAATTCTTTGCAATATTGGCCATTTTGATCATGAAATTGATGTGGCATATCTTGAGAATACAGATTCAGTTGCTGAAGAAAATATTAAACCTCAAGTGGATAAATTTACTTTTTCAGATGGTCATTCCATCATTCTCTTGTCAAGAGGTCGATTAGTGAATTTGGGTAATGCAACTGGACATCCATCTTTTGTTATGTCGAACTCATTCACCAATCAAGTATTGGCACAAATTGCCCTTTGGGAAAATCGCGTCGGAGAAGGTGTTCATGTTTTATCTAAAGAATTAGATGAAGAAGTGGCTCGATTACATTTAGCCCATTTAGGTATTCAGCTCACTGAAATGACAGATAAACAATCAAAATATATTGGTGTTAAGAAGGATGGCCCTTTTAAGCCAGAGCATTACCGCTATTAGAAATAGTTTTCAAAAATATAAGGCTATGGTAAAAAGAAGAGTTGGGCAAACTCTTCTTTTTGTATTGTTTACTTTTTTTGGATGTGATGTGAATCTCCCTGAAAAATGGGAAGCACCCCAATGGCACCTCCCATTAACGATGCCACTTATAGATCAAATTATGGGTTTTGAAGGTATTCTTCAAGGGGATGTATTAACGGTAGATACTACTAATAATCAAATACAAATTGAGTTCCCGGGTGAGATGGATCCACAAGGAATTCCCGATTCTATATTTAACATTTCATTAGGAGTAGAGTTTGAAGGTGAGTTTTCCCAAGAACCTGTAGATTTAGATTCAGATGGAGACGGTAAAATTGTTGACTATTCCCTCCCAGCTCAAGAAATCAATTTAGCCGATCCGTTATTGAGTTTGGTAAATGGTGTTGAAGCTGTGGGCATTAATTTTACTTGCTTCAGCCCTTCCTTACTAAATGACCCCTCATTCTCAGATAACTTAAATCAAAGTATTGAGAGTACAATTGAAACGTCATCACTCATAAGTTTAGGCGATAGCGATGAATCCTTCTTCAATTTGAAATCAGTGAAATTATCCAACGGCCATTTTAAGTTAGATATTGATAATGATCTTCCATTTCAAATAACAAGTTTAGCTTTAGTGGTGATGAGTGGCTCAGAAACAATATGGGAAGTAAATGCAGTTGATGTAGATCCTTATACTTTATATAATTCTCAAAAACTTTTTAGTGAATCACCAATTACAATTAGCATGACTGAAGATATTAGTTATACGTTTGATATAGAAATTTCACCTGAACAAGCTGGAGACCCTGCAAATGCAAATTGGCAAGAGAGTTGTTTCCCTGATTTAGATTCTCCACCCGTTTATTTATGCGATGATATATTAACTCCAATTGATGCGTCCTCATCACCTTCAACACCAAGTGTATATGTTGCAGATAATACTTGTGCTAATGAATGTACTGGAGAGTGTATTCCATTATTTTATTGTGGTACTGATGGCTATGTAGGTGTTTCTAGCTTATCATGTGAAGAGTACCCATTTTTAGGTGATTTCACTTCATTTACAAGCCCGAATTTGGATCCACCCGTTTATGCCTATATTTCATTATCATGGAATGGTTCAGCCCTTTCCCAAAGTGGGTTTGCATACCCTATGGACGCAACTTGTGCAAATCAAGATTTCACCAATGACGGGGTGTGTGGTTCACCTATACCTACGTGTACATCAGGTTTAGTGGGCATGCCATGTACTCAAGACACAGATTGTAATACTCAAACTGAATGTTCTAAAGTGTCCGGTACTGAAAAATTTTGCAGTGAAACTTGTGAAGAAGGATTATATTCTGATGGTTGGACATATGAAGCGATTGATGCGACTACGGGTGATAATGGAAAACTATCAATCTCAATGAAAATTATGGCTGATGAAATTGGTGAAGTTATAGTTGAAATTTCTGCAGGCATTCAAGATGTATTAAGTGAGAGTATTCCATCTCCAGAGCCTATCAGCCTACCTGGTTTTAATGGTTTTAATATAAAGGGGGTGAAAGTTGCAGAGGCTACGGCAGAATACCCCAATCAGTTAACAATGAATATGGAAAGTGATTTTATTGTCCCCATTGATTTTGTAATTAATATGGATAATTTCTTTGATGATGATGGAAATTCATTAACGGAGTCAGTTGAAATTTCGGGTAACTCAGTAACTACGATTTCTGTGGCAGATCATCTGATTGCAAAAGATTCTAATGAATCAGAAAGTTTCAGTGATATTAACATAAGTTATGATTTTAGTATTGAGCCGGGAGAATATTCTATTACTCCTGTTGATAATAAGTTAAATATGGGCGGAATTAGCTACAGTGCTGAAATGTCAGATCTAAAATTAGCTTACATTAGTGCCATTGCGGATAGTTTAGATTTTGCACCTTCTGAGAGTACACCAATTGAAGGTTCACCCACTGGATTTGAGGGGTTTGAGCTTTTTGATATTCAAATGGAAATTGATTTATACAATCAAATTGGAATCCCCGTTGTACTGGATTTTGAAATTGCAGGACAAAAAGATGGGGTGGCAATTCCCCCTGTAAAATTAGCCACCAATATAAATGCACCTAGTTCGTTAGGTGATTGTTTATATGAAATCGGAGACACTGCCAGAACGATAATTTCTATTGATAGGAATAATCAAATAACCAATAAATACTGCGGCACAGATACAACTAATCTTATTAGTTCTGACACGCTTAACTACGACGAAGAAGAGCTGTCTAGTTTTATTGACTTAATGAATTATGCTCCTGACCAAATGGAGATGAATGCAGGAGTTTGGATTAATGGTGTGGGAAAACTAGCCCCAGCAACAAAAATTTGGGGTACATTTGAGATGATTGTACCACTGGCTTTTATTTTCAGACAAGATCTAACCTTTATGCCAGAAGCAAATATGACGACTCTTGAGCCTTTCGATAGAAGTACTGCTGATCAAATTGATACGGCACTTGTGAGCGCATTATTAAGTGTAGAAATTGAAAATAGCTCTCCCATTGGTGGAGATATGGCGTTACTCATTTCTGATTCTACATATTTTCCATTGTATTTGGATAGCCTAATAACCGGCAATTCTCAGTATGATTCTTTACTGAGTGTGTTTAATGATTCATTGGAAACAGATATTGCATATACGCAATATGAAATTTTAGAAACGGATGATAATAAAGCATTACGTGTAGATTTCTTTGATGCAGACAGTTCACTTCAATTTTGGATTGGTCGACTATTTAATTTGGAATTTGAGGGTCCAGATTCTGTAGATTTTAACACAGGTTTCGTAAATCCACTTTACCCTAAAATTAATCTAAATTCTATGGAAATAGATACGGTAAGAATGGGTTGGCTCACTGAAGATGATACCCATTATATGGTACCTATGATCACCTTTAGTAGCACTAACGGAACACCCCGCACATTTCAAACGTCAAATTTTTTACACATGAAATCATTTATTACCATGACATTAGCCTCAAAGGGGCTGTTGGGTGGTAGCTCTGAAGAAGATGATGAATAGTAAACTAATTACCATAATTTTGTTTCTTACAATGGCCTTTGGACAGCTGAGCCAAGATGCACGCATGTTGGCACTAAATGGTGCATATACTACCGTAGCAAGAGGGTATCAGTGTGTTGGGGTAAACCCAGCCAACCTTACATATAGCAATGGATTTAGTATGAATTTGTTAACGTTTAATATGGGCGTGGGAAATAATACATTTTCGTTAGATGTTATCAATAGTTTAGATGGTGCGGATCTTGAAAACCCAAATGCAGATACATATTTTCCAAAGGAAGATTTAAGTTACGTTTTTGATAATGATGGAATAATTATAACCACAGATTTGGCACTTCCCTTGCCAGTGCTAAACTTTTCATTCCTAAATTATGCATTTACTACATCACCCAAAATATATACTAAATTTGGTATCCCCAGTGGCTTTGTAGATTTATTGTTTTATGGAAATGAAATCGGTAGAGATTTATCCATTGATTTACCTTTAGATATTATGGCGATACAAGAAACAGGCTTAACCTATGCTTTTTCTCAAAATGACCTCACTTTTGGAGTGACTGCAAAATATGTTTTAGGATACTTTTATTCTACGTTTGAATCTGTAGATTCGTCCTACTTTCGTACTGATTCAACGGCATTTACGGGGCAGGGTAGTTTCCTTATGAAGCAGGCTATTGGAGGTAATGGATTCGGAATTGATATTGGGATTCTTTCAAAAGAACTCGATAATGGAATTCAATTTGGAGCTTCTGTTACCAATTTATTTGGATCACTAAAATGGACACAAGATCATTTCTTGCGTTCAGCTATTGATGAAACCATACAGGCGAGTGTGCCTGAAGAATATTTTTTACGGCAGAATGAATTCTATTATTATCAGTTAGTCATAGATTCGCTTAATGCAGTAAATCTCTCATCCAAACCTATGGATGAAATGATTTTTAGAAATGGTTATAAGGTTATAAAAGTGGCTGAGTTGACCACATTTAATTTAACAGAAACAGATACTTTAGTCGTAACGATTCCCAATGATGGGGGCTACTTGATCCCATCATCAGAAATCACATCAGCAACATTAGATTCATTATCGTCTGAACCACTACGAACTAATTATCCGTCAATATTTAGGATGGGCATATCTAAGCGTTATGAAGAAAGTGTGGTGGTCATGGCAGATCTAAGTACTGGATTTTCAGATGATTTGGGTGGCTATGATAATTGGCGCATGGCTTTTGCCGCAGAAATTACACATTATCCGATTATTACTTTTAGAACTGGTGTTGCATTTGGTGGGGCATATGGTAGAAGTATGAGTTTAGGTACGGGTTTTAAAGCGGGACCTGTGTATATTGATTTAGGCATGGCCTATCGAAATGGACTCTCACCAAATTCAATGAAAGGTTTCGATTTTTCAATCACCACCAGTATTCGATAGTTAATACTTTCGAATTACGCCAAGTACAATTCCACCAATTCTAAAGTCATCCTCCTCATCAACCTTTATAATGTCAAAGTCAGAATTTTTGGGATGTAACTCGATTCGTTTTTGGTTACGGCGATACTCTTTTAATGTGGCTTCATTGTTCACGTATGCCACCACAGTGTCACCATTATTTGCAGTTTCAACTTTTTGAATAATGACTAAATCACCATCTAAAATTCCATCATCTTTCATTGACGGACCATTCACTCTCAACACATAATTATCTGGATGTACAAAATTGGAGGGTACTTCCACAGATTCAGTATCTTCAAATACCTCTAATGGATATCCAGCTGCAATTAGTCCCAAAAGTGGGAGGGCATTATCCATGTGTCGCTCTAAAACAGAAAGGGACCGCTTACCATTAAAGCCATTCATCCGTTTGAGTACGCCAACTTTCTCCAACTCCTTCACATACCAATTAATTGTACCCAATGAATTGATGCCCAATCCATCCATAATTTCCACAAAAGTGGGGGGGCGGTTTTGGTTTGCAGTGAAAGATTCTACAAAGTCAACAAAGCGTTGCTTTTTCGGTGATAAAAATGTATTCATAGATTACTCGTAATTAACTCGTAAGTAAATTAGGGTAACTATAATATAAACTAAAAGGTTTTATTCTAATTTCATCTCTTTGTAGTGCTGGAATGAAATTCGTAAATTTTGGTTCACAAAATTCCCTAGATATGGCGATCACAGAAAATAAAAAATCAAGAACATTAGTTAATTTAATTGGCGTACCATCATTACTCTTTGTCATGTGGCAAGGTGGGTATTGGTTTGTGGGGCTATTCACTGCAATGATTTTGTTGGCTGCATTAGAATTATCAGACTTAGCGCGACAACAAAAAGGGAATCCTTTAACTTATCTCCTCATGGCAGGTTTGCTGGGATTAGTTTCAGCCCAACTCTGTGATGGTGCCATCGATGAACGTTCTATTTTGATATTAGTAGGCTTGCTCTCCCTATGTATTGAAATTTTCAGGGGGGAAGCAAAACCTCTCCTCAATATAGCAACAGTGAATTTTGGTATGATTTATTTGGGTTTACTGCTGGGTTCACTTATTTCGGTGAGGCTTATTCCTGAGCATGGTTTCATCATTACCGTGGCCATGTTTGTGTCTGTATGGATTTGTGATACTTTCGCATTTATTGCAGGTTCAAAATTTGGTAAAACAAAAGTGTTACCGTCTGTGAGTCCGAAAAAATCATGGGAAGGCAGCATCGCTGGTTTGGTAGGCGCACTTCTATTCATGCTTACACTGTATTATAATAATGCTTTTGGTGGATGGTTATCTCTTACAGATGCAATCGTTATTGGGTTTATCACTGGTGGACTCAGTCAATTAGGCGATTTTGCAGAATCACTTTTGAAACGTGAAGCTGGGGTGAAAGACACCAGTGATTATTTACAGGGGCATGGTGGAATCTTAGATCGATTTGATTCTCTTGCTATCGCTGCACCACTCACTTTCCTTTACCTCCAATATATGAATTTAATTTAGGATTCCGAATGAAACAATTTTTCACATCAACGATTTTTATAATCATGGTTTTCACTTTTACTGGATGTGGCGGCGGCGACACCTCTGCATCAAATTGGGATGTGGACACTACTGGAATGCAGCCCAAGGAAAATGGCGGTGACTGGATTATTGTGCATGAACTCAGTGATTCTGATGGACTAAATCCCTACACCTCTACTGGTGCAGGCGGTACATATATTTATTCACAAAATATTTTTGAGGCCATGATGGTGCTGGATAATCAAACCTTAGAATATGTGCCATGGATTGCAACCTCTCAACCCCAAGTTACAGCTGATAAATTGTCATATACTTTTACTTTACGTAAAGATGCATTCTTTTCTGATGGAACCCCACTAACGGGTGAAGATGTAATTTTTACCCTAAAATCAATCAAAAATCCATTTACCGATGCGGCACCTATGCGAAACTATTATAAAGATGTTGCCACCGCTGAATTGGTAAACGGTGACCCATATAAAATTAAATTTACATGCAGTGAAGTCTATTTTAAGCATGATGTATTTATTGGCGCTGAAATCAGTATTTTACCTCGACATATATATGACCCTAATAATATAATGGCATCATACTCATTTGATGATTTAGCTGGATTACTTTCAAAATTTACCGATAGCAATAATTCCATGGATCAATTTGAAAATGAGCCTGCATATCAATTTGCACAATTTTTCAATAGTCATGAAGTTTCTCGAAATCCAGTTGGATCTGGACCTTTTGTATTTAAAGAATGGCGTACCGATGACCGAGTAGTGCTAGAAAAAAGTGAAAACTACTGGAAATCTACCGAAACTGAATTTTTAAACTCAATTGATAGATTAGTTTTCAAAACAGTAAAACAACATGATGCGGCCCTCACCGGTTTGAAGGCACAAGAAATTGATTTGATACGCAGCCTTCCGCCAGAATTATTTTTTAATCAAACCAATTCATCAAAGTTTAATAAGAACAATGATAAGAAATCATTTTACTACCCCAATTACTCATATATTGGGTGGAATAACGAACATCTTATTTTTAGTGATAAACGAGTACGTCGTGCCATGACACATTTATGTAATCGTGGGAAAATTGCAGACATCCTCTATTATGGTGAAGCACAGCCTGCAATTGGAAACGTCTATTTTAAACGCCCAGAATATCATCACGGAATTGAGCCTTGGGAATTTAGTCCTGAAAAGGCAAAGGCTTTATTGACCGAAGCGGGGTGGAGTGATACGGATGGTGATGGCGTATTGGATAAAGTCATCAATGGCGTTAAAACGCCTTTTTCATTTGAATTTAAAACCAATCAAGGAAATGAAATCCGTAAGAAGATTGGCCTAATTATGGTGGAAGAGTTGCGAAAAGTGGGAATTGCTGCAGATGTGCATACTATGGAATGGTCTGTGTATTTGGATAATGTTCGTGACCATAAATTTGATGCCATGATTTTAGGCTGGGTTTTTGGTATTGATAGTCCAGACCCCTACCAAGTTTTTCATTCCTCACAAGCCACGGGTAGAGGTTCAAACTCTGTTAGTTTTAAGCATGATAGAGCCGACAAAATTGTAGAAGTTAATCGTAAAGAGTTTGATGCGGATAAGCGAACCGAACTCATGTTAGAATTTCAAGAAATTTTACACGAGGAGCAACCTTATACATTTTTGGTATGTTCAAAATCTCATTTAGTACATCACAAACGATTCAAGGGAATTAACATTTATCCATTCCGCCCTGGCTATGATTTAAAAGAATGGTGGGTGCCGTCAACTATACATAAATATTCTAAATGATATCCCTAACCCCTAACCCCTAATCCCTATTCCCTAGAATATGCTCAACTACATCATCAGACGAATCCTTTTAGTTTTTCCCACATTATTTGTGATTACGGTGCTATCCTTTGCAATTTCACGATTGGCGCCGGGTGACCCTGCCGAATTGAAAGCGGGGGTAGGTTCATCACAAGGTTTGTCCACAGGGCAAGGAAGAGACCTAAACGAAAAAATGATTGAGCTGATTCGTAAACAATGGAATTTAGATAAGCCCCTTTTCTATATTAAGACGGTTGAAGATTTTGATGATGATAATCCCAAATCATTTTTTAGTCGACTTACATTCGAATGGAATGGCACCAATAATCAATATCATATTTGGACCGCCAATGTACTCAAATTAGATTTCGGAAAGTCGTTCAGAGATAATCAGCCCGTATTAGACAAAATTAAAGAGCGGATTCCCATTACCCTAACATTGAATCTCATCTCCACATTTTTAGCATATTTGATAGCAATTCCATTGGGCATATATTCTGCGGTAAATCAACATAGTTTATGGGATAGAATTAGCACCGTTACTGTGTTTATTCTCTATTCACTCCCCAATTTTTGGATTGGTACCATGATGATCATTTTCTTTGGTGGTGGCGACTTTTTTGATTGGTTTCCCTATGCAGGGTTATATTCAAATAATTATGAATCCCTCTCAACCATGGGAAAATTCACCGACTTGATTTGGCATATGATTCTTCCCATTGCAGTTTATACGTATGGAAGTTTTGCCTATCTATCACGACAAATGCGCGTAGGGATGTTAGAGATTATTCGTCAAGATTATATTCGTACTGCCCGGGCAAAAGGGCTCACTGAAAATGTGGTCATTTATAAACATGCATTACGGAACTCATTGATTCCCATCGTCACTATTTTGGCCTATATATTGCCAGCCATGATTGGTGGCTCTGTTATAATCGAAACCATTTTTACAATCCCTGGCATGGGGTCATTGGCATTTGAAGCCATTACCTCCCGTGATTATCCTATTGTAATGGCAGTATTCACTATTTCTGCAGTGCTTACCCTAATTGGCATCCTCTTGGCAGATTTACTATATTCAGTGGTTGACCCACGAATTACCTTTGGGAGTAAAGAGTCATGAGCCAAAACGGTCAATCGTATAAAGATATTGTCATCCGTCAATTCAAAAAGAATACACCAGCAGTGGTGTCTGTATATGTGATTTTTAGTATTTTTACATTGGCATTGACTGCAGATTTTATTGCCAATGATAAACCCCTCACTTGTACCATTGATGGGGAGCGATACTTTCCCGTATTTAAAGAATTTAATGTGAAGATGGGATTTTCAAAATGGCAACCTGAATTACTGAATGCGGACTGGAAAAATATAGACTACGAATCGGCAGTGTGGCCATTGGTTCCCTATTTGCCAACCAGTCTTGACTATAGCGCCCGATTCCATTCCCCAAGACCAGGGCATTGGCTGGGCACCGACCAAATTGGTCGTGATGTACTCAGTGGCATGATTCATGGCACCCGAACCGCATTGGCGGTAGGGCTTATTTCCATGGGTATTGCAATTTTGATTGGCGTTTTTTTAGGTGCCATTGCTGGCTATTTTGGTGGATTTGCCGATATGCTATTGCAACGTATTATTGAAATCATGATGACTATTCCCACATTCTTTCTCATTGTAACGGTGGTGGCATTTTACCCCGGTGGTGGTATTTGGCTAATTATGGTGATTATTGGACTCACATCTTGGCCAGGAGTGGCACGGTTCACTCGCGCTGAATTTTTGAAAGTACGAAATATGGACTATGTTACCGCCGCGGAAGCCCTGGGCTTCTCCAGTATGCGCACCATATTTAGACATGTACTCCCTAATGCTATTGCACCGGTGCTGGTCATTGCTGCATTTGGTATTGCCTCTGCAATTCTCACTGAATCGGGACTCAGCTTTTTAGGCTTTGGGTCTGCATCAACCGTGTCTTGGGGGTCAATCCTCTCCGTGGCTCGTGGTGCCACCTACGCATGGTGGATGGCCGTATTCCCCGGTACCGCAATATTTATTACCGTAACTGTCTATAATCTCTTGGGTGAAGGCCTACGAGATGCCCTTGATCCCCGCCTGAAATAAAGTGAAAATAATTCACTCACTTCTCTTTTTTATTAGTTTTACATTCGCATTAGAAACAGTTGCTATTATTGATTTTGAGGGGATTGGAGTGAGTCAAAATGATGCGAAGGCTCTCACGCAAAGACTCACCACAGAGATGATAAAAATAGGTAAGTTCACTATTGTGGAACGTTCTGAAATGAAACGCTTGCTTGATGAGCAAAAGTTCCAATATTCAGGGTGTGTAGATGTTTCATGTGCAGTTGAAATTGGCAAGATGTTAGGCGCAAAATCAATGGTCGTAGGCTCTGTCAGTAAATTGGGTAATACCTATAGCGTTGATTCAAGACTCATTGATGTAAAAACTGCAGAGTCATATGTGAGTTCAAATATTACAAATCATGGTGATATTGGATTATTAATTAGTGAAATGGCTAAAATGGCTTACGAATTGTGTGAAGTAAAGATACCTAATTCAATAAAGAATTATGAAATTTCTCAAAATAAACCAACACATTATAATTCATTGCCAAATAAACGAATACCTCAAAAAAATAATTATAAAACTCCCAAGAAAAAAATAGTAATAGATTATGGTAATTACAATTTTGATAAACAAATATTTGAAGGAATCAGCTTTAGAAATTCTTCGATTACACTTATTGAAGGGTTTCTTGCAATCCCACGTAGTGGGCCAACAGGATTGAAATTAAGGTTGGGGAATTTACAAACATCAATTTTTGATAGTTATTCTACTATTTCTGGTGAATTAGAAGTTAAGTTTAATTTTTCATATGGCTTTCAATTTCAAATCCGAGACAGATTGAAAACAATACTTACTTCGACAGGATCAGAAATAAACAGTACAAGAATTTATTCGTCAATAAATTTCTGGGTCAGAAACATGAAAAAGAATATTCGTTTTCATTATAGGGATGATTTTTTTTCGATTAAGGATGCGGATTTAAATAATGTTAAGTTCTATGAACTTAATTATACAAATGGGTTTAATTCAAATTGGATTGGTTGTGAATTTAAAATTGGATATGTTTGGAAAAATGACTATTTCGTTGATGATAGCTTTTTAAATGAAGTTCCGAGAAGTTCGATAGAAGATATTTTTTCATATTCAACAGGTCTCTTTCTAGGAATTAATTTTCTTTTTATATCTATTCCATGAAATATACTCTTAAAAATTTCTAAAAATCCCCTGAAAATTTTACCCATTCAATAATCCAAGCATCATAAATTATCGGCCATGCGCAATAAAATTAATGGTGATAACATGAATGTAATTATGGCCACTGACTGTGGCTCAACCACCACCAAATCTATATTAATCCAAAAAATTGACGGTGAGTACCGCTTGACCCATCGAGGTGAAGCCCCCACAACCGTTGAGGCCCCCTTTGAAGATGTCACCCGTGGTGTGTTAAACGCCATTATGGAACTTGAAGAATTGTCGGGCCGTAGTATTCTTAATGGGGAAGATATTCAATCTCCAGCTACCGGTGGTGATGGGGTAGATATTTATATTTCTACCAGTTCTGCCGGCGGTGGGCTTCAAATGATGGTGGGTGGTGTGGTAAAAAGTATGACAGGGGAGTCGGCACAACGAGCGGCCTTAGGCGCCGGTGCCATTGTGATGGATGTATTGGCATCCAATGATGGTCGATTATACCATGAAAAAGTAAAACGAATTCGTCAGCTCCGCCCCGATATGATACTCCTTTCTGGCGGTATTGATGGGGGCACCGTATCACATGTAGTGGAATTGGCAGAAGTTTTAGAGGCGGCAAACCCCAAACCACGATTGGGTATCAATTATAAATTACCCGTCATTTATGCAGGAAACAATAAAGCCCAAGATGCCATCAAAGAACGATTGGGTGAAATTACTGATTTGACGGTAGTTGATAATATTCGCCCCACCTTAGAAGAAGAAAATCTTCAACCCAGCCGTGATCGTATTCATGATCTTTTTATGGAGCATGTAATGGCACAAGCCCCTGGCTATAAAAAGTTAATGGGGTGGACAGATGCCCCCATAATGCCTACACCGGGTGCGGTGGGTGAAATTATTCAAAAAATTGCCAAGCAAGATAATATCTCTGTGGTGGGAGTAGATATTGGTGGTGCCACTACCGATGTATTCTCCGTATTTGAAGGTCAGTTCAATCGTACCGTCAGTGCCAATTTAGGCATGAGTTATTCTGTATGTAATGTACTGGCAGAGGCAGGAATTCCCAATGTAGCCCGGTGGGTACCCTACGAAATGTACGAGAATGGACTCACTAATCGTATTGCCAATAAAATGATTCGCCCCACAACCATCCCCCAATCTTTAGAAGCCTTAAAAATTGAGCAAGCCATTGCCCGTGAGGCATTGCGACTCTCATTTGAGCAGCATAAAGAATTTGCCGTAAACTTGAAGGGGGTTCAACAAGAGCGTACAATTTCTGATGCATTTGAGCAAACCAGTTCCGGTGAGACATTGGTGAATTTAATGGAGTTAGATTTATTGGTGGGCTCTGGCGGTGTATTATCTCATGCACCTCGTCGTGAACAGGCGACTCGTATGTTGGTTGATTCATTCTTGCCTGAAGGCATTACTCGATTGGCTGTAGATTCTATTTTTATGATGCCTCAGTTAGGGGTGCTCTCTACCGTTCATGAGAAGGCGGCGGTAGAAGTATTTGAGAAAGATTGTCTGATTCAATTAGGTTCTTGTGTGGCACCAGTGGGCAAATTCAAGGATGGGCAAGTTATGCTTACCTACGAAATTAACCTCCCCAATGAAAACGTGACCGGTGAAATTTTAGCCGGAGAGATGAAACTTATTCCGGTAGAATATGTGGGATGTTCAGCCATATTCAAACCAGGGAATGGACTTGATTTGGGCAATGGCAAGAATGAATCCATACAGACCAAAATTTATGGTGGAGTGGTGGGAATTCTATTAGATGGGCGAGGCCGACAGCCCTTTTCCATTCCCGCAGATATGCACACACGAGTAGGCAAATTAGCAGAATGGTCAGAGGCGACTAATGAATATCCACAGGAGGAAAAATAATGGCTCAGTCATATACCCCCGGATTAAAAGTATTAGCCAATACACCCTCAGAGAAAATCAGGCAACTCCCCTTGAAAGGTGAAGTTTTGGTGGAGGTGGGTGATAATGTTGCTGCGGATACGGTGGTAGCATCCACGCATATCCCTGGAAATGTACAGATGCTGAATGTGGCGCGTCAATTGAATGTTGAAGCTGAGTCTGTTCCTGAATGTATGTTAGTGAAAATCGATGAAAAGATTGCAAAGGGGCAAGTGATAGCTGAGAGCAAAGGCTTGTTTGGTTATTTTAAAACACAACTCAAATCTCCTATTGATGGTACATTGGCAAATGTATCAAATATTACAGGGCAGGCATTATTATCTGAACCACCAATTGCAATTGAAGTGGATGCTTTTGCAGCGGGTGAAATTAAAGAAATTATACCAGAAGAAGGTGTGGTTGTTAATTCTGATGGTGCATTAGTTCAAGGTATTTTAGGTATTGGTGGTGAAAGTCATGGCGAAATTATTTTAGCGGTGAATAATCGTGAAGATATTATTACCAAAGAAATGCTGAATGAATCTCATGTGGGAAAAATTGTAGTGGCCGGTGCGTATTTACCATTGGATGTATTTAAATATGCCCAAAAATTAGGTGTGCATGGCATTGTAGTAGGTGGATTTGACTATGATGCACTCTCATCCATCTTAGGGTATAATCTGGGCGTGGCGGTAACAGGCTCAGAAGATTTAGGCACATCGCTCATGCTCACAGAGGGCTTTGGAGAAATTGCCATGGCAGAAGGCACTTTCAATTTGTTTAAACAATTCGAAGGCAAATTTGCATCTATAAATGGATCAACTCAAATTCGTGCTGGCGTTATTCGTCCAGAAGTGATGATTCCGCATACGGAAGATATTGAATCTACAGAATTAAAAGAATCAGATATGATTATTTCAGAGAACTCGCCAGTACGTGTAATACGTGCGCCTTATTTTGGTAATGTGGGTATAGTGGTATCATTGCCAGCACCGTTGGTTCAAATGGAATCTGAAACCATGGTACGGGTGGCAGAAGTTAAATTTGAGAGTGGGGATGTGGTTACTATTCCTCGTGCAAATTTAGAAATGATTTTACATTGAAACATACTGACGTAAAAGATCCCAAAATCATGATAACTCAATTGGCTGAAAAAATTAACAGCCATGGTATGAGTACGCCTGCCATCTTTTTTTTAGAAATGGTTAAGTATGTTTCTTTTTTAGGAAGTCAATTAATGGTATTTTTTGGCCCTATCATTACGGTATTTGTACAAGGTCATCAATATTATGAAATAGCAGAATTATTAGAAGACCGTGATAATGTGGAATTTTTACTCACAGAAATTGAACGATTGGAATCCATAACGATTTCAAGAAATCCATTGGAGAAAAATGAATAATAAACTTTTAGCAATTGGTGGAATTTCATTATTAATTATGTTGATTTATTGGGCAACATTTGGCGTCTGGTTTGTAACGGATAATGCTCCTACTTTTGTCGGTGTAATTATTGTGTCTGCCACAATATTTTATTATATTGATGCGGCAAGGGCAGGTAAAGAAATTTATTTGCGTCCGATATCGGGATTAAAAGCCATTGAGGAAGCTGTTGGACGTGCAACCGAAATGGGGAAGTCTGTTTTATTTGTACCCGGAATTTCAGATATGGATCAGGTGGATACGGTAGCGGGGATCAATATTTTAGGCCATGTGGCTGAAATTACAGCTAAATATGAAACCGATTTAAATGTACCCACTTGTCGTGCCATTGTAATGGAATCTGCTCGCGAGTCTTGTCGTGAATCTTACCTTCGTGCAGGTCGCCCCGATTTATATTATGATGATATGGTTCATTATATTTCTGATGATCAATTTGCTTATGCGGCTGGAGTTAACGGTATTATGATTCGTGAAAAACCGGCAGCATGTTTTTATCAAGGAAAATTCTATGCAGAATCCTTACTGTTGGCAGAAACCGGAAATTCTATTGGGGCTATCCAAATTGCAGGTACCGGTTCAGCATCTCAAATTCCATTTTTTGTAACGGCATGTGATTACACCCTTATTGGTGAAGAATTCTTCGCTGCCAGTGCATATTTGTCGAATAAGCCAGAATTGATTGGAAGTATTAAAGGCCAAGATATTGTGAAATTTATGGTCATGATATTAATGACTACTGTTTTTATAGTTGATACGGCCCGACAGATGGGATTATTTGATTTTAACATCCTCACCTTTTTAGGATTGAATTAAGGAGTTTATGTGTTTTTAAAACGACAAATGCCAGCCATGATTGCCATTGGTGTAGGCTTATTTATTTTATTTGGACATTTCATAAATTATGAACCCGTTCAGCAGTTTGTAGATAATGATGCCACACAGTGGTTTGATATTATTGCCTCATTTGCTATCTTTTTGGGAGCATTAAATATGTTGAAGCTTCAAGTGCTGAAAGTGATAAAGAAGCAGAAGAATTGGCAGTATAGTATATTGGCAATATTTGGGTTCACCTTTGCAATTTTTGCCGGTTTTTTCTTTAGAGGTGCCAATTATGTGACACTCACGGAGATTAACCCAAATAATGTGGATCAATTGGTTACTTATATTGAGACTGTTCAGGAGGTGAATGACCCTGTACTATTGGCAAAAGGTATTCACGGTTCACTAAGCACTTATGAAGTCCCTAAGATATTCATTTTTAAATCTAGTGCTGAAAACTTTTCGAGTTTAGTATCCCAATTATCCCGTGAAGTTAGTATCGGTGCAAAACCCTGGGGAGCCCATGTTCAAATTGAAGGTTCATTGTTCTCATGGATGTTCTTCAAAATATTTACACCATTATCATCCACCATGTTTGCCCTTTTGGCATTCTTTGTAGCCTCAGCATCGTACCGTGCATTTAGAATTAGAAATTTTGAAGCAACCTTATTGTTAGTGGCAGGGATTATACTTATGATTGGCCGCGTTCCAGTAGGGGAGTTAATTCCATGGTGGGTCGTATCAACATTGATAGTATTTGGAATTGGTGCGCTTATTGCTCCCTTTATTCCGGATAAAAAACTATTTTTTGGAATCATTATTTCTGGATTTATAATTACAAGTGGGGTGGGAATTATGTTTGATTGGAGTTTAGCTGCAAATACACCCGAAATTTTATCTATTCCTAATATTTCAGAGTGGATATTTGATTACCCAACTGCTGCAGGTTCTCGTGCAATTATGATTGGCATTGCATTTGGAATAATTGCCACATCCTTTAGAATTATTTTGGGTATCGAAAGACCCTTTTAGGAGAAATGATGGATTTGTTAAAGAAAATATTTATAGCATTAGGCTCAATGGATCGGCGATTCATCTTCCTTTTAGTAGGCTTGTCTGTATTGCTCCCCAAATTATACCCTGAATTTTTCACATTACCTATAAAGGCATCATCTCACTCGGTGCGAGTATTTGATGAAATTGACGCATTGAAAGAAGATTCGAAAGTATTGGTTTCTTTCGAATATGGCCCCAGTACAAAGCCTGAAATTCATCCTTCTGCCATTGCATTATTGAATCATCTGTTTTCAAAAGATATTAAAGTGTATGCAGTAGCGTTATGGCCAGATGGTAATTTTATGGCGACGGAAGCATTTTCAGCAGTGGCTGATAAATACGGTAAAAAGTATGGCGTGGACTATGTGAATTTAGGCTACAAGCCTGGTGGTGAGGCAGTGGTTAAGGGGTTGGCTTCAGATATTCGAACTATGTACACGGTAGATTTATTAGGTAATGAAATTAATAGTATCAAGATGATGAAAGATGTGACTAATCTTTTAGATTTTGACTTTATTTTTAGTTTGAGTGCTGGGTATCCCGGGTCAAAGGAGTGGGTTCAGTTTGCCTGTGATCCATTAGGTATCCCCATGTCCACAGGCTGTACATCTATTCAAGTTACGGATATAATCCCTTACGTTGAGAATGACCAAATCAAAGGTATTCTTTCAGGGATGCCAGGTGCGGCAGAGTATGAGCAACTGGTTCGTGATGCATTAGATTCTCGTGGAGTGAATATTGAGCCTGGAAAAGCTTCAATCAACATGGCAGCACAATCTATGGCTCATATTGTCATCGTTTTATTGATTATTTTAGGAAACATTACCTATTATTTGACTCGAAAATCAAATAAGAAAGGTGGAGTATCATAATGGATTATATGGAAATTTTTGGTGTATGGCTGTCGGTGTTTTTAACATTATCTATATTTAGCTATCTTTATAAAGATAATCCATTTTATAAGGCGGCAGAGCATCTTTATATAGGGGTTTCAGCAGGATATGTGGCAGTCATCTCATTTTGGCAACAAATTCAACCCAATTTGTTTGGTAGGCTTTGGCCCAGAATTGATGCAAATGCAGAGATGGGAATATTTAAAAGTGCATGGTACTTTATATATGATGTTTTAAATTGGGTGTCCACGTTGGGTGGGTGGCTTGATCGAAGTATCTTTCCTGAAAATGGCATTAAGGGGTTTGATGGGATTTCTATTATTTATATAATCCCCTTTATTCTCGGAATTTTTATGCTTCTTCGTCTTGTGCCAAGCTTGGGATGGCTTGCACGGTGGGCAATCGCCTATATTGTGGGAATGGCGGCAGGTTTACGATTTTATGGATTCTTGAATTCAGATGTGCTTATGCAAGTGAAAGCAGCTACCGTTGATTTTTCAGGCGATTGGTGGTCAATTTTTAATGGATTAATTCTATTGGTTGGAACACTTTCTGGATTGGTATATTTTTTCTTTTCTAAGGAGCAAACTGGCATTGTAGGTAAAGTGAGTAAATTAGGCATTTACTTTCTCATGATTAAATTTGGTGCCTCATTTGGCTTTGCAGTAATGGGTAGAATATCATTACTCATTGGTCGTTTTGACGATTTAATAGTGTCTAATAGTCCAGAGAATTATTATGCCACCATGTGGATTACATCTATCATGGTTATTTTGCTTGGGATTTGGGCCTTTTTAGATAAACCCAAAAATGAAGATATTGTGGCTTAATCTCACCTCATTATAGTATTGCAAAGTGCCGATTTATCGGCACTTTGTGGTTATAGAATTATCAATATGTTAAACCCCTCATCTGGCAGTAAATTTCCCTGCTCATTTTTAAGCTAATTTGCAATTATGTCAGATCAACCAATTATACAGATAAAAAACCTTAAGACTTACTTCAAAACAGATGAAGGTATTGCCCATGCTGTTGATGATATAAGTTTCTCTATATATCCTGGTGAAACCTTGGGTATTGTAGGGGAATCTGGATGTGGAAAGTCTGTCACATCGCTATCTATGATGAAGTTGATTCCTGAACCTCCAGGTTATTATGCAGGCGGTGAAATTCTCTACAAAGGGAAAAATATTTTAGATATTCCCGAAAATGAGATGCGAGAGATTCGGGGCAATAAGATATCCATGATATTTCAGGAGCCGATGACATCACTGAATCCGGTGTTTACTGTGGGGCATCAAATTGAAGAGGCTATTATTGTACACCAAGGGTTGAGTCCTGCTGATGCTCGATTAAAGGCTGTTGAAATGTTGAAATTGGTAAGCATTCCTTCGCCAGAGCAACGAGTAGATGAATATCCACATCAATTATCAGGTGGAATGCGTCAGCGAATTATGATTGCTATGGCTCTTTCATGCAACCCAGAAGTGTTGATTGCAGATGAGCCCACCACTGCCTTGGATGTTACAATTCAAGCACAGATTCTTGAACTAATACAAAAATTGCAACGTGAGCTGAATTTAGCCGTAATTATGATAACCCATGATTTGGGTGTTGTGGCAGAAGTTTGTGATAGAGTGGTTGTCATGTATGCAGGGCAAATTGTAGAAAAAGGACCGGTTAGAGAGATTTTTAAAAACCCCCAACATCCATATACAAAGGGCTTGTTGGCATCGATCCCAAAAATGGGTGAAGAGGGAAAATCACAATCATTATATAATATTAAGGGTATGGTTCCCAGCGCCACTGAGTTTCCAGTGGGTTGCCATTTTAATCCGCGATGTGAGTTAGTAACGGATAAATGTAAAAGTGAAAAACCAAGTTTAGAATTATTAAGCAGTGAAAACGTACATGAAGTTAGATGCTGGGAAGTTTAAGTAATACTTTAAGTAAAATTTGTAAATTTATTAAAATAGGATGAATATGGAATTATTAAAAGCGTTGGGCGTTGAAGAAGTAAATTATGGTGCCAGTATTAGTAATTGGTGGTCAACCACTGAGGATGCTGGAGTGGTGGAGTCTTTTAATCCAACTACAGGTAAGTTGTTGGGTAAAATTTATCAATGTTCAGAAGATGATTATGAACGAGTCATTAAAGAGAGTGAAGTGGCATTTAAGGAATGGAGAATGGTCCCTGCGCCTATTCGTGGACAGTTAATTCTTGAAATGGCCAATGAGCTTCGAGATAAAAAAGATTTATTGGGAAGTCTTGTTGCCTTAGAGATGGGTAAACTTAAAACAGAGGGTGATGGTGAAGTTCAAGAGATGATTGATATTGCTGATTTTGCAGTTGGTCTTTCTCGACAGTTATATGGATTAACTATGCACTCAGAGCGTCCATTGCATCGAATGTACGAACAGTATCATCCGTTGGGTATTGTTGGTGTTATCTCGGCATTTAACTTCCCTGTGGCTGTATGGGCATGGAATTCATTTTTAGCAGCCGTATGTGGTGATGTTACCGTTTGGAAGCCATCCTCCAAAACACCATTGTGTGCAATCGCATTACAGCATCTTTGTAATCGTGTATTAGAACGTAATGGCTATAAGGGTATTTTTAGCTTGATTATTGGTCGTGGAGCTACAATTGGTGAGCGATTGGTAAATGATAAACGTGTACCATTGATTTCTGCAACTGGTTCAACTCGCATGGGTAAACGTATTGGCGGTATCGTTGGTGAACGTTTAGGTAAAACAATACTTGAATTAGGTGGAAATAATGCCATAATAGTAGATGAAGAAGTGAATATGGATTTGGTTGTTCCTGCTATTGTATTCGGTGCTGTGGGTACTGCTGGGCAGCGATGTACCAGTACACGTCGTATTTTTGTGCAAAAATCTCAATCTGATGCATTGGTTAGTAAATTAGTAAGTGCCTATAAGCAAGTAAGAATTGGTGATCCGTTAGATGCCAATACATTGATGGGACCACTCATTGATCAAGGTGCTGTTGATGATTATTTAAATGCATTAGAAAAGGCGAAGGCCGAAGGCGCTGAAATCCTCTGTGGTGGGAAAGCTATTGAGGGTGATGGATTTTTTGTTGAGCCTACTATTGTGAAAGCGAAGAATTCATTTCATATTGTCCAAGAAGAAACATTTGCTCCTATTCTTTATATCATTGAATATGATTCCCTTGAAGATGCATTACGCGAACATAATGATGTTCCTCAAGGATTATCATCATCAATTTTCACAACCAATGTAATGAACTCAGAAACATTCCTATCGCACATGGGTAGTGATTGTGGTATTGCTAATGTGAATATTGGTACTTCTGGTGCTGAAATTGGTGGTGCTTTTGGTGGTGAAAAAGAAACTGGTGGTGGGCGTGAATCTGGTTCTGATGCATGGAAGGTGTATATGCGTCGTCAAACCAACACAATTAACTGGGGTAAAGATTTACCTTTGGCCCAAGGTATTAAATTCGAATTATAGGAAGAAATTATGTCTGTAGCAGCTGAAAAAGTAAGAGAAGTATTAGGCCAGAATATTCTGGCAGATGGTTTTGATACGATTCAAGATTTAGACAAAAGTCATGGGTCATGGATTGTAGATGAGCGGAATGGAAAAGAATATTTAGATATGTTCTCAATGTTCGCCTCTGGCGCCATTGGTTATAATCATCCACGCCTTGTTGAGAATAAAGAAATGTTAGGGCGAGTGGCATTGTCAAAGCCTACATTATCAGATATCTATAATTCTGACTATGCTGAATTTGTGCGTGTATTTGATGAAATTGCAATTCCAGATTATTTGAAGCATGCTTTCTTTGTTGAGGGTGGCGCTTTGGGGGTTGAAAATGCCTTGAAAATTGCATTTGACTGGAAGGTCCGCAAAAATTTGGAATCTGGAAAAGGTGAAAAAGGCCTAAAGGTAATTCATTTTAAACAGGCATTCCATGGACGTACAGGTTACACATTATCATTAACCAATACATCAGATCCACGAAAAACTATGTATTTTCCAAAATTTGATTGGCCGAGAGTTGATAATCCCTATCTTCGATTCCCAATTACAGATGAAGTTATTGATGAGGTTAAGTTAAAAGAGGCGGCAACCATTGCTCAAATTAAAGATGCCATTGCTGCAAATCCCGATGATATAGCTGCGTTGATTATGGAGCCAATCCAGGGTGAGGGTGGTGATCATCAATTTAGAGATGAGTTCTTTGTTCAAATTCGTCAGCTTTGTGATGAGAATGAAATTATTTTCATTTTAGATGAGGTACAAACGGGTATCGCCATCACAGGTAAGATGTGGGCACATGAGCATTATTCGGTAAATCCAGATGTAATTTCTTTTGGAAAGAAGGCACAAGTTTGTGGCGCATTGGCTGGTCCTCGAATTGATGAAGTGGAAAATAATGTATTTAAGGAATCCAGTAGAATTAATTCAACCTTTGGTGGAAATCTTACTGATATGATGCGATTTAAAATTATTCTTGAGGTAATTAAAGAAGAGAACTTAGTTGAAAACGCACGTGTGAAAGGTGATTACCTCCTTACTAAACTGCAAGCATTGGCAGAAGAATTCCCTGGGTTTGTAACAAATCCTCGTGGTGTAGGTTTATTCGCAGCATTTGATTTGCCATCTGGAACTGAACGTGATCATGCATGGGGTAAGATGATGGATAATAATTTATTAATATTAACATCCGGTGATCAGGCAATTCGATTTAGACCGCATTTGAATGTGAGTACTAAAGATATTGATACTGCAATGGATATCATTTCCCAATCATTGAAAGACTCACTTAGATAGTGGCTGGAATTCTCTATGTTGTAGCCACACCAATAGGGAATTTAGGTGATATGACCAGTCGCGCCATTAATGTCTTGTCTGAAGTAGATGTAATCGCTTCAGAGGATACACGCGTGACTCGAAGGCTCCTTTCTCATTTTGAAATTGAAAATAGGTGTATATCTTATCATGACAAAAATGAGATTTACCGGGCTGAAGAATTGGTTAATTCTTTAATTGATGAAAACTCTGTAGCCCTTGTCTCAGATGCTGGAACTCCCTGTATTAGTGACCCGGGGTATAGAATTGTTAATTTAGCAAAGCAATCAGGAATCGAAGTGGTTTCTGTGCCTGGTCCTTCTGCGCTGACCGCTGCTTTATCAATTTCAGGTTTACCCACGGACCATTTTTTCTTTGAGGGATTTTTACCAAAGAAGAAGGGGCGTCAAACCAGATTCAAATTTTTAAGTGAGCTTCAGGCGTCAGTTGTTATTTATGAATCTCCCATGCGAATTATAAAAACATTAAAAGACATCTCAGCCTTATTGGGTGAAGCGCGCATTGTATCTGTCTGTCGTGAAATTACCAAGAAATTTGAAGAAGTCTTTATGGGAACCGTTGAAGAAGCCATTGGTTATTTTAGTCAGAAAAACCCAAAGGGTGAATTTGTAATTGTGGTTGCAAAAGAGGGATATGAGTTAAAATGACTTCCCGTTTAATTTCGTTTGAAGGCATTGATGGCTCCGGAAAATCCACACAAATTAATCTTTTGTCAGAATGGATGACAGAGAAAAATATTGAATTTCAAATTGTTCGAGAACCAGGTGGAACATCAATTTCTGAGCGTATAAGAGAAATTCTCTTAGATAAGAAAAATTTACATTTGAATCATGAGTCTGAGAGCTTTCTCTTTTTATCTGCTCGGGCTCAGTTGGTAAATGAAGTGATACGGCCAGCCCTTAAAAGTGGTAAATTCGTAATTTGCGATCGTTTTATTGATAGCACTTTGGCATATCAAGGATATGGACGGGGCCTAGATTTAACCCAACTTGAAGCTATGAATAGTTTTGCGATCGGGGAATGTATTCCAAGTCAAACTTTTTTATTAGATGTAGATATTGAAAGTTCGATTCAGAGAAGAAGTGGCACAGAAGATGATCGTATGGAGTCGGTAGGCATTGAATTTTTAAGAAAAGTTCGAGAAGGCTATGTTCAGTTAAGTATTCAATTTTCGAATCGTATTATATTGTTAGACAGTACTGAAAATAAAGGTTCGATTTTTAATAAAATTAAGGCACAAATGTGCAATATCTATGGAGAATTAAATGAATAGATTTATCCAGATACTATTAATATTAGGATTAATAAGTCCCATAGCATCCCAGAATTCTGAAAATCAGAAGTCTTCTCGAAAAAGTCTTAAAGAAAAGTCAGTTTCTGCAAAAAGCAAAGAAACACAAGCATACCTTGATATGCTTGAAACAGCATTCCTTAAGCTTCGTGACACTTATGTAGATTCAATTAATGAAACCGAAATTATTAAAGCGGGCATTAAAGGGATGATGAGTCCTGTTGATCCATATACGAAGTTTCTGAGTGGTTCCAGCAAAGACCGACTTGACATGCTGAGAACGGGAAAGTATGGTGGTGTGGGTATACAGATTGGTATGCGAAGAGATACCCTAACAGTATTAGCGCCCATGGAAGATAGCCCCGCTTATTCTGAAGGTATCCATTCTGGAGATCAAATATATAAAATTGATTCCACACTTACTGAAGGTATGAGTATTAGAGATGCATCTGAGTTGATTCGGGGAGAATTAGGGTCAGTGGTGGTTCTGCATATGTTTAGACCCGTTACCAAAGAGAGAATCGCCTTTGAGCTTACTCGTGCTAATATTAAACTAAATGATGTTCCCTACTGGGGTTTGGATGAAAATAATATTGGATACATCCGTATTAAAAAATTCTCTAAAAATACAGCCAAAGAATTCAGGGATGCCATGATAGATATGAGTAAGAATGGTATGAAAGGTTTAGTCATTGATCTACGAGGAAATTCTGGTGGATTATTAAATAATGCCATCAATATGCTGGATGTTATCACACCACGAGGTACAGAATTATTAAGTACTCGGGGAAGAATTGATCGGGCTAATAAGACAATTAGTTCTCGTCGTCGTCCAATCGTGAGTTCAGATGTACCCATTGCAGTCTTGATTAATCGAAGTAGTGCATCGGCCAGTGAAATTTTGGCAGGTGTTTTACAGGATTTAGATAGAGCCATAATAATTGGTCAAAAGTCATTTGGCAAGGGCTTGGTGCAAAGTATGTTTAATTTGAATGATACCACCACGCTAAAAGTTACCACTGCAAAATATTATACTCCATCTGGTCGTTTAATTCAAAAGCAAGATTATCTTAATGATGGGTTTTTGACTGATGGATTAGATAAGCATGATAGCACATTTGTGACTTCTGGAGGTAGGATTGTGAAAGGTGGGGGTGGTATAAGTCCAGATATTGAAATGGATATTAATCCTTTACCCGTATTCGTTCAGGGGTTATGGCGGTCAGGGGTGTTTTTAACCTTTGCAGCAACTTACGTGCCTATGCATGGAATTGTTGAACCATTTTTAATTTCCGATAAAATTGTAAATGACTTTAAAGTATTTTTAAATGAATATGAGATTGAGTATAGATTGCCTGGAGAAAGGGAATTAGAAAAATTAAAAGAAAAATTGAATAGTGAAATATTGTCTGAGAATAATTCAATTTTAGATAATTTACTCTTCTGGAGAAAATCTTCTAAAGAGAGGTTAACAACTAAAATTGATAACTATTATCGTAAAGAAAGAAACAGGCAGTTTGGAGATGCGGATAATAGAAAGTGGATTGAGAATGGTTTATTGCGTGAAATGTCGCGGATTGTTTCCGGTGAAAAATCACGTATTAAATCTGGACTTGAAGTAGATTCTGGATATCATAAAGCCGTTGAAATTCTATTAGATCAAAATAAGTATTATGATTTACTTACACCATCAGATGAACTTGATAATGAAGATCAAGCTGAAGAAATGTAATTTCTCTTTCGTTTCTGAATACGTAATAAATCTAAATTTACACCCCATTAATACCGGGTAAACAGTCGGTTAGCTCAGTTGGTTAGAGCGCCACGTTGACATCGTGGAGGTCGCTGGTTCGACTCCAGTATCGACTACAATATGAAAACAATTAATATTACATTACCAGATAATTCGATAAAAACGGTTGAAGTGGGTACTTCTGGCGGAGACATTGCCATGTCTATTGGAGAGGGTTTGTTTCGTGTATCAATTGCGGTGAAGGCAAATGGTGAGATGCTCGATTTACATACCCCCTTGAATGAAGATTCATCTCTTGAAATAATTACCACGAAGAGTGAAGATGCACATCATATTTTAATGCACAGTGCAGCTCATTTATTGGCGCAATCTATCAAAGAGGTTTACCCTTCTGCCAAAATTGCTATCGGTCCAGCATTAGAAGATCGTTTTTATTATGATATAGATGTTGATGAAACCATAAATGAAGATGTATTAGCCACGCTTGAAAAGAAAATGAAGGAGATTTCTAAACGAAATCTTCAAGTTCAGAGAAAAGTTTTCCCTCGAAATGACGCCCTTGATTTATTCAAAAAAATAAATGAAGATTACAAGGTTGAAATTATTTCTGAGTTAGATGAATCTGAAGAGATTTCTGCTTATGAACAGGGTGAATTTATTGATCTTTGCAGAGGCCCACATGTACCATCAACAGGGAAAATTAAATTTTTCAAACTTCTTTCTAGCGCTGGTGCATATTGGCGTGGTGATGAGAAAAATAAAATGCTTCAACGTATTTATGGTACGGCATGGTTTTCTAAAGATGAATTAAATAATTTCCTCTTTATGTTAGAGGAAGCCAAAAAACGAGATCATCGTAAATTGGGTAAAGAATTGGGTCTATTTTCATTTGATGATGAAGTCGGTCCTGGTCTTCCACTATGGCTACCAAATGGTACGATTATGGTAGATGAATTGGAAGCGTTAGCCAAAGAAACAGAAGATGACGCTGAATATATGCGGGTACGTACTCCTCATTTAACGAAGGGTATCCTTTATGAACGTTCGGGACATTTAGAGCACTATAAAGAAAGTATGTATCCTGCAATGGATGTTGATGGCATAGACTATTATGTGAAGCCAATGAATTGTCCGCATCATCATAAAATTTTCTCAGCAACACCAAAGAGTTATCGTGACTTACCTTACCGATTAGCTGAATATGGTACTTGTTATCGTTATGAAAAATCGGGACAGCTTTTCGGACTTATGCGGGTGAGAAGTATGCAAATGAACGATGCGCATATTTACTGTACGAAAGAACAGTTCAAAGAAGAGTTTTTGAATGTTTGCAAAATGTATCTTTACTATTTTGAAATTTTTGGTATTGAGAAATACCAGATGAGGCTTAGTTTACATGACCCTGCTGATCTTGGCGGAAAATATGTAGATGAACCAGAACTATGGCTGGAAACTGAACAGTCTGTTCGTGAAGCCCTGAATGAAGGCGGCATAAATTTTGTAGAAATTCCTGGTGAAGCTGCATTTTATGGTCCCAAAATTGATGTGCAAGTGTGGAGCGCCATTGGCAGAGAGTTTACATTGGCTACTAACCAAGTTGACTTTGTGGTTCCAGGGAAATTTAATTTGAAATATATAGGTGAAGATGGGTCCGAAAAAATACCGCTTTGTATACATCGGGCACCATTAAGTACACATGAAAGATTCATTGGATTTTTAATTGAACATTTTGGTGGTGATTTTCCCCTTTGGTTAGCACCTCAACAAGTTGTAATTTTGCCGGTTTCTGACAAGTACTCAGACTATGCTTTGCAGGTCAAAGATTGCTTTAAAGAAAACGGTGTTCGAGTTAAAATTGATCAACGTGGTGAAAAAATCGGAGCGAAAATCCGAGATGCTGAATTAATGAAAATACCTATTATGCTCATTGTAGGTGAGAAGGAAGTAGAACAGAATACTGTGTCTGTCAGACGAAGGCATGAAGGTGATCTTGGTGCTCAAGATTTCGGTACTTTCTCAGATGAGTTGAAATTAGAAATAAAAGAAAGAAAAAGAGGTAAATCGTATAGCAAGAACTAAAGACACAACACGAATTAATGAAGACATAAAAGCTCAACAGGTACGTGTTATAAGTCAAAACGGAGATCAGTTAGGTATGATTTCCATAGAAAATGCACTATATAAGGCAGAACAAGCAGGATTAGATCTTGTAGAAATTTCGCCAAATACCACACCTCCAGTATGTAAAATATTGGATTATGGTAAATATCGCTATGAAAAACAGAAGCAAGTTAAGATTAATAAAAAGAAGCAACACACGGTTCAGGTAAAAGAAATTAGACTTCGCCCCAATACTGGGGATCATGACCTGACAACAAAACTGATGAAAGCTCAGAAATTTTTACTGAATGGTGACAAGTTAAAAGTTACCGTAATGTTCAGAGGTAGAGAAATGGCCAGAAGACAGGCTGGAATTGATCTACTTGAGCGTGTGAAAGATATATTAGATGAAGTCGCAAAAATTGATAAGTCTGCCAACATGGAAGGTCGGCGGATGTCAATGATACTCAGCCCTAAGTAAAGGAGAAAAAGATGCCTAAGATGAAAACAAAAAGAAGTGCTGCAAAGCGCTTTAGAGTAACGGGCTCTGGTAAGTTAGTACACAATAAGTCGGGAAACCGTCATTTTGGAGTACGTAAAGGTCCAAAACGGAAGAGGCGTCTCCGTAAGGACACTTGTTTGAGCAAGGCAATGACAAGTCGAACTAAAATAATGATTCAAGCATAGAAGGAGAGAATCATGCCCAGAGCGAATAGTAGTGTACCTAGACATAGAAGACATCGAAAGTTAATTAAGCAAGCCAAAGGTTACTTTGGTACGCGTAAATCCAACTTCCGTACTGCAAACGATGCGGTACAACGTGGTTGGCAATATGCGTACCGAGATAGACGGCAGAAAAAACGAAATTTCCGTAGATTATGGATTATTCGTATCAATGCAGCCGTTCGTCAACACGATATGTCATATTCAAAATTCATTGCTGCATTAAAAGCAAAGAATATTGAGTTGAATCGTAAGACCTTGGCCCATTTAGCTGTGCATGACCCTGAGGGATTTGCACAAATCGTAAAGTCTGTAAGCTAAAGTCTTACGGTGCCATTAACTGAACAGATAAATGAAATAAGAAATAGATTTTCTGAAGATGTAGCGGGTATTTCCACAGGTGCACTTTCATTTGAAGATGTACGTGTCAAATATCTTGGCCGAAAGGGGCTTGTTGTGGGTTTGTTCTCACAAATGGGTTCTGTTTCTAACGAAGATCGACCGGCTTTAGGTAGCCAACTTAATTCACTTAAATCTGAAATCAGTGAACAATTGGAAAACCATGTAGCTGATTCGGATGATTCCGAATCAGCTACACTTTCCATTGATTATACCCTTCCTGGAAATCCTTCACTAACGGGAAGTATCCATCCACTCACTCAAGTATTAGATGAAATTAAATCCATTTTTAAGCAAATTGGATTCTCATTGGCGTATGGTCCAGAAGTGGATACGGATTTTTATAATTTTGAAGCCTTAAATATTCCCAAACATCATCCTGCAAGAGATATGCAGGACACTTTTTATCTTTCCCCTGAAACATTGTTGAGAACCCACACTTCAGGTAGCCAAATCCATTTTATGGAAGATCATGAGCCGCCAGTAAGAATTATTTCACCTGGGCGAGTTTACCGAAATGAAGACATTAGTGTTCGAAGTTATTGTCTCTTTCATCAAATTGAAGGCTTGTATGTGGATAAAAATGTAACTTTTGCTGATTTAAAAGGTACTTTAGACTATTTTGCAAAACAGCTGTATGGAAAAGATGTTAAAACTCGTTTCCGCCCCAGTTACTTTCCGTTTACTGAACCCAGTGCTGAGATGGATGTTTCTTGTATCTTCTGCAAAGGGGATGGTTGCAATATTTGTAAATATGCAGGTTGGCTTGAAATTTTAGGATGCGGAATGGTTGACCCTGAAGTATTTAAATCTGTAGGTTATGACCCTCAGGTATGGAAAGGGTACGCATTTGGTATGGGGATTGAGCGAATGGCGATGCTAAAATATGGCGTAAAAGATATTCGTATGTTCTATGAAGGTGATGTTCGCTTTTTGGGTCAATTCTAATGAAGATTTCTTTATCATGGTTAAATGATTACATAAAGACCAATTCATCAGTCCAAACATTGGCTGAGCGAATGACAGATTTAGGTTTGGAGTGTACTTATGAATCTTCTGGCTTATCATTCACAAACGTAGTTCTTGGAAACGTAATTACTTGCGAACCTCATCCCGATTCTGACCATTTGTCTGTATGTGAAGTGGATACGGGCGATGATGAGAATTGGCAAATAGTTTGCGGTGCACCTAATGTAAAAGCAGGAATCAAAGTTCCTGTGGCCAAAGTGGGTGCCACTTTAGATAATGGTAGTTTCAAAATCAAAAAAGCAAAACTCCGTGGTGTTCCCTCAAAAGGCATGATTTGTTCTGGTAAAGAATTAGAGTTAAGTGATGACCATGATGGCATATTGATAATTGAATCAAATCTACCGTTAGGTACTCCCATTGAAGAAGTCTTAGATACAAAGCAAGAAACCATTTTTGAGTTAGATTTGACCCCAAATCGTGGTGATTGCTTTAGTCATCGAGGTGTGGCTCGTGAGGTGGCAACCGTTGAGAATTCTCCATTTAAACTACGCCATACTAAAATTTCAGAAGTTGACGAAAAATTAGAAGATTCGGTTACTCTCAATAATATTGATGAAGATGCAAGCCCTCGTTATGCGACCCGAGTTATTCGAAATGTGAAGGTGAGACCTTCGCCAGAATGGTTGCGAGCAAGATTAGCTTCTATTGGGCAAAAGAGTATCAATAATATTGTGGATGCTGCAAATTTTGTACTCATGGATACGGGACATCCTATGCACACATTTGATTTAGACAAAATTTCCACAAAAGAAATTAATGTTCGATTCGCTAATGATGGTGAAAAATTTACCACATTAGATAATGTTGAACGCGAATTGAAAGATTTCCATTTAGTAATTTGTGATGGAAATACTCCCATTGCATTGGGTGGAATTATGGGTGGTGCAAATAGTGAAATTGATGATTCTACCACGGATATTCTTATTGAAAGCGCCTACTTCAAACCTACGGTTATCCGAAAGGGAGCAAAACGTTTAGATCTTTCTACGGAAGCGTCCAAAAGATTTGAGCGAGATACTGATATTGAATCGGTGATCCCTGCTTTAAATCAGCTGTCAGCGCTCATTCAGGAGGTTGCTGGGGGTGATGTTTTAAGTGGAGTTATTGATAGATATCCCACTAAAAAAGAAGCACAAATCATAGAATTCAGTATTGAAAACTGCAATTCATTTTTAGGTTCTAGCTTCAGCTTATCTGAAGCAAAAGAAATTTTTGAAAAGCTATCCATCACGGTAGATGAAAAAGATAATGGTCTTCAATGCACTATTCCTTCATTTAGAAATGATTTAGAGCGAGAAGTGGATTTATTTGAAGAAGTAGCCAGAGTGGTGGGATATAACAATATTCCATCTTCAATGAATTTTACAGGGGCCTTTGATGCATTTACGGAAGATGAGCGTTCACTTGATGATGAGCTGCGGAAGTTTGTATCTGTAAGTGGATTTAATGAGCATTATTCAAATAGCCTAAACAATAGTGATGAAATTACCCATTTTTCAGATTGTGATTCGGTACTGTTGGCAAATCCGTTAAGTCAAGAGATGGCATATCTACGAAATTCATTGATGCCAGGCCTTCTAAAATCGATTTCCTATAATGAAAAACGACAATGTGCTTATTTTAAATTATTTGAAATAGGGGCGGTACATCAAAAAGATGAACAATCTGAAACCAAAACAGCTGAATCATTTCAGTTGGGATTAGCATGGTATGGAAAATCTCAATTGCATTGGCGTAAACGGGTAGAGTTAGATTTATTTGAAGCAAAAGGTGATTTAGCTCAGATATTTTCAAACCTAAAACTCACTAAAATCAGATATGAATTAGTTGAAAAATCTGGTTTTGATTTATGCTTACAAATTTTAAACCGAAAAACTGAGATTGGATTTATTGGAATTCCCACAAAAAAAATGTGTAAGCGTTATGACATTCGTGGAAATATATTTGTAGCACAGCTGAATATTGATATCCTTAAAAGTGCTATAGATTCTTTAAAAAATGAGTTTGTGGTTCCAAATCCATATCCCTTCATCAATCGAGACATTGCAATTCAAGTTGAATCGAATGTAACTGCAGAGGCCATTTTACGTACCATAAAAAGTAGGGGTGGAGAGTTACTAAAAGATATTTCACTTTTTGATTTATACACTGGCAAAGAATTAGGTGAGCATCAAAAAAGCTTGGCATTTTCCCTTACATTTCAATCTCCGAAAAAGACACTTCAAGATTCTGATGTTGACCCCGTAATGGAAAAAATTGCATCACAACTCACCAAGCAACATAACGCAGTGCAACGATAGGAGTTATCATGTCATCTTCAAATGTGGTTAAAGTAAATATTTTAGGACAAGAGTATGTGATTCGTACCAGTGCTGACCCGGCTTATATCAAAGAAGTAGCTGCGTATATGAATGAAAAAATGGATGAGCTTATCGCCTCTGGAATTGATGCTAACTCTCAACAATTAAAAATTGCAGTACTGGCGGGAATGAATATTACGGATGAGTTATTCGCTCAAAAAGAAAATCAGAAGAAGTTAATAGATACGGTTGAGGCAAAGACATTGGCAATCTCTGAATTTGTTGAGGGTAAAATTGATGAAATGGAGTCAGGTAAGTCGTGATTGAAGCCATGGTGAAAGTGGATACCAAAATACTAAAAGGCCTTCCCGTTTCAAAAGCGATAAAAGAATCATTATCAGCTCATGTAGCTGAATTAGCTACACAGAATCTTACCCCTGGTTTGGCAGCCATCTTAGTGGGAGATGATCCTGCTTCACATGTATATGTTCGAAACAAGCAACGTGCCTTTGAAAAGTTAAATTGTTATAGTAAAACATTTCGTCTACCAGTAGAAACAACTGAAAATGAACTATTGACCCTAATTTCTGAATTGAATAATGATTCTAAATTTCATGGGATATTGGTTCAGTTGCCCCTCCCAAAACATATTAATAGTAGAAATATACTTTTAAGCATTTCACCTGAAAAAGATGTGGATGGATTCCATCCAATCAATCTTGGGAATTTATTAGAAGGAAATCCTCAGTTTATACCCTGTACGCCTAATGGTGTAATTGAAATATTAAAACATTATGATATCCCTGTTTCTGGCCGTCATGCTGTCATTGTGGGGCGAAGTAATATTGTTGGGAAACCCATGTTTGCATTGTTATCTCAAAAGTTTGAGATGGGAAATGCAACCGTAACCATTTGCCATACAGGTACGCCTGATATAGCCAAATTTACCAAACAAGCTGATATTATTATTGCCGCCGCAGGAATTCCGCATCTCATTACCGGTGAAATAATTTCTGAAGGTGTAGATATTATTGATGTGGGAATAAATCGTGTAAATGATGACTCTGAAAAAGGCTATTATTTAACGGGTGATGTGGATTATGATTCTGTGTTGGGTATTGCAAATTCCATTACACCGGTTCCCGGTGGCGTGGGCCCTATGACGATTACCATGCTCTTGGCAAATACCATACAATCTGCTAAGAATTCACTCTCTTAAGCATTAAATTAATTTATACATCATTGTGGGAATCAAAACGTATTGCGGTTCCTCACCATTTAAAAATGAGAATTAAATAATTATGGAAATTTCTGAAATCCGCTCGGATTGGACATTTGAGGACGCCTCAAAAATTTATCATCAACCATTACTTGAATTGATTTACAAAGGGGCAACGGTTCACCGTCAGTTTCATGAGGCAGATGAAGTACAGGTTTGCACCCTATTATCGGTAAAGACAGGTGGATGTCCAGAAGATTGTGGATATTGCCCTCAAGCAGCACGTTATCATACTGATGTTGAAGTACAAAAATTATTGCCTGTAGATGAAGTTGTTTCTGCAGCAAAACGTGCAAAGCAAGCCGGCTCAACTCGGTTTTGTATGGGGGCTGCTTGGCGTGAAGTAAAAGATAATGCCGATTTTGACAATGTATTAGATATGATTAGCCAAGTAAGTGATATGGGTCTTGAAGTTTGTGGTACATTGGGAATGGCCACTGAGGACCAATTGCAAAAGATGAAGAATGCTGGACTCCATGCGTATAATCATAATGTAGATACTTCTGAAGATTTCTATGGCGATATAATCTCCACGCGAAATTATGATGATCGTTTAGACACTTTAAAGAATACTCGAAATGCAGATATCACTATTTGTTCAGGTGGAATTATCGGCATGGGCGAAACAGATGATGATCGAATCAAAATGCTTTTAACATTGGCAACATTTGAAAAACATCCGGAATCGGTGCCTATTAATGCATTGGTGAGTATTGATGGAACTCCTTTAGAGGACAGAAATGTTGTGTCCCCTTGGGAAATGGCACGTATGATTGCCACCGCCAGAATTATGATGCCTGAAAGCATGGTGCGACTATCAGCAGGACGAACAGAAATGTCTCCTGAAGCACAAGCACTTTGTTTTATGGCGGGTGCAAATTCAATATTTTCTGGAGATAAACTACTTACTACTCCAAATCCATCATTGGGTGATGATGAAAAATTATTTAGTGATTTAGGCCTACATCCACGGCCAGCCTACAAAGATAAAAAAGTGGACTGTACTACAGCCATTTAAGATGTCCACCCTTCATAAACGTCTTTCTGAGAAGGTAGATCAACGTAAAAAATCGAATGCGTTTAGACAGCTATATGGCCCATCTAAAGGTGTAGATTTTTGCTCCAATGACTATTTGGGATTGGCCCAAACACCTGAAATTTACCAACAAACCAATAATACCCTTCAAAAAATAGGTTTGCCGTTGGGGGCCACTGGCTCACGGCTCATTTCTGGTAATCATTCTTTGTATGATAGGGTTGAGAAACAGCTCTGCAGTTTCCATCGATCTGAATCTGCATTAATATTTAATTCTGGATATGATGCCAATATTGGATTTTTCTCTACCATTCCACAACGGGGTGATACTATTATATATGATTCCCTTTGCCATGCATCCATTAGAGATGGTATTCGCCTTAGTGTAGCAAAGGGATATTCATTCCCCCATAATGATATTGATGCACTTCGATCAAAATTAGAATTGGCAAGAGGAGCTATATTTATAGCGGTAGAATCTGTTTATTCAATGGATGGTGATATTGCTCCACTTGAAGAATTAGCGCAACTATGTGAGGAATTTCAAGCCTACTTGGTAGTAGATGAGGCGCATTCAACGGGAATCTACGGAAAGTATGGTGAGGGCTTGGTCGTATCTTTGGGGTTAGAAGGTAGTGTTTTTGCTAGACTTCATACCTTTGGAAAGGCCATAGGTGCACATGGTGCCGCATGGTTCGGGCCTCCATTATTGAGAGATTATCTTATTAACTATTGTCGATCATTTATTTATACCACTGCTTTGCCAGTCCATTCATTGGGACATATTGAATCTGCTTATACATTTTTAGGTGAGAACCCTCAGCGCATCCAAGACCTCCAGTTAAACATCATCTATTTTAAACAACAAGTGACCACGATGGGTATTGGTGAGTTTATCTATAGTGATTCGCCTATACAGTCTTGTATTATCTCTGGGAATGAAAAGGTGAAGTCTGTGGCCACCTTCATACAAGAGAATGGATTTGATGTTCGCCCTATTTTACATCCTACTGTGGGGCTGGGGCAGGAGCGACTTCGGGTATGCATCCATTCATTCAATAGTGAAACTGAAATAACTGAATTGGTACAGATGCTAAAAATGGGAATAGACAAATTCTCATGAGAAGATTATTTGTTACAGGAATAGGCACGGATGTGGGGAAGACAGTGGTTTCAGCCATTCTTGCACAAAAATTACAGGCGGATTATTGGAAGCCTATTCAGGCTGGTGATTTAAGCAATACGGATTCTATGAAAGTGAGTCAGTGGGTGGATACCGCCATATCTACCATCCACCCTGAGGTGTATCGCCTGACACAACCCATGTCTCCACATGCGGCTGCAGAACGAGATGGTTTATGTATTGACCTTTTGAGTATGAATTTACCCAAAACAGATAAAAATTTAATTATTGAGGGGGCTGGTGGACTCATGGTTCCGTTGAGCCAAGATGAATTGGTTATTGATTTGATTGCTCATTTTCAGGCGGAGGTAATATTGGTATCGCGCCATTATTTAGGCAGTATTAATCATACTATTTTATCAATAGAAGCACTCCGCGCTCGCAATATTCGAATTACTGGAATCATCTTTAATGGGGATGAAAATAAAGATACTGAATCCATCATTGAATCAATGTGTGCAGTGCCTATTTTGGGGAGAATCCCTCAGATTGGCGATCTAAACAAGTCCAGTATAAATAATATCACAAAGCTCATAAATATTTAATTTAGAATGGAATACTTAAAGTATTACTTTATATAGATGAAGACCATAACAGAGCGTGACCAACAGGTAAATTGGCATCCATATACACAGATGCAAACGGCAGGGCCACCATTGGCCATAGTGAAAGGTGAGGGTGTATGGCTCACTGCTGAAGACGGATCTGAATATTTAGATGCCATATCATCATGGTGGGTAAATTTACATGGACATAATCACCCTTATTTGATGGCAGCTATACGTTCGCAAACCAAGAAATTAGATCATGTTATATTTTCTGGATTTACCCATGCGCCAGCTGTAGAGCTCTCAGAAGCCTTGCTCAATATTCTCCCTTTTGCACATAAAAAAATATTTTATTCTGATAATGGCTCTACGGCGGTAGAAGTGGGGCTCAAAATGGCCATCCAATATCACGTGAACCAAGGTGGCAATAAAAAACATACTATCATTGCATTGAGAGATGGGTATCACGGCGATACTTTTGGCGCTATGTCAGCAGGGGGTAGAGGTATTTTCTCTACGCCATTTGAGAATCATTTGTTTCATGTAGAGTATATTGATGTGCCTATCACCGGTAATGAAGATGAATCACTGCGTCAATTGAAGACCATTATCAACAATCATGATGTGGCAGGATTTATATTTGAGCCGCTGTTACAAGGGGCGGCAGGAATGGTCATGTATTCTCCCAAAATTCTCAGTGAGATGATACGTTTCTGCAAAGAGAATAATGTGCTCACTATAGCAGATGAAGTTTCTACTGGTTTTGGGCGTACGGGTAAATATTTTGCCGCTGACCATCTCAGCCATAAACCAGATATTATCTGTATGTCAAAGGGCATTACCGGTGGAGTCATGGCATTGGGGGCCACATCTACCACGCAGGATGTATTTGATGCATTCCTATCTGATGATAAGTCTAAAATGTTTTTGCATGGTCATTCATATACAGGAAACCCCTTGGCGTGCGCAGTGGCGAAAGCCAGTGTAGATCTGTTGCAACAAGATGACACATGGACCTCCATAAAGCGTATTTCAGCCAAACATGACCAATTTATAGGTAAAGTAGCTAATCATCCACAAGTGGAGGATGCGCGATCATTAGGGGTAGTTTTAGCCATTACGGTAACGTCGGGGAGTGATGAGACTTATTTTAACTATTTAAGAGATAGGCTCTACAATTTCTTTATTCATCGAAAAATTTTACTCAGACCCTTAGGTAATGTGATTTACATAATGCCACCCTATTGCATCACTAACCATGAATTGAACATGGTCTATACTGCCATCTCTGATTTATTAGATGAGCTGGATGGTTGATTGGAAGCTAGAAATTAGTAGATAGAGGTAAGGAATTTAGATGTTAGATAAGAATAAAGTTAGAATTTAAGTTATATAAATCTCCGTGCTTCAGTGACTCTGTGGTAAAATCTATAACCTGAAACCTATCACCTAAAACCTATTTTAAATACCTAATAATTTCCTTCGTGTTCTTTGTGATACTTAGGAGTGTAGGAACTTTGAACTCAGGAACTTTCCTTCTACCATCTAACCGCTGTCAGTCCTTAAATTCTCACCACACCAAGTGAGGAAATATGGAATTTTACCAAAGTTTATTTTATGCCACTCCAATATTTACATCCTTAATATTGATTGAAATTATATGGGGAAAAGCTACAGGGCGAGATGTGTATCATAACATCCCAGATGCGTTAGCCAGTCTAAGCTCGGGAATTGCCAATATTTTAGTGAAAACTATGGGTCTTTATATTACGATTATTGGCTATGCTTGGTTTTTGAATAAAGTGGCCATTTTTACCATTTCACCTTATTCAGTATGGGCGTGGATTATCACCTTTGTGGCACTGGATTTTTCAGGATATTGGATTCATCGCTGGGCACATAGAAGTAACTTTTTATGGCAAACCCATTTGGTGCATCACAGTAGTGAAGAATATAATTTAGCAGTGGCGCTCCGTCAGTCCATATCGAGTTTTTTTGATTATGGTGGATTCTTACTTATTCCCGCCGCCATTCTGGGTGTTCCTGCTGAAATGATTGCTGTGGGTAGCTTTATACATCTATATATGCAATATTGGTATCACACCCAACTCATCAATAAAATGGGATTTTTGGATAAAATTATCGTCACACCCACTAATCATCGGGTGCATCATGCTATGAATCCAGAATATATGGATCGAAATTTTGGACAAATTTTTATGATTTGGGATTATATGTTTGGCACCTATCAACCCGAATTGGATGATGTTCCGCCTGTTTATGGAATTACCGTTCCTGTGCATACATGGAATCCACTAAAGATTGCGTATATACATTGGCGGGTCTTGTTGAAAGATACATGGTATGCTAAAAGATGGGCAGGAAAAATAAAAGAACGGGTTGGGCCAACTGGGCGGGGGACCGGTGGGCAGGGGGAGGAATAAAC